>Ga0210040_10005591_pt1 | contig 15955 bp, 11 predicted proteins | sample CryGeyCG12114_NA_FD_185462 | JGI IMG/M metagenome (GOLD analysis project Ga0210040, IMG submission 185462) | Groundwater microbial communities from aquifer - Crystal Geyser CG19_WC_8/21/14_NA (SPAdes) (version 2) | ecosystem: Environmental > Aquatic > Deep subsurface > Groundwater | place: USA... | reverse complement strand
TGTATCATTGTCTCGGCTGATTTGGTGCTGCGTTCATAGTCCTTGGAGAGCCTCCGGTAGAGGTTAAGCCAGCCGAAGGTGCGCTCCACAATCCAGCGTTTGGGCAAGGCCACAAAAGTCTTTTTGTGAATCTTGTTCACTATCTCCAGCCTCCATCCCAGTGTCTTAAAGGTGCTGCTGACCCAGTCCCGCATCCGCTGCCCGCCGTAGCCCTGGTCAGCGAAGAAGACCTTGAGCCTGCCAAAATCCGCTATTCTGGAGGCAACCCGCTGGAGCAGGTAGCTGCCTCCCCGCCGCTCACTGATGTCGGCCCGGTGCACAAACACCATGATCATCAGCCCCAGCGTGTCCACCACCAGGTGTCGCTTGCGCCCCTTTATCCGCTTGGCCGCCTCATAGCCCCTTTGCCCTCCCTGCTGCACGGTCTTCACGCTTTGCGAGTCCAGGATGCCCACGCGCGGGGAATGTGCTTTGCCGTGCCTGCTCCTCACCTTCTTGTGGAGGCTTTCATGGAGCAAATCCCAGAAACCATTGTGCCGCCATTTGCGGTAATAGTAGTAGACCGTCTGCCAGGGCGGAAGCTCTAAAGGCATCATGCGCCACTGAACGCCCCCTTTGCTTACATAGAAGATAGCATTGAGGATGCTGCGCAAGGGCCAGGTGCGCTTCCTGCCGAGCATTTCATCTTCCAGTACCTTTTCTATACATTGCCATTGGGTGTCGGTTAAATCACTTGGGTAAGCCATAAGTCTGCAAACTTTTATTACCCAACAACCGGCACCCTCTTTTTTATCCAGCTAAATCAAAACAGCCTCTAAAGAAGCTGACGTTTTTATTTCTACTATAAATGGTATTTACGTACATCCTATTTACTTCTGCCGGATGTTTAATTAACAGTTACTCTACAAAGTATAATATCCCACAAGTCTTTTCTTAGACTTTTCTAACGTTTTAAGTGAAAAGATGGCTAGCTAACTCGAAAGTCGCTTTCTGGTTCTTGCTTAATTACTGGTTCTCTATTATAACTTAGCCTTTTTTTATTTACTTCTATGCATTCCTCTTCTGACTTTTCTTTGGACCTGCCCCAGGTTTTCGAAGCCCTGCCGGACTGCTACCTGGTATTATCCCCTGATTTTGTTATTCTGGCTGTTACGGATGCCTATCTTACATCTACCTTAACAAGCAGAGAACGGCTGGTGGGGAACTCTCTTTTTGAGGTTTTTACCGGCCAGGAAGGCCAGCAGGAAACGGCAATTCTCCGGCACCTGAAGCAATCTCTTGATAGGGTACTGAACACGAAAAAGCCAGATAGCATGCCGGTGCAGCACTTTAACTTAAAAGATCCGGAGAGGCCCAACCTTAAGCTGGAACATTACTGGAAATCTTTAAACACTCCGGTACTGGATGACAAGGGCGAGGTGCTTTACATTTTACATAGGGCAGAAGATGTTACTGAATTTGTCCGGCAAAGCCATAAACTTGAAAACCTGTCCAAGCAGGAAGAAGACACCCAAGCAATTGCTAACGAAAGCCAACTGTTGTGGCTAATTGAGCAGGAGAAAGTTAAACGGGCTTACGAAAAACTGGAAGAAGAACACAGTAGGTTTAAGGAAGCTCAGGCTTTGGGGCATATCGGCAGCTTTGAGCGAAATTATAGTGAAGAAACCCTTAATTGTTCTGATGAATTTTACCGTATCCACGGTCTGGAACCTCAGAGTGAGGAAATAACAACAGAAAAATTAATTGCCTTTTCGCATTCGGAAGAGCAGGAGATTTTACGGGAACGCATATGGCAGGCACAAACATTTCTGGAACCCTTAGACTTAATCCACCGGATAATCTGGCGCAATGGCACCACTCGTTACGTTCACCGGAGAGCCGTTTTAACCCCCGATGCGGAAGGAAAGCCGCTGAAAGTGTACGGAACCATTCAGGATATTACGGACCAGGTGATGGCTCAGGAAAAAATCCAGGCTAGCGAAGCCTTGTTACGGGAGGCCGAAGCAATAGGACAAACGGGTGGTTATGAAGGGGATTTGACTACCATGAAGTTCCGGTATTCGGATAACATGTACCAGTTACTTGGGCTGAAACTGCACAGCCTTGTCCCGGATCTGGATTTTTTGGATTCAATATCTCATCCGGCAGACACCGCTCAGGTACGGGAAATAATTGAACAGGCTGTTCAGTCTAAACAACCCTACCAATACACGCGCAGAATTTACCGGCCTGATGGTGAAATGCGCTACATTTTAAGTAATGGAAAGGTAGTTTGTGATGAAGCCGGTAATGCCATCAAAATAGTAGGTACGGCCCAGGACATCACCCAAAAGAAACGGGCAGAAGAAGGAATAAAAGAAACCAAAGATTTACTGGAAGCCACCTTTAATGCTTCGCTAAACGGCATAGAAGTATTCCAAAGTGTGCGAAATGACATTGGGGAAATAATAGACTTTGAATGGTTACTGGTGAATCATACCACGGAGCGTTACGCCGGCCGAACGGACTTAAGGGGGCATAAATGGCTAGCCACTTACCCGGAGCTTAGACAATCCGGCATGTTTGACAAATTCAGGAAAGTAGTAGAGACCGGGCAAATTTTGGATTATGAGCACTTTGAGCAGTATAAAGATTTTGCTGGCTGGTTTCAGACCATGGCGGTGCCGTTTGGAGATGGGCTAATTGTTACCTGGACGGATAAAACCAACCGGAAAAAAGCGGAAGCAGAATTAACCGGAAAGGCGGAATTACTGCAAACCATTGTAGATACTGCTTTTGGCGGCATGGCGCTACTAGCCGCTATACGAGAGGAAGCGGGAAAGATTACTGATTTTCGCTACCTTATGGTTAACTCAGTACAGGCCAGGAACGCTAATATCTCTAAGGAGAAAATGGTAGGTAATACGGTTCTTGCCTTTTTCCCTTTTATCAAAAGTACAGGGGTGTGGGAGTGTTTGCTCCGGGTAATGGAAACCGGTGAAACAATTCAACAGTTGCATGAATACTATACCGATGGCGTAGATGGCTGGTTTGAACAGCATTACGAGAAAATAAACGATGGTGTCCTGGTTTGGAACGTGGATATAACTCCCATCAAAAGAGCTGAAATAGAACGGAGGGAGAGCGAAGAACGGTTCCGTAAATTTATTGATTCCCTGCCTCAGATGGCCTGGACCGCATCTGTAGATGGAGGCAGTACCTACTATAACCAAAAAACCTACGATTATACCGGGCTTACCTTTGAGCAGATTAAAGAGTATGGATGGGAGCAAATCTATAAGGAGGCGGAACGAACCCAGATAGAACAGGAATGGAAAACAGCCATCGCCGCGGGGAAAGAATACCGGAATCAGTTTCGTATGCGCCGTTGGGATGGCGCCTATCGCTGGCAGTTAGTCATTGCCCAGCCTGTAAAAGACCACTCCGGCAATATTACTTATTGGGCAGGTACGGTAACGGACATTCACGAAAAGGTTATTGCCGAACAAGAGTTACAGGAAAACAGGCAGCTGCTCAAAGCTGTTTTAGATGCTTCCATTAATGGCATCCAGGCTTTCAGAGCCATACGCGATCAAGAAAACCAGCTTATTGATTTCAAGTGGATTCTTACAAATCAAATAACGGATAACTTCTTACAGAAAAAAGATTTGGTGGGAAAGCGGCTAAAAAAAGAATATCCGGGTACGGTACTAGCTGGAATTTTTGACAAGATGAAACAAGTGAACGAAAGTGGACAAACCACTCAGTTTGAGGTCTGGTATCCCTATGATAAGTTTCACCATTGGTTCCACTTTATAGTTGTAAAAATGGGAGATGGTGTAGTACTAACTTTTCAGGATATTACAGCTCGCAAAAAACTGGAAGAGCAGCGTCTGCAATGGGAACTCCAGAAGCAACAAGAATTGCTGCATGCCATTTTAGAAGCCGAAGAAAGGGAGAAAAAACGGATTTCCGAAAGCTTGCATAATGGGTTAGGACAAGTTCTTTGTGCTGTTAAGATGCAATTAGACCTGATCAACCCGGAGGAATCGTTAACAAGTGGTGCCCAAACAATGGCTTTCTGGCAAAGAACAGACCAGTTATTGACTAATGCTATTGAACTTACCCGAACAATCTCCCACGAACTTACCCCAACCTTGCTGGAAATTTTTGGATTATCTGCTGTTCTGGTGGATATATGCAAGCAATTAAGTAGTAAGAACTTAACATTAAATTGCCGGATTAATATTAAATCTGCTTTAGAAAAACACCTTCAAACGGCTATTTACCGGATTGTTCAGGAACTGATAAATAATATTGTAAAGCATGCACATGCTACAATGGCAACTATAAAAGTGCTGGAAAAAAATAGTGGTTATTTAATTACAGCTAAGGACAACGGTAAGGGATTTAAGGCGAAACTACTTCCAGTTAAGGGAATGGGTTTAATAGGTATCAGTGACCGGGTAAAACTACTAAACGGAACTTTACAAATCCAATCTTCCGGTTCAGGAACAACCATTACCATTAAACTGCCGCCCCATATAAAAAACCATTCTGAAGTACACTGATTAGCTTACTTACGTATGATACTATATTTATATTTTTCTAAAGATAACTCTACTTATAATTTTGGTTAGGAATCAACTATTTCCGTAAAATAAAAAGTTACAACTCAATTATATTAGCGCACTCCACAGGCATTTCCTGATTAAGAAGTGAAGCAGTATGATCGGTTTTTTAAAAAATCCTTATGATAAAAGTAGCTATCGCCGATGATCATCCACTGGTAAGAGAAGGTTTGAAAACTATGCTGAATAATTCTCCGGAAGCGGGTATAAGCCTGGTAGACGAAGTAGATTCGGCAACTGGTTTGGTTGAGCTTCTTAATGAAGTAGATATAGATGTAGTACTAATGGATATAAATATGCCAGAAATAGATGGGTTACAGGCCACCCGTCAGATTAAGCTGCAGTACCCATTGGTAAAAGTACTCATCCTATCGATGCTGGAAGATGAAAGGTTTGTAGCTGAAGCCATGCAAGCGGGAGCAGCGGGGTACCTGACTAAAACGGTAAATCGCAAAGAGCTGGTTCGGGCTATTCAAATAACGGCTGGGGGCGAAGTTTATATTGGTACTCACATTTCCTTAAAGCTACTCGGAAAAGTGCCAGTCGAGGTTAATAAGATGCCCATTCCGGAAGAAAAAGCAGAAAGTAATCTAACTAAGCGAGAGTTTGAAGTTCTTAGCCTGATTGCTCAGGGTTATACCACTACCCAAATAGCTGATAAACTTTTCACTAGTAAACGTACCATAGAAAGTCACCGCCAGCATTTGCTTGAAAAAACCAATTCCAAAAATACCCCTTCCCTTATTGCTTACGCGGCTACTCATCATTTACTTAAATAATCCTGGGGTTAATCCATAACCATTATAGCCAAAAGAAATAACTGGTTATGGAATGACTATCGGTATAACCCGTAATTTTCATTAAAATTCTTATTTAAGTAAGCCTTCAGAGACATTGGCTTAATATTGTTTTAAGTAATTTTTACTTTAAAAAGTATGCTTTTTAAAGTAAAAAATCCGTGATCTTCTCCTGATTCTCAGTATTTTCTATAATTTATCCGTGTATTCATAGACTAATAATCAGTAAAACGCTCCAAACTTTCATAGCGTAACTCTTCCTATCATGTACTCCTTAGTGGTTTCATTTTTAAATCACTAATCATTTTAACTCATCTAACTATGAAAGCTTTATTTTTTCACAAATCCAAAGATGTAAGTGTTGATACCGTTGAAGATCCAAAGGTTGATGGATGCCATTGTTCGCATTATTTCTACACACACTTTTGTGCGTAGCTGTTTTAAAAAATCGTAAAAGTTGAACAAGAGTTAACAGTTTCCATTAAAAAATACATCAATTATTTTAATGCTCTCTTCAAGTACCAGTTAAAAAAACAACTTGAACTAGTCCAAAAGTAGGAAGATTTTTGTGGTCTTTCCTCTTATTCTAGCACTGCACCCTCTAGCACTGCATCCTTATAACCTTAACCCTTTTTGACGCCAGGGTTTGAAAATTACTTATGCTTTATTTTATTCCCTTTAAAAACAAGCTTATGTTAGCAATGAACTTTCGCGGCCCCTTTCAGATCAGGGCAGACCGTAACCGGCCGGAGCCGGAAATCAAGCATCCCATGGATGCCATTGTCCGGGTCACCAGATCCTTGATTTGTGGATCGGATCTGCACCTGTACCATGGCTTGGTGCCGGACACCCGTGTGGGCATGACCTTTGGCCATGAATTTACAGGTATAGTAGAAGCAGTTGGATCCGAGGTAAAAAAACTGAAAGTGGGCGACCATGTACTGGTACCCTTTAACATTGCCTGCGGCTCCTGTCCGCATTGCAAGCAGGAACTCTTTGGCAACTGCCATGAGGCAAATGCGGAAGCTACGGCCGTAGGCGGCTTTTTTGGCTATGCCCACACGGGGGGAGGCTATGATGGGGGACAGGCCGAATACGTTCGGGTACCCTACGCCGATGTGAGCCCCACCGTAATCCCGGAAGGTATGGATCCGGAAAACGCCGTGCTCCTGACCGACGTGGTGCCCACCGGCTACCAGGCTGCCGAGCAGGGAGGCATCCAGAAAGGCGATACCGTAGTGGTGTTTGGCGCCGGCCCCGTAGGTCTTTTGGCAGCCCGCTTTGCCTGGTTTTTTGGTGCCGGACGAGTTATCGTAATTGATGAATTAGAATACCGCCTGGAGTTTGCCCGCAAGTTTGCTTTTGCCGAGGCTTACAACTTCAGAGAAATGGATGACCCGGTGGTATTCTTGAAAAAGGCCACCGATTATTTTGGCGCTGACGTGTGTATTGATGCGGTGGGCTGCGATGCCACCGGCAGTGCCTTTCAAAACATTACCGGTAAAGGACTGCTGCTGCAGGCCGGCAATGCCACCGCCTTTCACTGGGCTGTTAACTCCGTTAAAAAAGGCGGTATCGTATCCATCATTGGTGTATATGGTCCGCCCTGGAACCTCGTTCCCCTCGGCAGTATAATGAATAAAGGCTTAACCATAAGGGGCAACCAGGCCTCGGTAAAACGGTTGCTGCCCAAAATGATCGATCACATCATGAGCGGCCGGATCAATCCAAAGGAAATCATTACACACCGTTTTCCACTGGAAGAAATACCGGATGCCTACCGCATGTTTTCTAAAAAGCTGGACAACATCATCAAACCATTATTGATCCCCCCAAGGGCCAACGCTTAAAACCATTTTATCATGAAAAACGCATTAGAAAACAGAATAGAGGAGTTCCAGGATCGGGTAATTGCCAAACGCAATATGGCACGCACCAAAGATATACCCGGCTGGGGCATGGATGCAGATCCGGAAAACGATCCCACTTACCCCATGAAACATACCAACGGTGCGGACCACCAGCGTTACGACTATGAAAAGCCCTCTCAGCAGCCGCTGGACATAGAGGTTTTTCATTCCATAGAGCGACCCGGTGTTACCCGTGTATTTGGTACTTCTACACCGCCTGCGGGTCTTAGTGGCGCTATCCGCCGCTATGCCTATAAGTACAGCGAAGCCACCGCTACGCACTGGATGACGCTCATATTGGCTGACCGGGTAGATGTGATACAGGGAAAACTCAATGATCTAAAACACGGCGTTCTCCCTAATCCCTGGGTAGAGCGGGGCTGGAATGCTGAATGGAAGTATAATCGCTCGGCTTTTCTCGGGAAGGCAGCTACTATGGCTTTGCTTATAACTGCCGGTATCATGATGCTGTCAAAGAAAAACAGCAGTAAGCAACATTCAAGAGAATGGTAGCATAAAAAGTATCAACCCAAGAGGCGGCACAGGCTGAATAGCTTTTGGGTTGATACTTTATTGATCCTTCTATTTTAAGGACAGCTAGGCACTAAAACAGGAGAATTATGCTGGGAAAAGGCGCTGCACCTGGCCTCATTGCTCATTTGCTTGTGGAGCATTCCTGCCAGCACGAAAAAGCCTGCCTCCGAAGGATGATAAAAGTTCAGCGTTGCATAAATCACTAATTACTGGCCCTTCTTTTTTAATCACCTTCTAATAGATTTTAAATCAAACTAAATTTTAAAACACTATGGCTAACGCATTTAAAACTTTCATTCCTCCTAATTCAAACAAAACTGTCAGGCATGGGCAAACGAAAGACTTTACCAATATAGGAACAACTGGCAGAGTATTATCAGTTTTGGGTGGTGCGGCTTTGGCATATTACGGATGGAGCAGAAAACAATCTCCACTCGGAAAAAGCTTAACCACAGCGGGCAGTTACCTGGTACTACGGGGAGCTTCTGGTTTCTGCCCGGTTAATGAGGCCCTGCACGTAGATACTGCTCATTCCAAAACCGAAGGATTTGAAGTCACTTCAAGCGTTACCATACTTAAACCTCGTCAGGAGGTATACCAATTTTGGCGCCAGTTCGAAAACCTGCCCAAGTTTATGCTATACCTGGAAGATGTGAGGCAGACAAGTCCCAGGCGCTCGCACTGGATTGCCAAGGTTCCCAAAAATATTATCTCCAAAGAGAAGCTCAGCACAGTAGAGTGGGATGCCGAAATCGAGCGGGAGGAGGAAAATAGCCTGATAGCATGGCGCTCTCTGCCTGATTCTGAAATTGAAAATACCGGTGAAGTCCGTTTTACGGATGCTCCAGCAAACCGGGGTACCGTGGTGCAGGCTACCATTTCTTACCATCCGCCGGCAGGAGCTGTTGGAAAGCTAGCTGCCAAATTGCTGAATCCTGCATTTAAGGAGCTGGTAAAACAGGACCTTCGCCGTTTTAAGCGTCTGCTGGAAGCAGGAGAAATTCCAACCATTATTGGGCAACCCTCCGGCCGCAAAGAGGAGAACTACTAAAAAAATATTTTCTAACACTAAATACTAAGCTATGAAAGCAATCTGCTGGGAAGGAATTAACAAAGTGAGTACTGAGCGCGTGCCCGATCCTACTATTCTAAACCCACGTGACGCAATTGTGCGTGTTTTTTTATCGTCGGTATGCGGCTCCGATTTGCACCTGCTGGGTGGCTATCTACCCGCCATGCGTTCCGGAGATATTATAGGGCATGAGTTTATTGGCGAAATAGTAGAAGTTGGACCGGAAGTAAAAAAACTGAAGAAAGGCGACCGGGTGGTGGTGTGCTCTATTTTAGCTTGTGGAGGGTGTGAGTTCTGTCACCGTGAGGAGTACTCGTTGTGCGATAACTCGAATGCTGAGCCCGAATGGACAGAGAAAGCTTACGGCTACCCTACTGCGGGCATTTTTGGTTATTCACACGCTTTGGGCGGTTATGCTGGCAGCCATGCGGAGTATACCCGTGTTCCCTTTGCAGAAAATACATGTTTTAAGGTGCCGGACGGGATAAGTAACGAATCCGCCTTATTTACCTCCGATGCTTTCCCTACCGGGTATATGGCCGCCGATTTCGCCGGCATTGAGCCGGGCGACACCGTGGTGGTATGGGGTTGCGGCGGCGTCGGCTTGATGGCCATGCATAGCGCCTGGCTGCTTGGTGCCGGCCGGGTAATCGCGATCGACCAGTATCCGTACCGCCTGGATCAAGCTCGTACCAGGGCAAAGGCCGAAGTACTAAACTTTAGAGAAGTAGATGTACTGGAAGCCTTGAAAGAAATGACCGGTGGTCGTGGTCCGGACCGCTGTATTGATTGCGTGGGCATGGAAGCCAACAGCACCGGAGTTGAAAAGGTGTATGATTACGCCAAGCAATATGCCCGCTTGCAGAGTGATAGACCTGCCGTGCTCCGGCAGGCCATTATGGCGTGCCGCAAAGGCGGTACTGTATCAATTATTGGGGTATACGGTGGACTCATTGATAAATTCCCAATGGGACCGGCCATGAACAAGGCCCTGACTCTCCGGATGGGCCAGCAGTTCGGCCAACGATACATTCCTACATTACTGGATATTGTAGCCCGCGGAGAAGTAGACCCAGCCTATTTGCTCACTCACAAATTATCTCTGGATCAAGGACAGGAAGGATATATGATGTTCAAAGAAAAAGCAAACAATAACATGCGTTCGGTATTTGCTCCGGCCGGATAAATTAAATCATTTTCATTCGCTTTTAAAGGAATAGGCAATTGCTCCTGCGCTCATAATGCTATTCTAACTTTAATTGACGAAAATTTAAAGAATTACATTAATACCTTGAACCATGACAATGATTACAAAAGGATTACTCGTCCGGTTAGAGGCAAAACATGGCAAAGATAACGAGGTGGAAGATTTTCTTTCTTCTGCCCTTCCATTAGTACGGCAGGAGGCCGGAACAAAAGCCTGGTTTGCCGTTCGTTTTGGCCGGTCTGAATATGGCATCGTCGATTTTTTCCCTGATGAAGCATCCCGTGATGCACATCTTAACGGGGCAGTTGCCAGCGCCTTACTGCAAAAAGCAGATGAATTATTTGAAACTTCCCCGGATATCCAGAAAATAGAGATACTTGCCAGCAAACTACCATCCCAACCGCCAGCACAACCTAATACAAAAGGAATATTGCTCACTTTTAAAGCGAAAGAGGGCCACGAGCAGGAGGTGGTACAATTTTTAAAAGATGCTCAGCCTTTGGCCATGGCAGAAGAAGAGACTATTGCGTGGTTTGCTATCCGCCTGCCTAATAATGAGTATGGCATTTTCGATGTTTTCCCTGACAATGGTGCCCGTTTAAAACACCTTACGGGCCGTATTCCCCAGGAATTAACCAAGCATGCGCTTTCGTTGCTTGGCAGTTTCCCGGATATGGATTTGCTGAGCGTTACGGCGGAGAATTTTAATACTTGATTAAATCAAAAAAAACGGACTGCTTTGGCCGATAACGGCTATTTCATCAGATGTATGAGGCGGAAGACTTCATTGCTTTCCGTTAGGAGGGCCGTATGTTAGCATTAGTTAATTAACTATGGAAGGAAATGAAACACTTCGCTGGCTGCAACAGGGGTTAGGAGCCATAATTCTAGTGTTGGTTTTGCTGGATATTTTCCTTACCATTTTATATGCGCGAATCGGGGCCAGCGTTTTCAGCAACAAAATTGCCTGGCTGGTATGGCGCTTATTCCGTTTAATTTCAAAGCCGTTTGGCAGGCGGGCCGGAGAAGTGCTGAATTTCTGCGGCCCGGTAATTCTTATTACCTTGTTAGGTTTTTGGTTCTTGGGCCTAACGTTTAGCGTAGCGCTTATTATTCATCCGGCGCTTGGTTCTGCAATTAAAACCAGTAACGGCGATGCCTCCACTGATTTTATAACGGCCCTTTATGCAGCCGGTAACAGCATTTCTATTGTAGGCGCCGGCGAACATTCTCCGCAAACAAAACCGTACCGCATCTTTTATATATTCACTTCAATGGTGGGTATGTCGGTAACTTCCTTAACCCTTATTTATTTAATGCAGGTGTATAATGGGCTGCAGCGGCGCAACGCGCAAGGGCTGAGAAGCTACCTGCTCAGCGATGAAACCGGCGATGCTGCTGAATTGCTCTGCGGTCTGGGCCCGGAAGGTAAATTCGATAACGGCTTAGATAGCCTTGCCGAAACAGCCACGGGATTAACCCAGTCAAAAGAAGCGTATCATTTTTACCCGGTGCTATTTTTTTTCCGCTTTCGCGAGCCGTATTACTCTGTTTCCAAATCTTTGCTAACGGCCTTCGATACGGCGAGCCTGATCAAGAGCGCATTAGACGATCAAGAATACAATACCATAAAAGAATCGGCGGTGGTGGCTGCGCTTTGGCGGGGAGCCAGGCTCGAGGCAACTTCCTTAGAAGATACTTTTCTGCCGGGGGGCGCAGCTGATGATAAAAAAGAGCCCGATACCCAAACGTATGACCGCTGGGCTCGGCGCTTTACTGCTGCTTTAGAGCGGTTTAAAGAGGCGGGCATTAAAACAATTGCCGATGAGCAGGAAGGAATAAAAAGATATGTTGAGTTACGTTCCCGTTGGGAGCACCACATTACCGCCCTTGCACCCGTTATGGCCTTCCGTATGGAAGAGATAGATCCAGCGGGTTTTAACCCGGAAAGCGCTAAAGACCGGCGGGAATTCCGGAGACGGTTGTATGCTTTTGATTGAAGGCTCACTTTTGAATTTAGATTTTCTTAGTTCAATCTTTCTGAGATTGGTAACATTTCAATTAAAACGATTCAATTATGAATACACGCAGCAATCAACTTGAACAAGTTTTTATAGACGACACCTACCAGATAACTGGTGTGGCAGTATCAAAAGAGGGACGTGTATTTACGTGTTACCCGCTATGGCCCGGTCCGCACAAGTGGGATGTTGTTGAAGTTATTGGACCTAATGAATCAAGGCCTTATCCGGATGAGGAGTGGAACAGTTGGAAGGAAGGTGACGACGGAAAGAATAAATGGGTTTGTGTGCAGGCGGTTTATGTAGATGAGGAAAACTTCCTATGGGTGGTGGACCCTGCCTGCCCCAAGATGGAACAAGTATATGACAATAGTTTTAAGCTGGTAAAGTTCAACCTGGCTACCAATAGCATAGAAGAAGTGTACAGGTTTGACGGTGTGCTAAGCAACAAAAGCTATATCAATGATGTACGGGTCGATACCCGTAGAAGTGTAGCTTATTTATCGAACTCCAATGAAGGGGGAATCGTGGTGGTTAATCTTGAAACGGGAAAAAGCAGGGAGTTACTGCGCGATCATCATTCGGTGAAACACGACCCTTCCTTCAAACTGATAGTGGACGGGAAAGAATTTAAAAAGGATGGTAAACCGGTACACCTCCAATCCGATGGCATTGCTTTAACACCTGATGGAGAATGGTTGTATTACAAACCGCTCACCGATAATAAACTGTACCGCATTCGGACAGAATTTCTGCGTAATGAAGAATTGCCGGAAGATAAACGGGAGGCTGCGGTAGAAGATCTGGGGAGGTTTTCGGTTACGGATGGGATGATCTTTGACAAAAGAGGCAACCTGTATCAGGGAGATTACCCTAACTACAAAATGGTAAAAATAACACCTGCGCATAAGCAGGAAGATATAGTGGCAGACGAAAGGCTGATATGGCCGGATAGTTATTCCATTTCGGATGATGATTATTTATACATCAGCTGCTCCCAGATCAATAAGCAACCCGATTACAATGAAGGCGAAGATAAAAGAACAACACCTTATGCCATTTACCGGATGAAGTTGCCTGCCACTTGAAAAACGGTATTCTTTGGTTAGTACTGCTGTTATTTAACGCTTTAATTACCGCGTTCACGTTGTTCTAAGTATGGAGAATCTTGTTTCAAATCTGATTGGAGGAAGCGCGGAGCTTGGTTGGGTAGCAATTAAGGCGCTCCTGCTCTATCTCACAGCCGTATTCGGCTTCCGCCTCAGCAATCGCCGCGCCCTTGCTGAAATGTCTCCTTTTGACTTCGTTGCTGCTGTCGCAGTTGGAGCCATTGTAGGACGTGTGCCGAATTCCGATACTACCAGCTACCTTGCCGGAGCTGTCACTCTATTGACATTGCTCCTCGCGCACAGGTGCATCACGCGCTTCGCCACTTCCCCTCAATCGCTCGTCTGGTCGATCACGCTCCACGACTAATTGTATCGCAGGGAAAGGTACTTCATCACGAACTCCAAAGGTGCGGGCTAACCCTCAGCGATCTTTATGGCTTGCTCCGCCAGCAGGGGGTAGATGATTTAAGAGAGGTACGGTATGTGATCTTCGAACAACGCGGACAGGTCTCTGTCATTCACCACTCGGAACATGAAACAAGCGATGATAGCCTGGTGGAGGATATTGTGGCGCGTACGTCATCGCAGTCTTAATCAAAGAGCTACAGAGCCAAATACCGTTGCCTGATGATAGGAGCAGGGCAAGCAGAACCAGGTGCCAACTCGGTGTGAACTTTCATGTAAATCAGGTTTCTGAGTCTGCTCAATTTATAGAAAATGCAAATAGAGACTTAAAATGGATGCCTTTCTTCAAATTGCCGGAAGCGTGCTTGTATTTATCGTGCTGCTGGATGTTTTCTTTACCGTACTTTTTCCCGCCAGCGGACAAGGTCCTATACGAAAGCCGCTAGGTCGCTGGATCTGGCATGGCTTCCGGTTTTTCGGAAAGATGACCAGCGGCCAGAGGCGCCGCAACATCCTCTCCTATAGTGGACCCATTGTCATCACAGTCACGCTGACTGTCTGGTTCCTCTTACTTGTAATTGGGTGGGCCATGATCTTTAAACCAGCCTTAGGAACGGGAATACAGGCTTCGTCTGGAACGACCGATACCGGTTGGGCAAGCGCCATGTACTTCAGCGGCTTTAATCTCACAACCCTAGGCGTTGGCGATCTGTCACCAAACACAGACTTATACAGGATGCTTACGATCACCGCGGCCGCGGTCGGCTTTGCCTTCTTCAGTATGGTCATCACGTACTTTCTGTCAGTATACTCCAGCCTTACGAGTCGCAATGCGTTTGCCCAAGGGCTGCATCATTTGAGCGGGAATACCGACGATGCCGCCGAGCTCCTTGTCAGACTGGCCTATGACGCTGACTTGTCGGAGGCGCGACAGCACTTTTCTTCCAAAGCTGAGTTTCTCCGGCAGATCCACCAGACACACCGTTTTTACCCAATACTCCGGTACTTCCATTACCGAGAGCCTTTCTACGAGTTACCGCGAATCCTGCTTACGGCACTGGACACCGCAACGCTCATCCGAAGTGCGCTGGATCAGGAACGATATGCTCGCACCATCCACTCCCCGGATCTCAACACGATGTTTGATGCTGCCATGATGCTGATGCATGAACTCACTTCTGAAGCACAACCCAGTCCACCAGCTAAGCAAGAGGTCAAAATTTGGCGGGAACACTATTTGGCAGCCCTCCCCCGGCTCGCTGACGCCGGGCTGCACATCCGCGTTGACACTGTGGCCGGAGCAGACGAGTATGTCACGTTGAGAACAGTGTGGGACCGTCCGGTTCACAAACTGGCGGAAACCATGCTTTATGAGTGGGATAACATTAAGCGGACGTCATGAGCTTAAGTCGGCAGCTATGATGAAAATTTAACAAGCCGCTCTTGTCTGTGAGTAGTGCCTGAAGCGCCTGGTGAAAATGAACCGGGAACATGGCGATACCCTTTGAAACTGTAGGCTTAAATGGTAAATTTCTGCACATCCGGCAGCATGGCGGTTATTATGACAAAGCCTAGGTGCTCGCCAGCCGCTTGTCCTTCTTGGGGTACTCCTCGACGAACTTCTCATAGTAGGGGAGGAGGTCGGTGTTGATGTGGCGGGGCAGCTCGATGCCGTGGACGGAGCTGGCCATCTCGGCCTCGCGCTTGTTGCGGATTCTCTTGGCCATCTCCAGCGTCTCCCCGTTGTGCTGCTTCTGCGTCTCGTCCTTGGGCCGCCTGTGGGTGTAGAGCTTGAGGAACTCGTACTTCCTCTTGCCATTCAGGTAGTAGTCCAGGTAGAGGCTGTGCTTGCCGTTGGCCAGACGAAGTAACGGGTAACAATTGGGTAACGGAAATTGCGCAAACAAGGGAAAGCAAAGGAAAGGAAAAAGTCGGAAAAGGGCTTAAACAAAAGGAAGGCGTTTTAGCCTTCCTTTTGTTTCCCTTGTTTGCGGGTTTTGTAGCCCGTAGGGGAATCGAACAATACAAATTTGTACGGGATTCTGGCAGGTAAGCTTACATGTATAGGTGAAAAAAGGAGAGGGGCTACAGGAGCCCCTCGTCTGCCAGAGAGTAGTAGCCCTCGCTGGTGAGGATGATATGGTCCAGCACGGCGATGTCCAGCAGCTCCCCACCCTGCTTGATCTTCTTTGTCAGCTGCAGGTCTGCTGCGCTTGGCTTAAGGTTGCCCGAGGGGTGGTTGTGGCAGAGGACAATGCCCGAGGCGCAGGCTTTTAGCGCGGCCACGAAG
>Ga0210040_10005590_pt1 | contig 15957 bp, 11 predicted proteins | sample CryGeyCG12114_NA_FD_185462 | JGI IMG/M metagenome (GOLD analysis project Ga0210040, IMG submission 185462) | Groundwater microbial communities from aquifer - Crystal Geyser CG19_WC_8/21/14_NA (SPAdes) (version 2) | ecosystem: Environmental > Aquatic > Deep subsurface > Groundwater | place: USA... | reverse complement strand
AGCGGAGCTCCAAATTTTTTGTGAGAACTGGAGCGGAGCGGAGCGGAGCTCCAAATTTTTTGTGCGAACTGGAGCGGAGCGGAGCGGAGCTCCAAAATTTTTGTGCGAACTGGAGCGGAGCGGAGCTCCAAAATTTATGTAAGCTCTGGAGCGGAGCGGAGCGGAGCTGAGACCAAACTTACATCACTGAGCGTATTCTTTGAATGCTTGAAGTACAAGGGGCCTTACGCCTTAACTACTTACTAATGCATACAAATCAATCCAAACAGGAAAAATAAAGGAAACTGTCAGTTTCAATTCAATTTCTAAATTGAGACCTTATAAATATTTCAAAACAAGAACGTTGATTTTATCTTCAGAGTCGAGTTGAATAAAACATCTTACCAATATCTGTCAGTTTCCGAAACGAAAATTTCAAGCTATCAACTAGTTCTTGAAATAAAGCATTCAAGAGTCCGACAACCACACTTCCCTTCCCCTGTTGCTTTGATTCTGAAAACAAAAGCAATACGGTAACTGGACAAAAAAATCCACTTAAACAATTGATCAATTCTCAAGCAAAAATTGTGCAATGCATTACTTGTCTACCAACCAAATACCACAGCGAATAGTAGACCCAGTCGATCGCTCACAACCGAAAACGAGGCGAAACTTGTCGTCCAGATCACTTATGATTCGCCAAATATAATTGGATTGGTCCACCTACATGTAACCGGCCGTTCCATTGGACTCTGCATATAAAACACACAAAAATATAGGCTAGTTAGGTGGTGATTCGCACAAAGCTCCACCTCCAGTAGCGTGGCTGTGCTTTTATGTTGGGTATATATGCATAAAACGTTTATAGGGCTAAGGCCAGTGTAAAGGCTTTTTACATTTCAACTTCACAATGGCCACGAATAAACGAGAAAGCTGGACTGTGGCCACCATGGACGCTTGCTTAAACCCAATAAAGCATGACTGAGCTGTGATTTTTGCTCCATGGATGGCGTTCAGCTCTGACTTGACAGTTTTGTGGTTGTTTAAATTTCTATCGCTTGTATTTTTCCCATAAGTAATCTCATACCTACTTGTTAGTACTAGTAGTAGCTACCATGCCTCGTCGATTAGGATAAATCTATTCTTCAATTTTTCGCTAAATCCTGATCGAGTCCTTGAGTCATAAATATGTGTTTGTAGCAATATTATAGGAAGAGGAAATAGGAAATAAAAAAATAAAGTAAACTACATTACGGAGCAATGGACGAAATATAATTCCAAACTGGTCACTGGCCACTGGTCGCGTTGCCTTATAAAATCACCTGCTTATAACAGCCCTTAGTTTTAGTATAATTCTATGCAATAAGAATATAGTGGGAAGCGTTTATACGAATTATGTTTTCATTTAATTAACATTTATGCTTGCGTAGTAAAATAGTGTTAATAATATTGTAAAATATTTTTACCAAAGTTTGGGCTGTCGGAGTTTTGATGTTTGATGTTGTAGATGCATTGAAATCTTAATTTCGCTGGACTGGGACAGTTTTTAATCAGACTTTTTCACGATTTGCTGTTGCTCTATACTTGCTTTAAAGCTGTTTGTTTAGTAACTATGGGGACCTTGATCGTAATGTTACTGTTCTTTTATGCAAAAATAGATCAGATATAAATTGTTACGGCCGTGGTTAGGTTACATGATATAGATTGATTCTTACTTTCCATACTCTCCATTTACCTTAATCAACAAATCAACATGATCTTTTCTGTAGGCAGTTAGGCAGCACATCGCAGGCGGTAAGCAAAAGGTTCTTGCCGGGTGCAGGATTTCATGCACAGAGAGAATTATTTTGGCCACAATTCATATGTATTTGCAATACAATCGGGTTTGCATATTAATGCATGCTATGTTTACAGATAAGCCAAATCCCAATGCATTCCTTGATTCGAACCATAACAAATAGGAAAAATTCCGACGATTGGGATTGGAAGATATTTATTTGATCAGATTCTAAAAATTCAAAACATTGCCGAACGAATTTGGAAGAATGTATATATAGAGACAGCTGCATGGAATGCAGATGCAGATTATATAGTTTATCTATTTCTAATGATGCAGAACAACTACAAAATTCACATCATAGGCTTCATAAGTGTAGCAGATATCATGTATATTTTCCCGGAGTTGAAAAAATGATGCATTATGGAATGGAATAGATAACTTCATTGTGCTACCTACAGCTAAATTATCAGTTGATCATAAATTCTACAGATGCGAATCATGATTTGCGTATGCTTAGTACGTTACGTAGTCCAATAGTCCAACAAACAGCAAAAACTTAAGTTCGTTTCGTATGGAATATGGATTCATGGGGTTGGGTTTGGTCTGTGGTAGCGGACTGAAAGTTATTCAAAATAGGTATTTTGTTTATGAGAAATGAACAGCAACTAATTTTGCTGTGAATGCTGCTTGCTGTTACAGCACATCAGTATGGTCAAATTTCTCATCTTAAAAAACCATGTAGTGAGGCTCCATAAGAGATGAGGCAGTGAGGGCTTGTCATTCAACTGATTTTTAACCAGGTAAAATAACTAGTGAGCGAGTCCGGGACTTTTTTTATTAGCATGATTTAAAGACTATAAACACCTACCCTAGCTCTATTATCTAATCAATAAGAATATGTTTGTTGTTGCTATAATAGTGGGTTTGGCATGGCGGCGTGGAATGCAAAGAAATGATGTTAAGACAACGAGCTGCAAGAAAATTTAATAGGAATTTAAAAGTAATTACGAGTTTAGCGTGTAACAGTATCATAACATTATCCAGCCAATCCAGCGCCAAAGAAAAATCAACACCATAAAGCAGAATGTATCAACGTTACCATTTCTTTATTTCTTTATTTTTGCTTCTTGCAACATTAGTTAGCATTGGATACGTAATCAATATGTACACTTTAGATTAAATACAATAGACTACCGTAGTTTCTTTCCCATAACAATGAGTAAATCAAAACCTTATACTATCATAGACAACTAATTTAAGTTGTAAACGATGGCATTATCTAGTTTACAATTTTTGTAGTAAAAACGAGAGGCCAATAATTATTACGATATTTTTTACATTCTATAGTGAGAATGTAAACCAAAGTCGGACACAATTGAACCTAGATGGAACCCATTACTCATAATCCATTTGTAACACACTACTAGTGCATACAAAAACATAGTTTTAAAATTTACTCAAGTGTATAATTTAAGCATGCAATCAACATTATCAACGGAATACTATGCATGTTTGCTCATGTATTTAACAAGACAACATAATAATAATTTTGGAAACAATACAAATACTTCTTTTTATAACTAAGTTCTCTAGTCGGCTGAAAATTGCGACTACCAGACAGCTAAAGAAAAGATAACAATGATAAATTAGTACAAATCAGGAAAGAGAACATCAGTTTCAAGATTTTGATACTCCGTCCATGGATCCATAGAGCTGGTAGTATTTTCTTTCTGATTCAATTCAAATTCAAACTCGAAAAATTGTGACCTGTGGTCAGCTTTTTCACTGCTGGTGCTGGCAGGGGACATAAGCGAAGGAGACTTAGGTGAGACCAATAACTGGTACTCCGGTTCAACACAAGGCAAGGATTGAGGATTAGGGGATAGGGAATTGGGATTATTTTGGTTGTCTTGAGGAGAGAAATTACCGGTGTCGTTTGTTGCATCTGAAGTCAAAAGTGTACAATCGATAATTTCGATTTGAGGAGGGGGAGGGTAAGCTGCTTGTACTGGAATTAAGGGGGCTTTTTCAGATTCCATTGGCTTTGATCGGCCATTATCAGTGACTGAAGATGCTGGTTCGGCCATTTCGGACTCGATAATCTACAAGAAAAGAAAAATAAGTTAGAACTGTAAGACTCTTTTGTTTTGGGTAGATAAAAAACTACCTGGGATACTATAAAATTATGGCGTGTTATGTCATACACTTACTTCTTCAAAATCAGAGAATTTGTGGTCTGGACTGAGGATTTGCTTTGAGAAGTCTTCGAGAGCTTGAAGGAGTTCTGGTGTGTCCAACTCCAGAGGGAATACGTCAACAGAACTAGGCTGAGGAAAGAGATGATTTGAGACATTTCCAATCCCTTCGGCAGAGGGAACGTGTCGGGCACGGCTGGCTCCGAAGAATTGCCAAAAATCTGATCTCCTGTACAGTCAGTCTGTTGGTACTCACTTCCAGAATTTTTCTCCATAATCCTCAATTTCTCTTCCATCTCTTTGATGAGAGCAGACATTCTTTGATTTTCTTGTTTCAGTGACTCATTCTCTGATTTTAATGAGGTGTTCTCTTTCGATAAGATAGCATTCTATAAATGAACAAAAACAAATATTAAGAATATGATACTTGATACTACATAAAAGTAAAATATGAAATCATTCGGCATGTAATAATCAACAAATAGAATTGTACTACTCACCGACTCTGAGAGATTGTTGATAGTTTTCTCTTGCTGATCCATTAATGCCTTTTGTCGATCTCTAGCGCTTTGAGCGGAAATTCTGTTCATTTTTTTTCTGTGCTGCATCTTCTCTTCTAGAGACAAATGGTCCAGTTTGGCCCTCTTTCGAGGACGCCCCCCGTCGGAATGTGTACTAGTATGGGTACTTGAAGAAATTTCCATCACTTCGGGCTCCATTTCAACAACGTTGAGACCATTCAAATTGCTCACATTTACATATTCGATCTTCATTTCGGAATCAGGATCCAATTTGAGGGGAACCAATGGTTCCTTCCGACTTCGTACTTGTTGAACGTAAATCATTTCCTGTTGCAGCTCCAGCTCTTCGAAACTTTGTGAACCAACTGGTCAGCTGGCGAATAACTCACTTCATATGCTGAAAATGTAATGGATCTACGAGCGTGGACAAATTTTCAATCTGTTCTCTCCAAAGCAACCAAAGTTAGATTGAAGGCTGGTTGACATCGTCTTCCGAATGTATTTACTGTGTATGACTCACACCATCCCGAATGGTTTCTAACAGCCAATACTACTCACAACAATGATACACTCTGTAAATCACACAGTATTTAAAATCAGTTAACATCATAAGATCCCTTCCTACGCTTTGGTCCACTAAATAATTTATAGAACTCACCCAAAAGTTGGTCCACGTAGATCCTTTCGTAAATGTACGACTTCAAAACAGAATTCTCACCCTAATACGCACTAATACGTAGCATCATTGTAGCAGTACCTGTACCATATGATCGTCACAGTCAGCTTTTCTAGCTGATGAAATTGTTGTAGAAGTTTCTCAGACACACTTGGTGTGTTCTCATTGGCTCCTGTGCCGTTTGCGTCAGCAATATCATTGGTATATCCTCAACCCTTTGTAGCCTTAGCACTATTCTCGCTCCATACTACCGTAATTTCCTAAATTATATCCTTTATCCTTCCTTGTACATTTCCTGCAAAATATCATTAAAATATTGCTAATTATATTCCAGCATATTGTAGATGACGTGACAGTGTGAATGGAAATGGAAAATGACCAAAAAACAGTGGTGGTTTACAAATTAGTTTCTTGCGAAAGCATTGACTTATATGGGGGCTGTAGCTACTGCTGCAAAATAAGTGAAATTGAAATTGTCGGATCTAATTGTAAAGTTCAGGAAGATAACCTAAATGCCACGTACAATGCGTTCATGTTACTTGCCTTAGTTAGTGTTTGTTAATTTACGGTTTTAACTTGGTCATATTCACTAACTAATGCATAGTAAACATGTTATCCATTACCAAGTAAATGATAAAAAATTCTCACTTCCATTGAATCTCGCATATGTGCCGTAACGTAGAATAAATAAAATGAGTATGGAAAATACAGAAATTTCACAGCATTGCTGAAAATTATCATTGTCTACTATCCAAGTTTTTATCATTCATTAATTAATTAAAAATCTCATTGTCATATATTAGTAGAAAAGTGTGCTGATAACATCGCAAGAATTGAATGCTTATTGCTTACCATCTTGACTGACAGTATTACACTGCATTATGTTCCGGTATGTATATATAGGAATAGAGGGATAATGAATCCACAATCTTTTGTTTTACTTTTTCACTACATGTAGCCTGATGCGAGCTATTATTTTTAGTAAAAGGCTAGTGACGCTATATTATTTTTTTGGCATGATAGTGAGTCATCCAAACGATTTGCAAAAGCAGCAATAATGTTATCGCAGAATACTTCACACTGAACTGAAATGTAGAATGATAGAGCAAACCCAGCTTTTTTGGTTGGGTTTTATACAAACGTGTAGGTCATTTTACAAGTCAAACCAGAAAAGTTCGCCATATTCTGCCAGCTAATCCAATTGCTGTAGATGCGCTATAGCTTCTCGTTTCCATTATGTTTTCAGTGTGTTTCCTGAATTACATTGACATTATACATGTAAAAGAACATATATAAAATAAAAAAATACACAAAATACAAACACCAAGAATGTACAACTAATGACTTGTAATGTTGTAATAACCGGGTGGTTTATTGTTGTGATATTTGAGTTGAATAAAAATTTTTAGACATACTATTTGGTATGTGATTGCAACATTAGATATTTGGGATTTAGGATAAAATTCAGATTAAAGCATGCATTTTAACGTCAATAACATTTCATTTGATATAAAATGTAAGCAATGAAAAGATCTAACAGTCTACATATGGCAATAAAAAAGATGTTATGAGATTACATTTATCCAGTGACTGTTTTGAACCCCTTAAGTACGAAGCTGTTTTCCACATATTTCTGAGAATAAACTTCTTTAGTCAGTTACTATAGTCACTATTTGTCCTTCAATGAAACGCAGTGAATACGCATCTAAAAAATGAATACTAGTACGCTAAAATAAAATCTTAGCAAAATCTAAAACCACCTTAATAGTTAAATTACAAAAGAACACAATAATCATATATAGGATCTTTCCTTAAATCGTAATAATGGACGGAACAATATCAAATACATAAAAACATAAAGCTCAAGGAGGCATTTGGATTAATGCTTCGTTCGGATTTTATAAAATAAAAGTGCCTTAACTACTTCTGAAAACAGTATAATACATTATTTTCGTCCCTGAATACGGTAAATGTCATGGATTCAATACAATCTTACACAATGAGTAGCCAAAGCCAACTTGAGAATCATCCTTTTTTGTTAACTATCATTATATACACAAAATATTCTCATTGGAGGTGACATGGACATTGTCAATAAATGTGTATTATTCAATCTAATTTAAGAATAGCTAATTTAAGATATAACTAACATGTTTCAAATATTATCATGAGATTATGTCATCATGGACGGAATCATTGGATAGTACTTGTTCGAAGATTCATTGTCATCAGTCGTAAAAGTCATATAGCTACAGGAATTATCATAAATGGAAAAATTAAAAGTGCAGATTCAGCTTCAGTCTATAGATTGCAATTGCACACGAGAGCAACAAAACGGTATAGCTGCTAAAACAGGAACATAATTTATAAGCAGCACTTTTGAATGAAGGATCCCCTGTTAACCAAAAACTTGTGATGTGATCAAGATGCCAATCGTACAGTAATTGAATTTATTAAATATTTACAAACCTAGCACGAATTCTTTAGCAGGCGAAGACATTTTTCCATCACCCCCACGAGAGTACGCAAGTACTCGAAGAATGTATGCTTTCAATGGTTGTAAGCCCCCAATTGTGACTTCTAAAGCTGATCCAATCTTTACATACTCATCTCTAGCTTGGCTCACATCTTGATCTGCTTCCCATATTCTGACCTGCCACGTTCATGTCAAAACCTTTACAAGAAAGTAACAAATACTATATTTTCATGTAATTTGTAAATCATACCTTATAACCCACTAACGACTCCTCGTCAGCAGAAGTTGCAACGTATCTCCAAGTCACTCTCACGGTTTGAGGATCCAAAGCTTCCACAACTACAGCGGTTGGCGGTTTCTGAGGAGCTTTCTTCAATGTTCGCTCTGAAGCACCAAAAAAATATTAGCACAAGATGAAAGGTTAAGTGTTTAGTAGATGGAGTACGTTCTACATTAAAAATCTCAATCTCACCAAATTGAGGTTCGCTGAGAGGTCCTGGTCCAGCTGCATTGTATGCACTAACTTGGACGTAGTAATAAGTGTCCGGTTGCAAACCAACAAGCAAAGCATGCGGCTCTTTAGATCTACTCAAGTAGTTCAATGCTTCGGGGTCGTACAAATTATTTCCTCGTTTGCGCCAGTAGCGAATCTGAATGTATCAATTAATATTTATTGATATCTAGCAGTCAGATTTAACGGGTAATAAAATAAAATTCATTATAATAATTCAACTTACCCGGTATCCCAAGAGTTCTCCCCGAACTTTCTCTCTTGTTTCTTCAACAGGCTCCCATGTAGCATTAATAGCAGTTGAATTAAATGATTCAGGGCGCACAAATGATGGCGTCACTTGGGGCATATCCTCAGCTGAGTAAACTAATGCGGCATCAGATACTGGCCCAGGTCCTTTGTCATTAAATGCCTAAACCAAATTAATATATTTAGCACATTGCCTTCGTTGTTTCGTATCTTAATACAACTAATTCAAAATTAATTTTACCTGAACTCTGACATCAAACAAAGTATAATAGTACGGAATAGGAGACACAGCATATGATCCTACGTTGCCCAGCGACTTGAGCTCCAGAGATTGGTATTCGTCTGCCATAGTATCTTTATACAAACGCCAGAAAATTTTGTAATAAATTCCAGGAGCGTTTTGATCTTTGGGAGGCAGTGGCTGAACAGATAAAAGTTAAAAATGTCACACATTAACAAAAATAAATTTTTTTGCTTGTAAACTAAAAGTAAACCTACATCCCAAGTGATTGTTAAAGTTCCAGTTTTGCCACCACCTCCTCCAACATTACGAGGAGCAATGAATGGAGCATCAGGATATGTGTTGTACTGTGGAGATGGAAGAGATGCTGCTCCTCGTCCGAATTCGTTGGAACCTCTCACACGGAATTCATACGCACACCATGGGGATAGCCCATGTTCAATGACAATTTCTCTCCTGGGAACAGCGTCAATCCGATTGCTCCTTGGATTTTCAGCATCCCTGGCAGTAGCATCTGGTCAAATCAGTTGTAATATATTACAAAAAGGAACTCAACTACAGTTAATGCATTCACGAGTATCTGAATGACGATGATTATATCATAACTTATAATTCATAAGAGGAAATTAACTCATAATTTATTTACTTTCAACAAGGATGTCCCACGTTTCTCGGTCATCCCATTGGGTACGTCCTTCAATAGTGTACACATATGATTCAGCACCGTTCATAGCCCCATCAGTCCATTGGATAGTTGCGCTAGTAGACGTTAGATGAGTTGCTTGCACTCCACCTTTACAAACGATTTTAATCAATCACCAATTTCTTTGCCTTCTTTGTTACGAAAAAATATGGAAAACGTCAATCATAATGATTACCTGGAGGGCCAGGAGGTCCTTTAATGTCAACACGAACTCTAGATAGCAGCTGACCTACCCAAGTTTGAACTACACATTCGTAGTCGCCACGATCAGCCATAGTTAGATTGAAAATTTCCAAGTAGCCCGACCTTTTTTCCACTCTGATTCTATAATCATCCTCCATGATTCGTAAGCCGTTATGCTTCCAAATGTAAGACACATCAATACTATCATCCGTATCTGCCAGACATCTGAGAAACATATGAGTTCCCTCAATGTATTCAACTCTATCTGGTAAAGTTTCTACCAGTACAGGTCCACGAACCACAGTCAATTTGCCAGAACTTTCATCTCGGCCTCTTGTATTTGTCGCCACACAGGTGTACGTGCCTTCGTCTTCCCGAGATACAGGGTTAATGATCAATGCCCCATTTGGAAGGATTCGTCTTCTTCCTCCAGATCCCAAATTGAAACCATCTTTCAACCAATTGAATTTAGGACGAGGTGCTGCTTCAGGTTCACATTTTATCGTCACGTTTCCCCCTTCTGCTCCAATCGTTTCAGTTTCTATTGGCTTCTTTTTAAAGCTGGGTTGTAGTACTGAAATGAAAAAATTGTTTTTATGCATCTAAACAAAAAAAGTGAGCGCTGCACGATCAAATCAAGTTTAATTGATTCTAGCATATCCACTTCTGGATTCCAGGCACGCTCATTCAGTTTACTTGAGAAATTCCCAATATCTGAGATGTTTTTAACTTTACGTCAAAACGTTCACAAATCAATTTTCTAAAAGAAAAATACATTTTTATACACCGTTTTAAAATCAAGGGAAGAATTTACATTTAGAAATCACGTCGGGCAACATAAAGTCTAAGCGACGTGATTGTGACCTTTTTAGTAGTTTTTTGGGGGGCTCTTAAATGGGTTTTATGCCGAAACAGTCATCTCTGAATACAAAAATGATTCCGCTTATCAAGATATTTAATAACATTCACTATTCACTATTCATATACGTATATGCATAAGAAAGGCACTCAGAATTTACTCACACAAAACTCGCAATTGAGCTGAAGAAAACTTGGCCGCCAATGAATTGTTTGCCCGACACTGGTACATTCCAGCATCTCTTTCCTCATCCAATCTTTTTATTGTTAGAACGTTATCTTGAACCAGATACCGCCCTGCATCACCTGAACGAAGCGTTTCCATTGTCAACAGCCGCCCATTTTTGTACCATTGATAAGATACGTCAGGAATACCAAATGCTTCACAAGTCCAAATTAAGTCTGAGTCTTTGTCTAAATGGCGATTATCCAGAGGGATTGTAAAATGTGGTGCCGCTAAATACGAAAGAACAAATAGTATATTACAAACTGTACTACAACTAAAAGTGAAGCAACGGTTTACATTTCACATTTCTAAACAAGGTTACCTTGAATACTTAGAGTTACAGAATTCTCTATAGAAAGTCGACTATTTGTAGCCCTGCAAATGTACTCCCCTTGATCTTCCACGGAAACATTCCTAAGAGTAATTACTCGGTTGTAATTAGACAATATGGCATTTCTAGGTAATCCAGAACTTCTTCGAGTCCAGTTGTAAGAAGGAACAGGGCTAAAGTAAGTGCATAAAAGAAAAAATAAATAAAATTCGTAAAGTAGGACTTCCAAATTAATATTGATTGATTCACTTACTATCCAAAAGCAATGCATTCGATCCGCACGCTATCTCCTGCCTTTGGAGCAAGAGGGTACACTTTCGGAAAATTGTTGGGGAACTGCAGCTGTTGATGGTTACCTATAATTACAGCAATTGTCAACAGCTTACAGTTGAAGCTCCAAACTATACACAACATGCAGCTACATGGACATAAGGTATATAAATAAAATATAAACCAACGCACCATTTGGGGTTACTTGCACATTGAAAAAGGGCCCATTTCTTCCAGAGTTGGATACGATGCTTTGAACATTACAACTGTATTTTCCTCTGTCACTTTCGTCAACAGAAGAAATGTACAGATGCCCATCAAAAGAAACGAAAACTCGTTGATCTTCTTCCAGTAAATTTGGAAAATACGATCTAGACCAATAGTAATGTACTCCTATAGGAAAAAAAATATTTTTAGAAAAACCCAAAAAAATATATCGACACTTCGACACTAATTTCGGAGAAACGGTTTAAAAAAAACAAACCAGGAAAGAATTGCGGAGGATCACAGTAAATGGCTTTTCCCCAATACTGTCTCGCAGACTCAATAGCTCGAGCAGGAATAAATTCCCCAATGTATCCAAAAGATAGAGACACCGTTTCCGAAATAACTGATCCATGTTCATTGGACGCTATGCAGTGGTAATTTCCTCTGTCTTCCGTTTGAGTTGGGTTATCAATGATTAGCGTTCCACCGCTTATTGTAAACTTCGATTCTTTTAATGGGTCTATGATGAAGGCGATCAATGTGTTGTTTCTGTATCCTTCCTTGTACCATTCGTAAGTTGGTGCAGGCCATCCACCGGCCAAGCAACTGGAAAAATTAAAGGAAATATAACTACTGGTCACCAAAAGACTATTCTTCCATTGGCCTCCAGGATTTTAGCTTTATGACAATAAAACATAAACACCACATTTAAAATGCATCTCTTTGCTAACCTCAATGACACGTAGCTACGCTTAATGTCTCTGGATAGATCAAAGACTACAGGTTTAGGTTCTTGAATGAAGTAAGGTCCACGAGGTATTTTTTCGAGATCTACAGTGTCGATTCCATATTCAAAGTCACGGTCTTCAATAATGATGTAAGGCACTTGAGATAATGGCACTTCGCATATATACTGATGAGAGTCATATCCTGACACTTTTAGAAGACCCCACAGCTTGCGACGATCAGAAAAGCTGCAAAATACAAAAATATATAATTTGAAAAACAAAGCGAAGCTTTAATTTCCGCCATGAATAGCAACAAAATTACAATTAACGCAGCTAGTCAAAATAAGTTTTATAAAGCCGAATATAATCCAATTTTTCACCTGTAGGCCAAATAGTTATAGCTGTTGTAAGCAGTTGACGGCTGGTCAGGAAGGAAAGCTTGATCCAAATTGATAATCTGAGAGCCATCTGCATTTGTCCAGGCTCCAGGAGACGACTGCTGAGCAGAAACATACCAAAATCTATGCTGTGGATCGATCGCAAGCAATCTTCGAACAATCCAACTGTGTTCTTCAAGGGTGTTCACACTAATAAGATCTGCGCCATTCCCATAAGCCTGTGTTACAAAACAAAAATATTAAATTCATTGTTAAGTTTGGAGAAGGAAAACATAAAAAATAATTTGATTGGTATTTACTTGACAGTTTTGCCGAGCATCTCCTCTGTTATGAATTGGAGAAAATACGAATCTGTAGCATGCTTTTTTGAATTCACTCCATCCTGGGGGGCATTGCTTAACTTGGACTCCTGGATAGGCACTGAAAGTAGAATCCTCCCCATAGTCAAGTCTGTTAGGATTAAATACTGTTCCGAAATCTCTCCTAGGAGTGCTGCCTCCAAAGTTGTTAAATGGATTGGAATCTCTTCCGCCGGTATTGTCAAACCTGTCTCTGCCCCTCGTAGGATCGAATCTATCTCTGTCTCTTCCCCTTGTGGTATCGAATCTATCTCTGTCTCTACCCCTTGTGGTATCGAATCTATCTCTATCCCTACCTCTTGTGGTATCAAATCTATCCCGGTCCCTGGAAGTGTCAAACCTATCTCGAGCTCTGGTTGTATCAAATTGGTCGTTTCTTCCGGTATCAAATCGATCTCTTCCAGTTTGAGAGCTTAATCTATCGTCTCTTGTTCTGGTGGGATCATTTCTATCTCGTGTTGAGTCGAATCTATTATCCCTTCGATCCCCAAATGGATCTCGTTGGCTAGCATTGTTGCTGTTGTTATAGTTATAACTGATGTTATTACTGTTTAAAAAAGGGTTGTTGTTGCTTGTAAACGGATTGTTGTTGTTACTTGTCCTAAACGGATTGTTGTTATTACTTGTCCTAAACGGATTACTACCGCTGTTATTGGACGGATTATTGTCACTGTTGTCATTTCGAAAAGGAAAATCCTGACTTCGGACCAGATAAGGAATCAAGGCAAAGAAGGTTATCCAAATGATAGACATTTCAATCTGTGTATATGCTTTAAACATTTTGTTTTAAAATCAGCGATCCTTTAATTATGAAAAAGGAACAACTACTTTGTTAGTAGTTAGCAGAAATAGCGCAACTTGTTATGTACAACAACCTCCAGCAAAATATATAACTTACTTCATTCAATTTTTCTTCACTTCTTTTCGGAGTATTTTTATCCTTCCAGTTTAATTTATTGCGACATTACATTGCTCCAACGCATGATATTGGAGGACACATTTGTTTAGAAAAGGGTCCTTCCAGTTATAACAAATTTTGTCAGCGTCTCCACTGTACGTCAATGAATCGAAGATATGTCAATCGCCAATTAAAGGATACCAAATTATATCCTTCTTCAACCAAAAATTATTTTTTGCGTCTTTTCCAAATATAACTTTATCTACTAATAATCTTATTTATCTTTCGTTATTTATAGCTGTCAAACTCCTCAGTTTGGTGATTATGAAAATCTCAGCTGCCGCTGACCGCACCTCTATACTTTGTATACTTGCTAATGACAGAGGCATGGAGAGTTTACATTAGGCACAATCAATGGTTTCTGTCTAAACGTTACAACTTCCAATCCAACAAATGCAAAACAAACACCTGTGCTATGCAAGCTTGAAAATGCTCTTTGGCAGCAGAGAGGAAACACTTTTTGGCAGTCACCCTATATCCTGCGTATTACTCATCCTAAACACTTGTTGTTCGGGGTGTATTTAGCTACCACGCTCATCGGCTTAATTTTACAAACCAATTACTTCGTCCCCTTCTCACTCGGCATTTACCCGTCACGCACGCTTGATTAATCTTACTTTACTTATTGGAATTTTACTTTTTAATCGTTTATAAAAAACGAAATAAAAAATAATGGACTTTAAGAACAAATGAATGAACAGAAACAGTCTTAACACTTGTCTAAACGCACAACACATGGCTACTATCTACACAAAAAAACGCCTTCTGCTCATATTGAGTTTGCTATTTTGGTTAAGATGCAAAATTTCTATCAACAACACCCCCAAATTTGGTCAACAACAACCCAACAACCAAAGAACTTAATACTCCTGTTTAAATCTAAACAAAACTTTTGCCCGAATTCGTGATAGACTTCAATTAACAAACCTCTTGGCAAACCTTTCACCAAAACCAGGGGCATTTTAAATAATAACATTAAAAATAATTTCAGGTTTTTTTGTGGCAGATATTGAAAGAAAGTTTTAAATGATTAATTTCGGAAAGTGTATATATTTAGCAGTGCAGTGTCGGAGTGTGCATTATTCATGCGTGCATCGGAGCAATCCTAGGTAAATACTTCGACCGTGGTAGCGTGCATTATTGGAGAGTGCATGCTAACGTGCGTGGCGGGTAAATTCTGAGTGTGGCAGGTAAATGAATCTTGTTGTTCGTTTATATCTTACTTCCTATGTGTTTTGGAACATGCTATTGGACGCCTCAATGTATGCTTCAACCCCAACTAAAAGTATTAAGTTAGTCAATAAGTAGTTTGTACGTATATGTCTCTGCGTAAGTCAGGTAACATTCAATTCAACCGTTAATGAGTCACTAGTCACTGTGCTTGCATTAGATTTTGTGCACTTACTTACCACTTACCATACTAACAAGTTTACTTGGCTGTGAAATTGGCTTCTAGCATGTCCATTTTTCGGTTTATCAGTTAATTCTAATCTTGCTTCCTTGCGTAAGTTTCCCCGCAGGAGTGGCAGGAGTATTTATATTTATGCAAAAAAAACGTTATTGGTATCGGCCTCCGCTTGAATTGTGTGTTTTTATCTTGTGTGACGAAAGTACAAACTGCTGATCTGATTTTGATTACATCAAGCAATAGCATATTGTGTACTATAATAAACATAATCAAAACTAATATAAAATATATATTGACAAATAGACAAATGAAAGGCTGCAGTCCGCATGCATTAAGGCCGTGTATTGCAGTATCTATAATTTCCATATGCTGCATATTATTTTCGTTAACATTGCATGAATGACAAAAAAATTTCTGTTGTTAAAATATTTTCATCTACAAAAAACCTTGAACTTCAAAAAGACATTTTCGGATAAGTATAGGAAATTAGGCGCTGAACATGGAAAAAACTATATTTGGCTCCCTATTATTATTATTATTCAGAAAGTGGGTCTACATAAAGCAGAAGGTACCGCCTCGCTTGCAAGAATGAATTTTTATAATTTTCATGACAAAATGTCATGATGAAACTGGTAATTGTAAGTCTGCAATATGATATGAAGTCGGTTAGTAAGTAAGGTGAACTATAGAATTTGTAGAA
>Ga0210040_10005589_pt1 | contig 15957 bp, 5 predicted proteins | sample CryGeyCG12114_NA_FD_185462 | JGI IMG/M metagenome (GOLD analysis project Ga0210040, IMG submission 185462) | Groundwater microbial communities from aquifer - Crystal Geyser CG19_WC_8/21/14_NA (SPAdes) (version 2) | ecosystem: Environmental > Aquatic > Deep subsurface > Groundwater | place: USA... | reverse complement strand
GACTGGGCACGCGGTCCACGTCTGGATCAGCTGAAAGAAGCCATACGCCGCCTCGAGCAAAACCCACCTGCGAACCCAAAGACCGGCGGTCCAGGAACTCCGCGCAAGCCTCCTCCAGCGTCCGACCCGGGCTATAGTGGCAGTCCACCAGATATGCGTGGGGAGTCTTCAACAACTGGCGTGAAGCGGGCCCGGATAGGCTGAGTGAGACGGCGTGGGTGTGTCGCACTGTCTGGCTTGGCCATGACTGGATTGGCTTCATTACACAGAGTGAATTGTTCATGCTGCGGCATTCGATGGCGACGACGCCATCAAAAATGACTACGGATTGCACTCATGGGTAAGTCGAGGTCTCAGAACAAACGTGGCTACAAGCTAACCGCAACCAGTTTGGTAATGTGAGCGGGTGGACGGGGTAAGCGTGCCTCTTGCTTTGTCTTTGCAAAGATTCATGCGAGAGGACATTTGCAAATTGCACTCATGGGTGAGTTGAGCCCTCGTCCCTATTCTCGTACTGCCGGACGCCAGAGAGACCTGTTGTGTCCACGCTAACTTGTTTATGGCAGGCTGTGGATGTCCGTGTCCTTCATCACGTTGTCATCAGCCTCGTTTATAGGATGGCGAAGCACCAGTTCACAGATCCGTACATCAGAATGCTGCGTGCGCCAGGAGGGACACCAAAAGATTGTTTCAAATTGTAGATACACCAGGAATACTACAACAGAGCGTCTGTGATAAGTGCTGCAATCACGAAAGCTTTTTCGTTTGAGAGGTGTGCATCTATCCCACTGCCAAAAGTGAACCGAACATGTGCCGAACAGCCAAATCATTCATCCACGCGTCCTCTTAACGTCCGTGCACAGACTTGTTAATAATTAAGTTGACCGATTTAAATTAATTAAATTAACCTACTTTTTACTATTTTTAGTAATTTAATTAAGTCTAAATAGCTAAGGTAAGTAATTAAATTAAGCCTAATTCTAACCTCTTAGCTTAATTAATTAAAGTTTAAAGTATAGAATTAATTTAAATTAATTAATTTAATTAAGAGTTAAGCTTTTTCTTAATTTAATTAAGTCTAAATTAGGAGTAAGACTCTATTAATTAAGCCTAATTCTAACCTCTAGATTTAATTAAATTAATTATTAATAAGTCTATCTATGTAAACTAACGCTAAATCTAGTATTAACCTCTATAGCGCTATTCTTATAACCTCTAACGCTATTAGGATCTTTTATATATACTAATAAAGCTGCCCTATTATAGTAGTACTAATACTACTATACCTTAAATTAGAAAGCAATACTTATAAAGAATACCCTAGATAATATCTTATTAAGTATATCTATATATCTTAAAGCTTATATATAGTAGTAAGGTTAAAATACAAATAGATTTAGAGAGATATATAGGAAAGAGAGTAGAAATAAAGTAACTACTATAGATATAGGTTTTAAAATAGAGAGGAGATATCTATAAGGATATAAATAGAGTAATAAGTAAGGAAGCTCTAAAGGTAGATAATAGAGGCGAAGAGAGATATTAAAGTAGTAGGTTAGAAGATAGAGAATATAAGATAGTGTAGCGTAGAAATTATTATAGAAGAAATAGAGAAGATAATATACTAGTAAGGCCTTAGATACAAATATAATATCTTTATTATAGTTTAATATAAAGTTTTAGTAAGAGTAAGAGGTATATCTAGAGATACGTAGCTTTAAGATAAATAATTACTATTATAGATATTTCTCTATATATGCGCTATATTAGTACTCTATACTCTCTATAGTATATCTAGGAACTTACTACCTTAATACTATCCTATCTTAACTTTAGCTTAACCTCTCTAATTCTATTAACTTAATACTACTTAGCTACCTAAACTATTATCTCTATTACAGCTTTTATTTATATTACCTTTACCCTCTTAGCTATCTTATTTATAATAATTCTACTCTTTATACTACTATACTTAACATTATTACTTTACTTACTACTATCTTTACTATTATTCTAGAAAGTACTAAAGTTATCTTTAGTATAAGTAGGAAAGGTAGTCGCTTTTAGAAAATCTATACCTACTAAAGGATTTATAAATAGCTAGGCTAACTAGCTAGCTTATAGAATAGCCCTACTAGTACTAGGAGTAAATCTAGATATCTAAGATAGTAGGCTAGGATCTTTAGTATAAGTATTAGATTTCGAAATACTTAAAGAGATTAACGCAGCGTTAATTAATAGTAAGAGCTAACTACTAAAAGATATTCAGCTACTATATACTATTATTCTAGGTAACCTAAAGACCTTCTAGTCTAGTATTTATAGAGCTATTATAGTTATTACGTAGTTAGCGTACGAACGTCTTTTTTACTAACTACATAGGGTTAAGTAGGCTCTATACTAAGTAACTAGCTATATATAAGAGATAACTTTATTAAGTAAAGAAGTAGGTATCTAATATTAAACGTTATAAAGGCCTAGCTAGGTATTTATATACCTTAGCTACAGCTATTACCTTTTAGGATAGATTTATAGTAATATATTAAGATAGGATATTATCTTACTATAAGCGAATAATAGAGTAATATTAAAATTAGGTAATTATCGTTTTAAGTTATACTATATAACTTACCTATTTTCTAAAAGTAGTTACTATATATACTATATAAGGCGAAATTAGTAAAGTAATAAACTATACCTTTTACTAAAGGGAAGTTAAATAAGTAGAGTAGATAAAGATAGTTAGAGAGTAGTATAAAAAAGAGCGCTAAATTAAGTACTATTTAAGATTATTTAAGGTATAACCTATTAAATATATAGAAGAGGTATTATATTACTTTACTACCCTCTTTAAGCTAGCGCCTTTAGCTCTATACCTAATAAGGGCTATTTCCTAACTAAGAATTCTCTATCTAAGAGTAAAGAGTTTAAAATCTTATAGGAGATAGTAAGATAGCCTACTATAAGTAGAGTAAAGAGCTATATAGGTACTTACGAAGATAATATAAAGTAGAAGAATAGCTACTAGTAGTAGTAGTAGCTTAGATAACTTTAAAAGCAATATTTAGTAGTAGGCGTCTAGATTTTACGCGCCTAATTAAGAAGGGTATTAAGCTAAATAGTAAGTAAGGTATCTAGAGCTGTAATAATAACTACTTATAGGCTAATCTATATATACTACTAAACTAGAAACTCTATATAAGTAATTTAGTAAATTAAGCTTATAAATAATTAGTAATACCTTAAGCTTAATTATTAGTACTTACTTACTATATTACGTTACAAAGCCTCTATAATAGGTAGAGACTAGGAATATAATAATACTACATCCTAACTACGCGCTTATTAACCTAAAGGCCTAAGAGCTTACTATCTCTTAGTATTCGTATAATTAAACTAACTAATATTACACTTTAACTTAAAGTTCTTAAGGTAATATTAGCTAAATATATTACCTTTTACTAAGCTATAAGTAATATAAACTATAACTCTAAACCTTAGAGTAAGTAACTAAGTATCTTTTAAAGCTTTAGACGTATATAGTAGTAGACTTACCTATATAGTTTATTCTAGGATAAGATAAGAGTTACTATTATTAATATAATAAAGTAGGCGTCTTTATTACTATTATAATAGGTGTAGGTTACTTTAAGCTTAACTAAGAAGATATTATAGATAGCGTCTTATTTAGAAGAATACTAATAAGTAAAGGCTTTATAGAATCTTTTTAAGTAATCTACTCTATAGCGTATCTAAGAGATATATAGAAGTTAGCTTAATTAAGTTCTTAGATAGTATAGAATATAGGATCTAAAAGTAAGGAATTAGCTAGCTTAAGGTAGACATCTTTAACTATATTAAATACGAACTTTATTACGTAAAAATAAAGAAGAGCTAGTAGATAGAAGATATTAAGATTAATAATTATAGTTTTTAAAAGGCCTAGTCTAGAAAAGCAGAGCTATACTTATAGTAGCCTATAATAATATAGAGTAATCGTAGCTAGCTAAGAACTAGAGCTATATTAAGCTATTATAACCTATAACTAGCGTAGTAGATTATAAAGGCGTTTAAGTTTAAATATAGTATTAATATCTATCTTAGTCTACTTTAATATAGTACGCTAAAGTAGTACTAGTAGAATCTTAGAGCTTATAGGTATAGTTAGCTTAGAATAACGTATCCTAGATAATAAGCTCTAGGGGTATATACTAAAGCTTTAGTAGAAGGTTTCTAAGATAGGTTACGATTCTTAACTAATAAGTAATAGATAATAAATAATAGTAAGCTAAACGTCTATAGGACTTATTAGTAGCTAAAGGGCTATTAGGACTTAATATATATAGAAGTTGTTAGTTAGATCTAAAGCTAATTTAAGTGCTAGGAAAGGCTTACTAGGGCGCCTAGTGCGTTCGTTACTTTAACTAGATCTTACACTTATATAAAGAGAAAGTATAGAGTATAAGTTATTAATAGTATCTCTTCTAAAGAAGTAGTTATCCTTACTATAACTACTAATACTTAATAGCTATAGAATAGCTAGTACGTACTTTCTTCTATATAGGGTAGTAATAGCGCGACTAATATAGTATATATAACGCCTACTACTAGCTATAGTTATAGGTTAAATTATTATAGTAGTATCTAGTTAATATAACGTAGTCTAAAATATAAGTTTATCTAATTAGTATATCTATATACTATAAAGTTACTAGTAATAGTCCTTAACTACGCGCTTACTAAGAGTACGTTTCTACGTCTTATTTATGCGTAGTCTAATTTATAGATAGTCTAATTCGTAGACTAGCTTATTCGTACATAGCTTATTTATACGTAGTAATAGTAACTAAAGACGTTAAGAGATAGCGCTGCGTATATTTTAAGAAGTTAATAACGTAGATATAGCCTATTAGCTATACTACTAGGATATATACTATATAGCTATAAGAAAAGTAAAGTTAGCTATAAACTAGCTATAGAAAGATAGTATAACTATATAACTTTAGTAATTTATAAGTACTACTTAAAAAGAAAATAGTATATAATATAGTATATATAAAGAGAAATCTATATTATAAAAATAAGTTCTAAATATTTTTATAATATATTATATTATATAAGATAGACTACTCTTTCTATATATATAACTCCTTTTTACTTAAGCTAGAGCTCTTTAATTTTAACTAAAACTTTACTTTAAGAAATACTTTTAAGTTAATTATACTTAATAAAAATACTATACTTTATACTAATATATCTTTAAAAGTATAAAAAGTAAAACTTATTTAGAACTTATTTATAATATATTTATATAAGACTATATCTAATTTTTTTTTAGTAATAGTAAGAGTAATACTTTAAAAGTAAAAATAGTTAAATATATAAGTAAAATACTTCTCTACTTTATAAAAATAAAGTATAGCTATATATATATTATTTACTTTATAATAACTATTTATAGAGTATATCTTATAAAAAAAGAAGTACTAGTATATACTTTTTAAGTAAGCTATATAAATATATTTATAATAAGTTCTTAATATATTCTAGTTTTAATATTTTAAGACTAGTATAGTAGTAGATTACTTTATTTTCTATTTCTTTTTTAATATATATATATAAAAGTAGAAATTTAGTTATATAAAAGTTAAGTACTATTAATATCTTTAGAATAACTTTTAAATATTTATATATAATAAAGTAATAGAGAGAAAGTATATACTACTTAAAAGTATCTATAATATAGTTTTATAAAAGGTAGCTATAAAAGAAAAGTAGAAAGTATTAAAGTAAATATATTTATAACTTATTTTAAGTATATTTAATATACTATTTAAGCTTTTTATAAAAGTAATATATAGATTTAAGTAAAGTAAAACTTATATACTTATATAACTTTTTTATAAGCTCTATATTAGCTAGTAGTAGTATTAAGTATATTTAACTAGTTAAATATATTATAAATATATTACTAATATATTATAGCTCTTAACTAGCTACTATAAGTAGTTTATTAGCTACTAGTTATACTATAATAGCTAAACTACTAAAAAGTACTTTATATATTAAGTTATAAAAGATATAGATATAGAGTACTTATATAAGCTATTTAAGAGTAGCTTTTTAAAAGTATTATCTAAAAAGTATAATATAGTTAAGCTATAAATATATAGTATAAAGTCTTATAGTAAGTATAGTATAAATATATTTAGAATAAATTTCTAATATATTTAGGCGTAAATTATCTATAAAGCTAAAAAGCTATAGTAAAGTATATTAGCTACTAGATAGTATACTATATTATTATTTTTAATAACTTCTAATATATCCTTTACTATATTTTAATTATATTTAAAATATATTTATATACTTCTCTACCTCTATTTATAGTAAAGAATATAGTACTTAAAGTATACTTAAGTATACTCTATCTTCTACTTATATATAAGATATTAAAGTATAAGTTTAGTAGAAAATATATTTAAAATATATTACTAACTTATTTAAGCTAACTTCTTTAAATTATTTTAACTTAATATATACTTATATAGCTAAAAGCTATACTTAATTAAAAATCTCTTAGCTTTCTTTATAAATAAAAATTAAATTACTTACTTTATTATTTAAGAAAAGCTTATTTACTTCTTATTTAGTAAAGATATTAAAAGTATTATATTTAAGTAGAAAGTAAAGTATTAGAAGCTTATAATAGTATATAAATATATTTAAAATAAATTTTAAATACGTTCTTATAAAAAATAAGCTTATATTTACTATATTTTAATATCTTTTATAAAAACTATTATTATCTACTTTTTTAATAAATAAGTAAAAATTTTTATTAAGTAAAGTATATTCTAAATAGATATATCTTTTAAGAGGCTTAAAGACTAGTAGTATAAAATTTTCTTTACTATATTTTTTAAAAAGTATAAAAAAAGTAAGTTCTTTATAGAATAAGTTTAAAATATATTACTAATATATTAAAGTTATTATACTTAGCTAAATTATTACTAATTCTAAAAAATTTAAGATATATAAAATAGCTTTTATAATATTTTTTTCTCTTATAAAAGAGTGCGCTAGAATACTTATAAAGTAGTATTATTTCTATACTAATAGCTTTTTTAGGTCTACTATAGATATAAATAGTAAGTAGATAGCTAGTAAGTATAAGTAATAATAACTTATTCTAAATATATTTTAAATATATTTCTAAGCTTTAAGTAATATCTAAGCTCTCTTAACTTTATATATTATTTATAGTAATAGTAGCTTATAAGCTACTTTTATTTTTACTAAGTTTACTTTTTATAGAGTATTAATAAAGTATACTTAGTATTATTTTACTTATATAAGTTAGCTTAAAGCTATTTAAAATTACTTTTAGAGTATAAAAATATAGCTAAGTATTATAAGCTATATAAGCTACTAGAAAGTAAGTCTTAACTTAAATATATTATAAATATATTCTTAACTTATTATAGTATATAAGATATTTTAGCTTATTAAGAATTAAATAAAATATAAAAAATATAAAGTAATTATAGCTAAGCTTATATAAGCTTATAATAATATCTTTAAATAAGTTTAAAACTTACTTAAATTATATTTAAATACTACTAAATAAGTAAAATTAAAAGAGTATAAAACTAAAATATAGTAACCTCTTTTAGAAAAGATAAATATATAAGTACTAGCTTAAATATATTTTAAATATATATTTAATATATTCTTATAAAGTAATATAGATAGACTTTTAAGATATTAAAAAGTATAAGATATAAGATAAGTATAGTAATTAGTATATTAATAAAAGTATACTTAGCTTTAGCTAGCGCTACTTTAATAATATTAAGAAAAAATAAAGTAGAGAAAAGAGTAAGTATACTACTATAATATATTTTAAATATATTACTAATATATTTATAGAATAAAAGTAAAAGTAAACTATAATTAAGATATTAGATAAAAAAAATAAGATCTTTATACTTATAAATTTATCTAGCTTTATTAAGTAGCTTTATAAAAAAAAGTCTTCTTAAAAGTTATAATATATAAAATTATAAGTATAAGTAAATAGTTTTATAAAAATACTTTTTAGCTTATTACTACTAAAAGTAGTAGCTAATATAGTAATATAAGTTATTTAGAATTTATTTTAAATATATTACTAATATATTCTTAAGTAACTCTAGCTTACTTTTAATACTAGTACTTAAAACTAACTTTAATATTAAGAAAGATAAGTTTAAGTAAAAGTAAAAGTAAGCTACTTTTAAAGTATAAGTAAAAAAGTAAAAAATTACTTAAAAAGAAGCTATAGTCTAACTATATTAAAAAGAGATAGCTATAGTAGAGGCTAAAAAAAAGTTAGCTATAAAAATAAGTTTAAAATAAGTTTAAGATATATTTTAGTAAAGAAAAATTTTTTATACTATACTATATATAGATAAATAACTTATATAGCTTACTTCTACTTTATACTATCTTTAAGTATTTTCTTTTCTTACTTTTATTTTCTTATAATAGCTATAAATTTACTTTAAAATATATATAGTATATAAATATATTTATAACTTATTTCTAATTTATTTTATAAGCTAACTTACTAAAAGTATATTAGCTTTATAATACTTTTATCTAGCTCTATCTCTTTTAAAGCTAAAAAAACTAAAAAAGTAAAGATCTACTAAAAAAAGCTTTTTTATTATACTTTATTTATAGATAATACTATATATAGTATAAGTCTTACTTAAACTTATTTATAACTTATTTTAAATATATTTTTATAGCTTAAGCTTAGTATAAAAAGTAATTTTATCTACTATATTTAAAAGATCTATTTTAAGTATAAGCTAGTTTCTACTATAACTAGAAGATCTTTTATAAAGTATAAGCTTTATAGCCTTAACTTTATTTAAAAAATAATAAAAGTTTACTACTTACTTCTTTTTTTAGTAAATAAAAAAGTACTTAAATAAGTTTTAAATATATTAGAAATATATTTAAGACTATTAAAGCTAAAAAAGACTTTACTACTACTATTAATACTTAAAAAAAACTCTTTTTTTTAAAAGAGTATTTTTATAATATATATTTTTTTTTTATAAGCTACTAACTAATACTCTTTTTTTTATAATTATAGAAGATAGAAAAGTAAGTTAAGAATATATTATAAATATATTCTTTTTCTTTACTACTACTTATACTTATACTTTCTAAAAAGAACTTTAAAGTTACTATAGTACTTTACTTAAAGTATAAAGTAAGTAACTTTAGAGTTAGATATATAAAAAAAGAGCTAAATTTTACTAAGTATATATAGTATTTAAGAGTAAAAAGTATATTTACTTTTTACTCTTAATACTAGAGCTAAGAGCTAAAAAGTAAGCTTTTAAACTTATTTATAACTTATTTTTAACTTATTTTAAAACTATAAGTTTTAAAGTTAGTATATATTATACTAGTACTTTAAATTTTAAATATATATTAATTCTAATTACTACTCTCTTTATATTAGTATATAAAAGAAAGATATAGTAAAATTTATAAGTAGTTTATAGTATAGAATTATTATAAAGTTAAGTTCTTATTTAAAGTCTACTATAAAAATATATTCTAAATATATTATAAATATATTTTATAAATATTACTATTAAGTAGCTTTTTTACTACTTAGATCTTTTATTAGTTAATATTCTTATAATACTACTTACTTTTAACTTTATTACTAAAGCTATTAATATTAAAATTAAACTAATAATTTTAGAATATATTAGTAATATATTTAGAATATATTCTAGAAATATAGACTTACTAGTAATACTAGTACTATAATAAGTAATATAAGTATTATAGAGAATAATATAACTAAAAGCTTTTAAAAACTAAGATATCTTTATAAAATTTAACTAGAAAATATATTAAAATATATTTATAATATATTTAAAATATAATCTACTTATATTACTATTAAAAAAGTAGAAGAGCTTAATAGTAAGTAAGCTCTAGTTAATTACTTAGTAAAAGTAGTACTATTATTTATAAGTAGTATTAGTAGTATTACGCTAGTACTTATACTCTTTTTTTATATCTTAGTAGAATTTTAAAATATATTAGAAATATATTTAAAATAAATTCTAAAAAAATATATAAATAAAGTTTTTAATAATAAAGTAGTAAATATAGCTCTTTAAGTTCTTATAAAGTATAATTATATTATAACTATAGTATATAATATACTTATATAAGTTACTTTTTATAGTAAACTTTTACTACTCTAATTAGAATATATTTAAAATAAGTTCTAAATATATTTTTATATTATAGATATTTATACTTACTAGCGTATAGTAGAAGATTTTACTTACTTCTACTATAAAATAGTCTTTATTATTAAGTATAAAAAGCTAATAGCTTAGTAGTAAAATATTATATTTAATATAAAAGTTATATATAAGCTAAAATATATTAAGAATATATTTTAAATATATTATATAAAATACTTATATTTATAAAGAGAGTCTTAAAGACTATATTAGTAGTATTATATATATATAGTTATAAGTATAAGTTATAGCGTAGAAATAAGTTTAGAACTTATTTTAAACGTATTCTCTACTAATCTTACTTAATTTTTTTTACTCTTACCTCTCTAATTTAGTATAGCTAACCCTACTTTTCCTATAGCTACATAGCATAAGTCCTCCCGCGCTGCCGCTAAGTGGTTTCAGAACTGAAAGCTCGTTGACAGGTCGCATCAGGCGTCTTGTCAGTCGGTTGTGAGTAGCTGCGGCGCTCGTCGTGGTTGTTGTGCGGTAAATGGAAGAGATGGAACGGTCGGCTCAGTACGCGCAGATGGCGCTTGGCGAACGCCTTGATACATGCGCCCGCCGCCCACCGAGCGCACCCCTTCACGCTTGACGGACATTCGCCAACCTAAACACCCCGCGCTCGCCTCCAAGTCTTTTGCAAAACCAGTTACCCTCAGAGTGGAATAAGTGGCGCGCGAACATGGGCGCGGACGCCGTCCTTGATGGTGCCCAGGTGCGTCGGCAGTGCTGTTGATCGCCTCAGGAATCCTGCAGGGCCGGTCCGGCTCAAATCCAATCTCGGGAGCTAACGTGCCCAGTCCTCTGCTTGATCGACTACGATGGATCCACAGATACCTCACATTAATCACGCTCTCGGGGCTACACACGTCGACTGACGCTGTCAGTTAACAACCCACGTATGACGAACATGTCGACTGACGCTGTCAGTTAACAACCCATGTATGCCAAACGCCTTATCATCGATTCAAGGAAAGGATCGCGAACGATTGTTTAGCAGGAGACCAGCAGTTGCATGTGCGCGTGGGCTCCTCATCGTATGTGGTCGACGGCTTCTTTTCGGCATAGGCGCCAGGGACCTCCTTGGTCTCCCCAGCCTTGACCTCGGGCGGGATGTGCTGGGTGGTGCTGTTCACGACACAACCATTCTTAGCGAAGCGCTTGACCATCCAATGAGCGGTGTCGGGGCAGTGAACGCCAGTCACAAGTACAACACGTCCCCGCATTCCTCTGCTGCTTTTCCGCCTCGTGGGAGTGAAATTCTGGTCCGGACATATCTTTGTCGCCGTTTCCGTCCGCCTTCTTGGTAGCCGAACCACCAGATAATGGGAGCTTGGTGAAAGCCCCGTCATTGCTCTTTCTAAGCACTTTCAGTCACTCTTAACATGACGCAGACATGTACTAGTAAGTAGCGACCACTGCGGCCGTCTTTTTGGGCGTGACAGGCGTGTTGAGGCGTACGTCGATCGCCGTGGAGACTAGGCGCTGGGCGCAGCTGGAAAACAAAGGAAGACAAACGGCGGCCGCCTGTACATAGTTCAAATTCTATGGCACACCCTCTTGTTTCCATTTTCCTTATTGCTGACTCAAACTCCAGGCTTCTTGCTACCTTTGTTCATGTCAAAAACAAAGGAGCTTTTAGGTACAAACATCTCCCCACTCCTACTCCCTTTTGCTCTCCATGTTCCTCTCCTGATACCCACTAAGTCATCACCGCTGCCTAGTTCCTATCACCATGTTATCAGCTCAAGAACGACGCCGGGTTCACGCACAAATTGCCCTCGAAAACCAGCAATGGCGCAACCATGTTGCTGCGCGTCCCGCCGAGAGCCCGAATGACACGCAGACGGTCAAGTTCCAGCGAAGCTACGCGAAGCGAACCCCACGTACAAGGACATCGAGTCTGCCGGCGCGCTGGAAACCTCCATTCTCGTCAAGACGCTCGGGGCCTCCACTCCCAATAATGAACCGTTTGCGAAAGGTCTGGAACGGTGGTGTCGACAAATTCAGACACGGCGGACAGTATTTGAGGAATGCGGTTGGACGTGTTCCGGGCGCGGGCTTCGTCAACCGACACCGAGCAGCTATCGCCTTCCTTGCTCTTGCTGTGTACTCCAACGCCAGGGCCGTCCATATCCAAGATAGCCAGGCAATCGACATTGGTACGACTCTAGCGAGATATCCCCATTTCCCTTCCTGGATGCACACGGACCCTGTGCAAGTCCTCGGTCTGCCAGCACAAGTCGCACCCACCTTCGTTCCAAGTCGAGACACCATTTGGCGGGCATGGAAGGGCTTCTCGTCGAAGTGGCATCCAGACAAGCAGATCACCAATGGCTTTAGTGATACCGATGCGAAGGCAGTGTACGACCGCGGTCTCGCAGCGCGCACCGCTCTTCTGCGATGGCACAGAGACCCCTACTGCTACGATTATTGGAGGGGCTTGGTTGACTTTGACGTTGATACCGCATACGCCAACCAGTCCATCCCGCATTTCGCAAAGGATTGCGCTTGTACTTATCCCAAGTACCTCACCAACCGCATAGTCACCTACCCCATACTCAAGGCGATCTGGCCAGTCGACTTCCAGGCCAAACCCCCAAAGACAATCGGAGAGGCCTGCCCTTGCGACCACGCCATCGCCAGCCAGAGTTGGGCTTCTTTCGAACCGGAGATGGTACCCCCCCAACTACGCCGTATACGTGATCAACTCCCCTGGACGACACCGGATTGGCGCGTCTGGATTTACAGAATGCGGGGCCTTTCCTCGGGTCCTGACTTCGACGCACGCAGTGCCTCTGACATCGCCGCTCACGAGGACCCTGACGCCGACGTTAAGGTGGACTTCAGTGACACTTCCAGGCCCACCAATTGGAACGCTGTCTCCAAAGACTCTTCAGCCCGGACACAGAAAATTGCCAAGGCATGTGCCAATGGTGAATACGAGGGGTGCGAGGCGATGGATGGCTGGGCTGCTGTTGGGGACTTCGATAGCGAGGCCGATGGATGTATCGAAGATGTGCTAAAGCAAGTGGGTGCTGAAGGAGTGGTCGTTCGACGTGCGTCTTACGAAGACGAAGACGAAGAAGTCAATCGAAGACGAAGGCGTCGATCGAAGACGAAGGCGAAGAAGTCGATCGAAGACGAAGACGAAGACGAAGAAGACAACTCCGATGTCATTGAGTTCGCATGGGGACGACATGATGATGATCAAGCCTTGTAAGCAGATGTGAGCCGGCGAATGATCTTAGCACCTTCGGGCAGCGATGTCTCTTTCATGCTATGTACCTGGTAAACGCCGATTGAAGGTCTGGTCCAAGGCGTGCTTTTGGGTTTGAACTGGTGTGATCGGGCCACTCACTTTCGCAGAAACTTTGTCCGTAGAATACATGCTTTATCTCATATGAGCTCCTACCCTCTCCATGCTTGCGTGAAGAACACAATGCGCCTTTGTCAAGAGCTATCATCACCTCCAGCATCTGCTTATCGCGCCTTAGAACTCCCCGGCATGCGCTGTTCCTTCACATTTCGTTCTCCACTCCCAAGCCTATCGGATCTGCGCAAGATATCCTGCTTTCAAGACCCGTAACCCCCCGGAACATGCTGTTCCTTCACATTTCGTTCTCCACTCCCAAGCCTATCGGATCCGCGCAAGGTCGCAAAATGTCCTACTGAGGCCACTAGGTGTGGATTCTTCTCGAAATATTCCTTCGCAATCTGGAGATCCTCTGCAGCAAGCTCCCAGGTATCACTTGCGGGATGCGGCAAGAAGGGTTTCCAGAGGGTAGTATGTGGATCTGGACTTTCTTCGGGATATGCCCCTTTGGAATGGAACCAGGTAGGAGGCCATACAAAATCAGGCGCAGTTTCGATACCAGTTGTGGCCGCATCCTGTGTTGGCGGAATCGGTTGGGAATATTCTGAATTAAGAACCATCATTGTTTGTGTGCTCCAATTACAAAAGTCCCGCAACTGCCCTCGGTCACACAGGCTCGAATGATAGTAGAGATTGAGGGCAAGGGCGATAGAGAATGCACAGGAGATGGCGGGAGTAGAGTGCTGTATATACATCCCTGATCGGAGCTCTTCCGCGGGAATATCATCTTGGGAGGGTCTTCCAGTGTTGGAGTCAGGCTCCGATGTAGACTGTGACTAGCTATGTTAGCCTGCCCTCTAGAGATGTACGAAAGGCACATACCTGATTGTGATTTCGCTCCTCAAGCTGCCTTTCCAAGTTCATAACACGGCCATCTCGCTCCTTAAGCTCGTTTCGCAAGTCCTCAACCTCGTGACTGTGCTCCTGAACCGTCGTTCCCAACTTTTCAACGTGCTCCTGGTGCTCCTGGTGCTCCTGGTGCTCCTGGACCGTTTTTTTCAACCTCTCAACCTCTCCATTTAGTCGTTCGATCTCCTTTTGCTCCTCATCGATCTCCGTTGTCTTCTCTTCCAGTTGTTTTCTCAATTCGACAAGCTCCTTCTCCATTGCCTCAGGGCGATGTGGGGATTGTGGTGTCTCGGTTTCTTCTTGTGCGTTGCCACGTTCGTCCGTATCACGTGTCGATTCGTTTCGCATCTCTTGATTCAACCTTTCGTTCGATTCTTGCTCATTGATGATGACCTGGCTCAGAACGTCATTGCGCTTGATGATATTTAGGACTAGCTTCCTGTACTCCTCGATGACGTGGTTTTCCTCCCACTTCGAGAATATCTCGGGCTCGCGCCAGCCTCGCAGCAACTCCCTGAGTGAATTTTCTCCGGACTCGCCGTGGGCGCTCTCTGTGTCCTCGTGGGTCGCCATCGTCTCTCATCGAAAAGACGGCAACTTGATGAAGTGTTTCGAAGGTTCAATGTGCTGCTCTCGTAGCTGGAATTTATCCTGCAGTGTGCCGTCTTGTGTAACGTCGCGAATAAGGAACAAAATCATCGAGCCATCGAAATTATCGAGCCGTCAAGAGTATCGAGCCACCAAAATTATCTGGCATGTGCTGCCGCTGGCCCCTCGACTAGAAGCTCGGTAATGTCTTGGTGATGTTGTTGCACAGGTTTACGATGGAGGCCGTGGTGCAGAGACGAAGCGTGAGAGGGGAAATATGGTGCGGATTCGATGGACGACACTGAAGTAACATTAGCTGGTTCGAGTGAATGGTACGTTGCATACGGACGAAGAAAGGCGGGCAACCTCGGCCCTCGACCAGCTCCGGCAGCCAGAAGCCCTCGTCATCGCACACCCGTGTCCATCGAGCCAACTCTTTTTTCGCAGGCGCCGGACACGTGCGACTTGCATCACCGCACCGCCATCCCACGAGCCTGCCCACCTCCATATCGACCTCAAGCCACCCCACGAGCCGCGCCTGCACCGCCCACACCCCACACCCACTTGATCACCTCCTCGCGATACCACCCGCACAGCCCACACCAACACGCAAAGCCAGCCCAAGCCCAACCTATCGCCGAAATGCCATACAACACATGAGTTGAAAGGTAGTGTTGGAAGAGAAAATGGACAGGTACAAGATGGAGGCTTGATGAGATGATGAAGAGGCTGGATGGCATGTTTGCGAGGGTGGAACTAGCGTTGGTACACATGGTATTGGTAGTCAAGAGGTGTTTCGGTGGCCAAGGG
>Ga0210040_10005588_pt1 | contig 15959 bp, 11 predicted proteins | sample CryGeyCG12114_NA_FD_185462 | JGI IMG/M metagenome (GOLD analysis project Ga0210040, IMG submission 185462) | Groundwater microbial communities from aquifer - Crystal Geyser CG19_WC_8/21/14_NA (SPAdes) (version 2) | ecosystem: Environmental > Aquatic > Deep subsurface > Groundwater | place: USA... | reverse complement strand
GCCGGAAGGTATTCGAGCCGATACCAGTGCCGGTATTGTGCTGCAAGCGCTTCGCCTGCAACTACCCGAACTGGACCTAACTTACGTGACGGCCAATCACTTCGACATCGATGGTTTTGTGGGCGTTTGGGCGCTACTGAATCCGGAGCATGCCCTGGAACATGAAGAACTGCTGCGGCAGATGGCGCTTATCGGCGATTTCCGCGAACTGGACCTGAACCACCCGCTGGCAGGCGAGGCACTGAAACTGGTGTGCTGGATAAATGCGAAAGAGCGGGAGCTGTTTTACAAGCCTTTCGCTGCCGATGAAATGGAGGAGAAGGAGGTAACACAGTGCGCTGGCAAGTTTGCTTATTTCCTGCGGGCGTTCGGGCGTGTGCTGCAGGACCCGGACTGGGAGCGCGGCGTGTGGGAGGAGGAAGTAGGAAGCGTGCTGCTGGGCTATCGCGATATGTATAAACCTGAAACAAAGCTTACCCGCCACCCCGAAATAGGGCTTATCATCATAGAAACGCCGCACCCGCTGCACTACTACGCGCTATTTAGCCGCACCGCCGGCTTTGACATGGTGCTGACCTGCTACGACAATAACCGTTACGAGCTGGAGTATAAGTATACTACCTGGGTAGATATAGCCTCGCGGCCAACGCTGCCCAGAATAAGTATGGTGCCTCTGGCGGCGCAGCTGAACCAACTGGAAACCTCCGGCCACCGCTGGACTTATGATGCTGTAACAGAAACAGGGCCGCTGCTGCGCCTGAACGGCGATGCGCTAAACCGCGAAGAAGCCTACGACAACCCGACGGAGCGGGAAATCTTCTCGTCCTCCATACCTGAAGAAATGCTAAAGCAGCTAGTCGTAAATTATTACCGTGAGGCTTATGCGCACCTGCAACCAAAGTATAACTGGAGCTGGAAAGAAATAAAAAGCCTAAACGCCTAGCAGCATAGAAATTGCAGAGTGGTTGGTGCGGACACATATCTGTTGAGTTTAGTTATTTTGGCATAGATAGTTATATATGGCTGTTTGCCCTTGGGCATAAGTTTTATGGCGAATTATTTATCTCTTTTGCCGCTTTCCGTATACAGGCTGTACATAGTGAAACCGGGATATAGTGGGAGCCCCCGGTTCAGCTGCTAAACACACACAACACAACCAACAATCATGAAGAAAATACTTTGTCCTACCGACTTCTCCGCGACCTCTGATAAGGCGCTGGAGTACGCGGTTTATATTGCCCGGCACGCCAATGCGCATCTCTCGCTGATGCACGTGCTGCACCTGCCTATAGCAGACACCTCAGATACAGCGCTTGTAGCGGGCGAGCTGCTGGGCGAACAAACGCGTGATGCCGGCGAAAAACTGAAAGCCAAGTGCCTGTTTCTGGAGCATCAATTCGGTGCCAATCAGGCAGGCCATTTCACCTGCGATTATATACTAAAGGAAGCGCTGCTGACTGACACGGCCGTACACCTCACAAGAAACGAAGGCTATGATATGATTGTAATGGGCACTACCGGCTGCGACAGCACTATGGAGGAGTTGCTAGTCGGAAGCAACACCGAGACTGTGATTGAAGAAGTAAAATGCCCGGTGCTGTCTGTTCCGTCTACAGCCTCAGAACCAAGTATAGAGCGCATTGTATACGCCACAGATTACAGCGATGAAGATAGTGCAGCCCTGGAGGAAGTAGTGGGTGTAGGCAGCCTTTTTGGCGCTGATATTCATGTGGTGCATGTGGTGAAGGATGAGACAAGCGAAGGAAAAGTAAAATCGCAGCAGTTCTGGAATGAGTTGCAAAGCGCTTATCCGGACGTACCGCTACACTTTCAGGAAATTACCAACAAGCACCGCGACGAAGGGCTGAAAACATATTATGAAAGCGTCGGCGGAAGCATGCTGGCCGTTCTCCGCAAAGAAAAAGGATTTTTTCAGAATTTGTTTTCCCAAAGCCTGTCCGAGCAGCTAACTTACCAGGCGGAAGTGCCCCTGCTGGTGCTGCACAGTAAAAAGAATTTATAAATAAAACCTATACTTAAACAGAGCATATCCTTCACTGCCATTACAACTAGGATCTGCTCTGTTTAAGTATCATGCTAGCGCACCATATCTTCGTCAAAAATATGGTCAAGGTCTTTGCTGCAGGTCTGGCAGTTGTAGCGGCCATAATCTTCGATGGCGCGCTGCAAACTCACGTTCCGGAAGTTGCCCTTGCCTCTGCATTCAAGTAGCACCGGGCAATCAGCCTTAGTATGAAAAATATCTGATGCAGCATCATCGCAAATCCATACGCGCTGGCGCACCAGGTTAGGCGGGATGAGATAGAATGTGGGTGCCGGTCTTTTTTGTGCCGTATCTGCAGCTGCCACAACTGCGGTTTCCTGTTCTGTTGCAGTGTTTTCCTGCTCGGCAGCCTGCTGGCAGGAACCAAGCAAAACTATAGCAAGTGCCATCTCTAAAACAAAACACCGGTTTTTTTTGGCTTTAGAAGTGAAATTCATAGAAAAGTTGAATGTGCTTAACGCAAATATAGTATATTACAGATTATTTGCTGCATAATTTATCGGCGTGGCGGCCATATTGTTGTATAGCTGTTGCCTCTGTTACGGCTACAACATCCTGTTTGCAGCGCTTGAGTGTGGCGCAGCTTTTATCGAAGTGGTATACTTTGGCGCCGGTGCTGTTGCATAGGTAAACCGTGCGTTTGGCGCTGCCTGCCGGAACTGGGGCGTTAGCCGTGGTTGCTTTGGCAGTTTTGCTTCCTCCCGTGCGCTTGTCTTTGCGGTAATCCCAGGGTGGCGTTGGCTCAGGGCTTTGCCACAGGCCGCGCTTGTAGCGCCGTGCATCCGCTTCAAGGTTGGCCAGATTTTTATCGGTAGAGTAGGCTTTGTAATGCCAAGCAAAGCCGTTCCGCACCAATTCCTCGTTCAGGCTGCGCCCGTCTGCAAGTATAATAGTACCCACCGTGCGGCCATAACGATCTTTATTCTTGGGAATGAGGCGCACATACTTGTTAAACACGAGGTCAGAAGTAAACTGCTTGGCTTTCTGCCCAAAGTCCTGTGTTTTTTCGGGAGAATCTACGCCATACAGGCGCACTGTTACCTCTTCTCCATTCCGCAGCAGCACAATGGTATCGCCGTCTTTTACCGCTACCACTCTGTCGCCAACTGTAGTAGCAGGTTTTTGCGGCAAAACTTCTCCAGGCCTTGCGGTGCCGGTGGCTGCGGCATCTGTGGTTGCCGTATCGGCAGGCAAGGTAGCGGGTTGTGCCTGCGCCCGCTCCAGTATGGCATGCTGCCGTTCCCGGAACTGCTCCTGTGTTTCCTTCCGCTCATGCTGGCAGGAAAAAAGAGCGGCAGCGAAAATAAGCAGCAGGTGGAGGAAGTATTTATACATTCAAAAATTTTATTTCGGCACAGATTTATTATTTCGGTACATAACAAGTAGTACAATCAACATAAAAGGTATCTGCTCAGCCATACTTATACCGGAGGCATATAATCTAAAGTTGTGTGGTACAAGTTAGAAAACCTGTCTCATGCATGACATCTCATTTATAAAGCAAATCTAAATGACCGGAGGAATGAAATACCCAATCTTATTCAAATAGATTTATATGCGTTACAAGATTATTCTCAATAAGAATTACATATTTCCAATAATGATTCCTGAAATTAATTTCAAATTGCCCAATTTTTATACTTTACTATAGTCCAAATATTTTGTAGAAAGCCATAAAAAGCAATGATTTATCTATATTCTATTAAATATCAAAAATTTTTAACAAAAATTAAGTTAAGTATTGATTTATCTAATATAAAAGGTATATTAGATTGTCATTGTGCTCATAATTAGGTATATGTCTTAAAGTTCAAAACAGAATTAGTTATCACTAAGAAACATATTGGTATGATAAAAATTTTCTGGTACCGGTACTTTAAGTACCCTACATTAATGAATGATGCCGACACAGGTATTAAAAGCTTTACTGAAAGAACTATTTCAGAGAATTTAAAGATATTGAGAAGTAAAATTTCAAATCTTAATTCAGAAGTTTCAACTAATGCAGAACACAATCCAGAATATGAAAATATAATTATCCCCGATATAGTTTTAAAAGACAATAGGCGTAAAAGATTTATAATCCCTATTTTTTTACTTGTACTTTTCTTAGCAGAAGGATTTCTAAATTATATTTCTATATTAATTCTTATTCCAGGAGGCTTACAATCTCCTTGGCTATTTTTATTTATTAGATTAGCTGCTGCATGTGTATTAACGATAGGGAGCATTATGATACTAGAATATTTCTTCGAAGTCTTTCTACATGAAAAAATTATTGAGCTTAAAAAGAAGTATGGTATTGATTACGATTCTGAGTATTCAAACAAGGATCTAATAATTTGGACATTTATGGCTCTATTTATTCTTACTGTTGTAGGCTTTATTGTTGAAAAGCGAGCAAATGCCATAGAATCTGGCCAGTATAAAGATTTAGGTTATTATGGTTTAATTATGCTTTCTCTAATATTGCCAATCTTTGGTGGTAGAATAGCACTTGAATGGAAAAGGAGCAGGAAAATATGTAATGCAGCTTTAGGCAAGAATAGATGGCTTACTCAAGTCAAACAAAGTGAATCCGATAAGTTGGATGTGAAAAGTAAATTTATCAAAGGCAGGGATAAAATTATAGCTGACTTATGTAGCAAATATTGGAAAAAAATAAATGATTTTAAAACTGTAAAATTAGCTTTCCAAAGAAAGCAAGGTGGTACTGTTGAAGATATTGGTAGGCATAAAGTGATTGTAGATGATTTCAAAGCTTATCAAAAATACATTGAAGAAAGTTTACAATCAATAAACTAGAAAATTTTCAAAATGAGAAATAAATCCGCATATAATGTTAAAATAATTATAACTATATTAATTCTATTTTCAACGGTACAATGTGAAAATCCTTTAGCAGAAGAAAGAAGAAATATAATTTGTTTCGTTGATTTATCTGCAAGCGTTTCACAAGAACAGAAAAATAATTATTCGAAAGCCATTGAAGAGATTTTAAAGAGTATGTCGGCAAATGACAGAATTGTTTGTTATCCCATTGATGCAGGCTCCTATTCAAATCCAATTAAAATCTTTAATGAAGACTTCAAAAATGCAACTGAATCGAATATAAGTTTTCCTGAAGCTTTTAAGGATTTACCTAAAAATGTAAAAGATTCTATTCTACCCCCTTTCATAAAGGAAAATGAAACAGTTTTTGATGAAACTAAACAATCGAAACGAATACAAGAATATGTAAACCACATTATTCCTTTTATTAAAAATAAATTAGAAAATGTAAGGAGTGATAAAATGTTGAGTAAGTACTCTGATATTCTGCATTGTGTATTGAATAGTGAGAAAGATATAGAGGAATCGGACAGTTATAGTTTGAAAGTAACCAATTACTTTATTTTTTTATCTGATATGATTCATGATGATGGTATAATTACCTTCGATAAGCCTTATGGAATATCTAGAGATGAAGGTGAGAAAGTATTACAAAATTTGAAGAGCACGAATCTTATTCCGGATCTTAAAAAATCAAAAATAATTATAATTGGAAGGAGTACTGGCAGTAGAGCAAAAACGCCGGAAGCACTGGAAAACATAAGAACTTTTTGGGAGGAATATTTTTCTCCAAAATATGCAAACGGCAGTGATGTTTACTATGCCGGTGCAGATGCTATCTCTGATATCCCTAAGTTACTTCAAGCTCAATAGCAAAATCAGTTAGTGATGCAAGAAAGTTTTGACTCCTTTTTTAAAGCTATTGCAAAACCGTTTGTTTTCCTTGGTAAAAAGGCGGGCTTGTCTTTTTTATTAGGATTGCTACTAGCAGTTTTAGTTTATTCTTCTTTCCGGAAGATGCATGGCAGCTTTTTAAATCTTATTATTGATTATAGCAGCTTTAATGAGTATTGGATTGAAAAAACATTATTATTATTAACAGTTTCACTTCTCCTTTTATTACTTTTTTCTAAAACTCCACTTAAGGTTATTAGTGTTCCGGCTGTTAATACGATAGCATGCATCTTACTTCTATTAATAATAGCTTTAAATTACAAATTACTGGCTAGCATAATAGGCCTTATTTTATTAATATTATTACTATGGAAAAGCCATCGAGGTGATGCTATAGATTATGATTATACTTTTAATCCCTATGGAGATTCACGCTGGGCTTCATACCATCATATTTCTGATGCAAAACTTTTTGAAAAGACTTTAGAAAACGAGGACTTCGGCTTTTTACTTGGGCGTACAAGAGATGATGAAAAAAGTGAATTAATTAAATTTGAAGGTGAAGGTCATATTTTAACAATTGCCAAAACTGGCGCAGGTAAAGGTGTTAGTGTTGTGATTCCTAATCTTCTTACTTATAAAGGCTCAACAATAGTAATTGACCCAAAAGGAGAGAACTTCTTAAAATCTTACTATCATAGAGAAACGGGCTTTGGCAATGAAAATCAAGAAATATATTTAATTGACCCTTTTAGGGAAGTAAGCAAGCAAGTAGAGCGGGAAATAAATAAATTTAAAAGAATTGATGAAAATAAATTAGTTGGCAGCAAGGACGATTATATAGAATATCTAAAAAAACTTAAAGCTAAATGTACTACTTATGGTGAAGACTTTTATTTAAAAGGCCTAAACCCAATGCAGATTATCAATACTTTGTATGAACAAGGGAGACACGATGAAATTTATGATGAAGCGAATGTATTAGCAGACATGCTGGTAGTAAAAACAGGCCAGGAATCTGACCCTCATTGGAATGAAAAAGCAAAGTCTTTTATAAGAGGTGCCATATTATTTGTGGTTTTCTCCGAAATTTATGAAGATGAACCTAAAAACCTAATTACAGTACGGCATTGCATATTCCATTTTTTTAAAGGACCGACCAAAGTAAAGAAGAGTGAAGATGTTTTAGAAATAAGTCTTATAGGACAAGATAAAAGCTTAGATGAATTATATGTTGTTGAAGATAATTTAAGCATTTTTCTGGAAGAATGTAATAATGAAGAACATGCATATTATAAGTACTTAAAAGGGGTAGCTGGTGAAGTCTCTCTTATTGCTGGTGATGAAAGAAACAGTGTATTATCTAATGTGCTAAGACATACCGATTTTTTAGATTCTCCAATGGTAACTGAATCGCTAACCAGGAACGACTGCTATTTAGAAGATATCAAACAAACTTATAAAACCATTTATTTGGTTTTACCGGCAAATAAATTGTCTTCGTATAATCGTTTAGCAAGGCTTTGGATTTCTACGGTAATTCAATGTGTTGCTAGGGATTTAGATACTAATAAAAATAGAGTTTTGTTCTTGTTAGACGAAATGGCTCAGTTGGGTTACATGGAACCACTTGTACAAGCAGTAAGCTTAATGCGAGGCTATGGCATGAATATGTGGATGGTTTTCCAGGATATACCACAAATAAAGGGTATTTATGGAGAAAAGTGGCAAACGTTTGTTGCTAATAGCAAAGTACAACAGTATTTTGGCATTACCGACTCTGAAACGGCTGAATATGTTTCTAAATTAACAGGTCAGACTACAATGACATTGCGCTCCGATACAGATTCTTCTGGTTCAAGTACAGGACAAGGTGGAGGGTCAACTTCTAAAAATCAATCCCAAACTATCTCTTCAGCAGGGAAACCTTTGCTATATCCTGATCAAGTAAGACGAGCCCCTTACCAAATCATAATTGCGGATGGTGTATACCCGATACGTGCTAATAGGATAAAATATTTTGAAGATAGTCATCTTATACAATGCAAGTCTTCTCCGATTACACAACCTAAAATTTTAAAAACAACTATAACATAATAAAATCTGAGGGTTAAAACATCAATTTTAAATCACTATTTACTAAACTTAAATAGTACTAAAATGAGACAGGTAAAAAATGATATTGACCAATCAGCGCAGCAAGCGTTCCGTACCGATGCAGAAAATTTAAGAAGACAGCTTCAAAAAGAAGAAGAGGATTCATTACTAAAAGCTGATAAAAAGGATTATCCGAAAGACAAAGAAGGAAATAATATTTCTAACGAAAAAATTAGTGAATTTATTAAACCGATAGCTGGCAGAGGAAATAAAGATAAAAAACCTATCAATGTTATAAATAGGTTAACTAATACATATGGGGGGCAACCAAGTGATTGGTCAAAAGATAGTACTAACAAAAAAAAATTATCAAAAGGAAGTCCTAGAACTCAAGAATCACATAGTTATAAGAATCAACGGACTGGCGAAACTGTAGAAATAAAGCAGAAATTTCCTATTCAAGACAGATTTGATGAAAACAAAATTTTTGTAAAGAGTTTAGATATGATGTTAAAAGAACGTGATTTAGATATAAAAAAATCAATGGCTAAAGGAAAGTCACGAAGTGATGCAACTATACATGCTGATAAAAACCTCTTCAACAAATTAACTGGTGAGCAAATAAATGATAACAAAGACAAAAAAGTATCTAGAGAAGAATTACAAAATAAGGTTAAAGAAGGTATGAAAAAGAATTTTGGCGATGAAGGAATAAAAAGGTATGAAGAAAAATTAGCGGAAGAACGTAAACGGCAAGAAGAACTGCAAAAGCAGTTTAAAGCCAACTTGGACAACACTTATAGTCAGAAAAGGTGAAGTATTACTTATACACCTCAAGTTACTTTTAAAAAGAATTATTAAAAAAAATCCTTTCTAACTTGGAATAGAGCATTGGAATGTAATAACCTCCTCCCAAAATCGAATTGTTGTATAATAGGGCGTCCGTCAGCTACCGAGACCCGCATCTCCGAACCCACTCGTACAAAGGTGATCACTGAAGGCATACTTACCCAGTATAATTTACGACGAAAAGACGCTGACGGGTGTAGTCGTTGTCATTTCCGATGAGCTACATGAACGTACATGTATGCTGTTTTGACTACAGCCCTGAAACAGGAGGTCCCAACACACTCTTCGATTGAACCTGCTTCTGAAGAAGATGGTATCTGACATCATAGATATTGCTCCAGTCCATAGAGCTGCTGAATGAGCCCTTTGCTTAAAGTACAAAGACCCTACCGGAGGCCATTTACTCAGGTGAAGATTGGAGAACAGCTACTGCCCCAAAATAACAGTCTGAACCCTACTAATAGGAAGTGCAAAAGAAAGAAGGATAGTCGTCTTGGTATCCGAAGTGCATTAAAAAGCTCTTTAAAATTAAAAGAGGAGCTTTCGTGTAGAGTAGTTGTGTATCAATCTACAAAGAATCATCAGTCTTACAGCACCATACTTTTAGCCAACAACTTTCACGTTGCTTACGCCGCCAGCCTGCCGCTGTACTTTTATCTGTGTGCTGATGCGCTCTTTCAGCGCCTCCACGTGCGAGATAATGCCAATCATTTTGCCGCCGGCCTGCAGGTTTTCTAGTGTCGAAATGGCTGCGTCCAGCGTTTCCGCGTCTAGTGTGCCGAAGCCTTCATCTATAAACAAAGAGTTGATTTGCGTGCGGCGCCCGGCCAAATCGGAAAGGCCCAGCGCCAGCGACAGACTCACCAGAAAGCTCTCGCCTCCCGACAGTGTATTCATCGGACGCACGGCTTCGGCCTGGTAAGTATCCACAATCAATAGTTCCAGATCTTCGTCCTGGCTTTTAAGGATGCGGTAGCGGTCGTTGAGTTTTTGCAGATGGCGGTTAGCCAGTTCTACCAGCCGCGCCAGCGTAAGGCCCTGCGCAAAGCGGCTGAATTTGTTGCCATCTGCAGAGCCAATCAAATCCGAAAGCTGTGCCCAGCGGTGGTATACCTGCTGCTGCGTTTGCAGTTGTTCGGCCAGTTCTCTGTTCTTTTCGCGCTGCTGTGCGTCCTGCTCCAGCAGTTGCTCGTAGCGCGCACGCTGGCCAATCAGTTCGCGTTGCTGCTCCGTCTTCGCCTGCTGTTGCTTTTGTAAGAGGTCTGTATTTTCCCTTGTCAGCTCCAGCGCCTGGGTTTGCGCCAGTTCGTGCTGCACATCGCTCAGCGACTTTCGTAACTCCGTCAGGTGCTTTTCGGTTTGGGCTTTGAGGTTGGCGAGGCGATCAGCTTCGTCGCGGTCCAGCAGCATCTGGCTAAGCGCTTCTATCGTTTCGATGCCTTTTTGCCGAAGCACGCGCAGCAATCCTTCTTTGAGCTCGTTCAGCATCGATTTGTTTTGCTGTTGTTTGGCGTGGCATTCTGCCTGGCGCGTGCGGGCTTCGAGAAGTTCCTGCTGTTTTTGCAGCTTACTGTTACGCGCTTCCTCGGCTTGTATGGCACGTAGTCGCAGCTCCTGCCGCGCCAGTTGGCGCTCCTGCTCTGTGTCTTTCTCTCCGAATAACCCCTGCCGTTCTGTTTTTAGCAGCGAGAGATGCTCGTATGCTTCTTTCAAGGCCTGCTGCTGCTCTTGCAGCGCTTTCTCTTTCTGCTGTGCGTTGGTGTTCCTGTTTTTTACCTCTGCTTTCAGCTCCATATACTTCTCCCGCATCTGGTCCAGAGCCTGTTGCTTTTGTGCAAATACGGCGGCCTGCTGCTCCAGCGTCTGAAGCAGTTGCCGCCCCTCGCCGGGTTTATACAGCAGCCCGAAAGCGGCTGCAAAAGATTCGGCAATTTGCGTATCATCCTGCTGCTGTTCCTGCTCTTCTGCAAGTTTAGCCTGCAGCTTTTGCAATTGGTTTTGCAACATTCTGTCCGATTGCTGCAATTGATTATATTTGGCCTGCGCCTGTACCTGCGCCTCGCGCAGCAGCTGCAGCGCCTGATTTATACTTTCCAGTTCCCGGCTCAGGGCGCGTGCCTGCGCCAGCCTTTGCTGCAGCGCATCTGCACATTTCTGCTGCGCCAGCAACAGCTCTGCCAGCCGGGCCACATCGCTTATACTTATACTTTCAGTAATGCTATCCATTAGCTGCGCAAAGGTATGGTGCAGGCGGCTTAGCTCTGTTTCGGTTTCTGCTTTGGATGCGGCAGCCATAATTTGCTTTTGCGCCAGCGTGCCCAGCTGCAGTTGCAGTGTGTTTACGTGTTGCTCCAGCTCTCTTGCCAGCGCCTGCTGTTTGTCGCGTTTCTGTACTTCTTCCGGCAAATCAAAGCTGTAGCCGCCTTCTGCAAAAGGATGGTGCAGGGAGCCGCAAAGCGGACAAGGTTCCTCCGGTTTTAAAGTATGGCGCGCCTCCTCGTACTGCTGCATCTGCTGTTGCAACAGCACCAGTTTCTGAAGCGAAGCCAAGTGTGCTGCAGCGTCTTCATATTTCTGCTGTGTCGCCTGCAGCTGTGTTTTTTTGGTTGATTCTTCCTGCCTGTTTTGCTGCCATTGGGTATTTATACTTTGCAGCTTCTGCTGAAGTATGGCATGTTGCTGCGCCAGTTCCTGCAGGCGCTCATACCTGGCCAGCATTGCCGGCTGCGCCTGTGCCGCCTGTTCCAGCTCATCCATACTTTTATCAGCAAGTATCTCTTGCAGCCGGGTTAGCTTTTCCTGTTTTTGTATATTTAACTGTTGCTGCTGTTCTTGTTGCTGCGCTTGTGCCTGCGCCAATTGTGCTGTTTGCTGTGCCTCCTGCCGAAGCTGTTGCTGCAATTCCTGCTGCTCCTGCTGGTTGCGCTTGATGCGCTGATCTGCTTGTTCAAGGTCTTTTATCGTACCTTCAAACCTTGGCAATTCCTTCGATAATTCCTGCAGCCGTGCATTCTGATCAAGCCAGTTTTTTATACTTGCCGCCTGCTGTGTCAGCTCGTCCAGTTCCCGTTGGCGGGTTTGCAGCAGCGTTTGTTCTTGCTTCAGTTGCTCCTCAAACGCCACATAATTTTTTTTATCTTTCTGATAGTTTTCACGGACCGTGTGTAGCTGGTGATCCAGTTTAACGACCTGCGCGAGCAGCGGCTCCAGCTTTTGCAGCATTTCTTCCTGTTGCTGATGAGCTTTGCCTGCTTCGGCGGCAATATTGCCGGCCAGTTCCAGCTCTGTTTCTAATACCGGAAGTCGTTGCTCCAGTGTCAGAAGTTGTTCCTGCACCTCGGTTAGCTTGCCGTTGGCGCTTCTTATTTCAGCCAGTTCACCTACAAACTGATGTGCCTGTTCGTGCTGCTGCAGCTTCCGGAAGTCAGGTTTCAGGCTTTCCAGCTTTTGTTCCTGTACCAGCAAATCCGCTTGCTGCTGCTGTAGCCTGGCCTGCAGGACAGCTACCTGTTGCAGCCATTGTACCTGCGCCCGCAGCGCCGTAATATCCTGCTGCAGTATCGCTTCCTGATCTGCCAGCTCTTTTATACTTTGCTCATAGCCCTGGCGCTGCTCTTCGGGAAGCAGGGCCGTGTCCTGCAGGCGGCGCTCCAGTTCTTCCTTCTTCTGTTGTTCTTCTTTCGCTTTTTTAAAAGCTGATTTTGATATCTCGGAATAAATGCCGGTATCAGTTATTTTTTCAAGCAGGCTGCTGCGCTCGTTGGGGCTGGCTTTCAGGAAACGCGCAAAATCGCCCTGCGAGAGCATCACCGAGCGCAGAAACTGGTTGTAATCTAAACCGCAAATCTCGGCTACTTTTTCCGGTACCTGGCTGGGCTTGAGGTCAAACAGCGTATCATCCTCAAAGTTGTAAAGTTCCATATGCACCGCCTGCATGTTGCCCTCTGCTTTGCCGCGGCTGCGGCGGATGTGCCACTTGGAACGGTAGCGCTTGCTGTTGGCTTGAAACTCGACTTCCGCGAAGCTCTCAGCGGTGTGCCGCGTCATCAGTTCCAGCGGCTTGTCGTTGCTGTGGCGGTGCACCAGGCCATACAACCCTACCGTTATGGCATCCAGAATAGTGGTTTTGCCCGCACCCGTGGGGCCCGTAATAGCAAACAGCCCCGCCTCCGCCAGCGGGCTCTGATCAAAACGTATTTCGTGCTCTCCTTTCAGGGAGTTCAGATTCTGGAAACGGACAGAAAGGATTTTCATGAGGTGATTCGTTGTTTTTATACTTTTTTTTGACAGTACCTTGCGCTATTGGAGAGCATTATAGTGTTTCCCTTTTTGCTCCTCTGGATTAAAATCCAAATGAGCGCAATTTTACACCAGTCTGACCTCATAGGTATAAAAGACGCTGTGAGATTTGCTTTATTTCTCAACTCTCCTCAACCTGCCCCATCAGTTCCAGCAGTTCCGAAAACGTGGAGACCAGTTCGGCATGATCGCTGTCGGGGAAGGTGCTTTGGCAGCGTTTCAGGAACACGTCCTGCTCGCGTAAAGTATGGAGATCGGCTTCTTCCTGCACCTGCTGCTCTAATGTTTGAGCAGCTGTTTTGATGATGGGCGGACGGTGAATGAGCAGTTGCAGGTCGCTTTTCTTTAACGACAGTATCTCTTCCAGTTGCTCGTTCAGGTCGGGGAGGGGCGCGTCGAGTTCCAGTTGTAGCTCGGCCCAGGCTGTTAAAGTATAGGCGCTGTTATCATAGACAGCCAGTTGCTGCTTTACCTTCTCCAGCGAGCCTTTAAAGCGCAGCAGTTTGCGCTGGCACGGTATCTCCAGCTCAAGCAGATCTGTCAGCTTGCCATCACTAAAATCAAGTATAAATATTACTTTCTTGTCTGTTACTTCGCTAAAGCTAAGCGGAATAGGGGAGCCGGAGTAGCGGATGTGGTGCGTCTTGTTGACCTGCTGCGGACGGTGCAGGTGGCCCAGGGCTACATAATCAAACTCCATCGGGAAATGCGCAGCGCCAATCTGACCCAGGTTGCCCACGTGTATTTCCTTCTCGCTCTCAGAAGCAGCGCCGCCGGCAGCAAATAAATGTCCCATAGCTACCACAGGTATACTTTGGGCTTTATACTGCCGGATGTGCGGCACAAAGGCCTCGTAATGTGCGGCTATACCTTGTTTGATACGTTGTTCCCGCTCTTCAAAAGTCTCGCCCGGTACCGACAAACGCACATCGCGGTCGCGGAGGAAAGGCACAGCACAAACAACTAATTGCAGTTTGCCTTGTTCGCAGCGCAGTTCCAGTAATTCGTCCAGCGGGTTTTGTGAGGCGCCGCCAACTACATAAATGTTGAAGCATTCCAGCAGTTCTTTGGGCGCATTAAGTGTAGAAATGGAATCGTGGTTGCCGCCCGTGATGATGATGTGGCGGCAGCAGGTGGCGCAGATGCGGCGCAGGAAATCATAGTATAGCTTCAGAGCTGTGTTGGAAGGTGCGCCGTTGTCGAACACATCTCCGGACATAAGCAACACTTCTACCTGCTCCTGCACAATAGTTTGCAGCAGCCAGTCCAGGAAATGCTGGTGTTCTTCGGTACGTTCGAGGTTAACGAGGCGCTGGCCCAAATGCCAGTCAGAGGTGTGTAATACGCGCATGTCCTTTTTTCTCCTATTCCGCTTCAAGATACACCAGGCGGCAGGGATATTGCAAGAAGCAAACAGGAAAAGAAGTGAAAAAAAACCAGTTGCCCCAGCCGTGCTGTTACTGCTGCGTTTCTTTCTCTACCGGCAGACCGGCTTCCTGTAATGCAGGCAAACCACCGATGCTGTACACGTGTTTGAAGCCATTTTCCTGTAACAGCCTAGCAGCCTTGCCGCTGCGGTTGCCCGATGCGCAATACAGATAGTATACTTTGTTTTTGTTCCAGTTCTTCAGCTCTTCGGCAAAGTTGCCGCGGTAATCTACATTTTGAGCGTCCTCCAGGTGGCCGGTAGCATACTCTTCCGGGGTGCGCACATCCAGCAACACGTCTTTGCGGGTAGGCTTCTGCGCTTTATACTCCGTTGGTGTCAGTACCTGTACATCTGCTGTTGTGGCAGCTTGCTGCTGTGTGGTTGCGCAGCTCATGGTAACTAACAGCAGCAGTATGGCAAAGTATTTCATAAGATATGTTTTCTGGTGGAATGAAGTATAAAAGTAATTGTTTTTAATGAATTTCACTACCTGCCCGATTTTGTCCGGTTGGTTTAATTTGCACCGCAGTAATAAGAAGGTCTTTTTTGTACGTTTTCCTCCTGAAAAGAATTTGTGCGTTTCTTTCCTTCATTACTAACAGCCTTGCTACCGCATACTTAAGAATGCTATGGATGAAAAATCTATAGCTGCCGGACTTCGGGATAAAATAATACTTTGCTTGCTAGATAATCTTAACACCGGTGGCTATATTTGGATAATCAACAAAACGGATTAAATAAATCATGCTTTTATATATTGCATTTTAAATTATAAAGTACTGATTATCAGATTTAAAGAAATTCTAATTCTAATTCTAATATAGACTGTCTTAATACCTTTGCCTTTCACTTATAAACCAATCTAAATATTCACCTTATTTACTACTCAATGAAGAAAGTCTTTACCATTGCAGCTTTCCTGGCTTTAGGGGCAGGCAGCGTAATGGCGCAGGATACTTTTCCGCGCAATGGCGTGTATGACGAGCGCTCCGGCCTCGTCGCCTTCACCAACGCCACCATTCACACCGATTACAAAACCACGATTCCGAACGCTACACTCCTTATCCGCAACGGTAAGGTAGAAGCCGTTGGCGCAGGCGTAAAAGTGCCTGCCGGAGCCGTGGTGATAGACGCCAGGGACAAACACATCTATCCGGGCCTGGTGGACATGTTCAGCAGCTACGGCCTGCCGGAAATTAAAGAGGCGCGCGTAGGCTATGGTTCTTCGCCGCACCCGGACTCCGACAAGCAGGGCGCTTACGCTTGGAACCAGGCCATCCGACCAGAAACCAACGCAGTGGAGTTGTTTAAAGCTGATAAAAAAGAAGCAGAGGCATTGCGTAGGCTGGGTTTCGGCACGGTGCTGGCCGTGTATCAGGATGGCATTGCCCGCGGAACCGCTGCGTTGGTAACACTGGCTGATGAGCGTGAAAATGAGGTAATTGTGCTCGAAAAAGCCGTTGGCGCACTGTCGCTGGACCGTGGATCTTCGCA
>Ga0210040_10005587_pt1 | contig 15961 bp, 12 predicted proteins | sample CryGeyCG12114_NA_FD_185462 | JGI IMG/M metagenome (GOLD analysis project Ga0210040, IMG submission 185462) | Groundwater microbial communities from aquifer - Crystal Geyser CG19_WC_8/21/14_NA (SPAdes) (version 2) | ecosystem: Environmental > Aquatic > Deep subsurface > Groundwater | place: USA... | reverse complement strand
GAATTTGGGGGGGGGGGGGAATGGTGAAACTAAACTTTAAGCGGAACGAACTTAACGACTACGTTAAACCCTAAAATCAACCAAGGAGCTACACTGTGCAACATGAAATAGTGCACAACATTTTTTCGAGATAGCAATCAAAAGTATATGGTGTGCATGACTAGTTTTATATTTGTCCGGAGGTATGATTTTCACTGGAAAATGTAAAAAAAAGAGTGCATAGCTACATATTTGGAGCCCACTTTGGAATATTATATCACATTCTAACTAATTTAAATAGGGAGTCAATCAAGCGGAATGTAAGACATGGCTGGATAAAAATTTACTCCCAGTCTACCTACACATGAATTATAAAAACGAGATAAACCTAACACTACAATCTGCATTGCTAAAACAACTAGTACTCTACACAAAATCCATACAAGCCCACGTATCACTTCATTCCCAACAGTAAGATATCAGAGCAAATCATACTTTTTTGGCCCCAAAATTTCTGATACCATAATGTCATAAAGTCATCAAAGAATCAACACATTCAACAATTGAAGTACTCTAGGCAGTTAGTCATCAATCACGGGAAACTTCAAAGCCATTCCTACAATTCTATTCATAACAAAAGTATTTCTAGTGAATGCACCGGAAACTAATGAAAAGTTTTACTTAACTAATTACCTCTTTAGGGAAATCAATAAAGGAATTCAAAGCAAGTGCCACTTGTCAAAGTCATTAGAAACTTCATGACGGTATACACAATCATTAGAACAATAACTGCCACCTAACTAACTAACTATAAATTAATTCAACAACTATAAATTCATTACCTACCGACAAAATCAATGATTTGGGTTTAAGCCCAAAACCTGACACCCCATCTCAATTTCATGTCCAATAACCAGTCCCCCCTTTTTGTTGTACATGCATCTCACCTTTTATCTCTAGGAAAAAAAAACGCACTGCCTGGTCAACTGAGAAAAAGGTCTGACTGATTGCTCTTGTGTGTTCTTGAAGCCGTCCAAATCCTTTGAGAATAGGACGTTGGGTAACACACACTTTGTGAAAACAAGAATTCTCGTGCAAACTTCTCGCTGTACACGAGTCAATAGGAGCACTTATGTATATAGCAACATTTTTCCCTCCACTAATAAAATAACAAATATGTGTTTCTCAGATTGAGACAATTTTCTTTTCACCCGTATTCACTCACATACACGGAGTCACTCTAACAACTTTTACTTACTTATTCTTTACAATTTTCAGTTCTTGTCGCTATATTCACTTGATTCCGTTTGGATATGAGAGAAAGTTGTTGTAATGTTCTCCCCAAAGTTCACATTGCACAAACGTGAGAAAGTATGGAATGATGAGGACGCCACTTGAAGCGTTCCAAAAACAAACTTAAACTGATTTCAAACCACAACACGCGGCGGTTGATAAAGGTAAGTAAAACTTTTAGTTGGATCTCACTGGGTGGCTGCCATTCTCTTTGTGTCGACAATGGACCAAAACTGGTCAAACTTATTGCTCATCATATTTTGGTACACACACGAAAATAAAGTCTGGAAATACACAAAAATCGGTTCGATGTAGGACGCCTACACAAACAAATTCACTACAATTGATTGTTGCATTAGTATTACTTGATACGAAGCTAAAAGGACGAATAACAGTTGCGAGTAAAACGCCTAATAGAAAATGCGATCGGTTATTGTTACGATTATAGGAACATAACGAAGGACCAGTTTAGCCAAATCGGCAAGTTTAAAATTCTCCATTAAATGTCATTTCAAAGAAAAATAGTGAGATGGCTGGAACTATTAAGGAGACGAACTGAAGATGGCTTGTGGTGTACGTTCGTTTTGCACTGCTATTACGGGAATTTTCGGCCCGTCTGGACCTACCGGACCCTTAAAACTGTAGTTAGTACACCGGTTGGGAAAAGACACGCAGCACTTAAATAATATAGACGTACTTATACCTTGTGCGCAAAAAGGAGGTAAATTTTATCCTATCCTACTACACAAATTTATCACACACAGGACAGGAAAAATTTACCTCTTTTTTCCGCACAAGGTATATTTCCTAGCGTTCACCGAGAATTTCACTTCTTACGTGTTGACTCAACCCACACGAACAATGTCGATACATAGTTCCAAGGGCAATTTCATCTCACAACTCAATCAATCAGACAATCTGTCCTTTCCCTATATACCAAACAAACAAATATTATTATAAGTAATGTATCTTGATGTTTCTTTCAAGTTTCAACAGACCTATCAACATTCAATGAAAAGAAGGAGAATAAGATGGATTGCTATAGGTTGCAAGCAGTCTACCATCGAAACTACTATAACTTTCTTGCGTATACCCAACTAACTGGATGATTATGTTATGGATTCCACAAAAGTTTATAGATTATTCCCAACCTCCTGTCTAGGAGTAGTCAGTCCGAGCAAAATGTATAAACTTGCGACTAACTCAACTCAACATGATGGGACCAAGAAAAATTCAAAACTTGAAAAATGCACCCAACTTGTGGTACAAGTGACTTGCTACTTGCTCAACTACCATGGCACTGAACTAAAGTTGAGTCAACAAGATCCTATGCATGTCAGTGAGTTCGGTTTTTTGCCAGTTTTTGGGCCCTCTCACTATACATACTCCTTTCACTGTGTTTGGGATGGCGTCTAAATTGTGCTTTCTGGCTCCATTGCAAAGATATTTTTGTACACCGTAAGTGAAGTGAGTGAGCAGAATAAAAAACTGCGACCTAGTGACTGACTGACTTTTTTTGTCCTACGTTTGTAACTAAAGTCAAAGTAAGTTGTAGATAGATATATGCTAACGTAACTAACTTTTTAAGTCAGTAGTACGTAACTAACTAACTAGCTAACTAACACACTAAATTGCAAGAAAAGTCGGAATCGAAATAATTGTAACTAGGTATTATAGACTGCTAAAAGTTGGAAGTAAAAAAAGTAGTAAACTAATGGTGCGCTGCTCTTTAGCTTACGTAATGAGATGTTGTGTAGTCAAGTCGGTTTGAAACCGAGAAATTGGAGGTCATGAGGAATTCCTAGTTACTTTGTAATGTATTGTCAGTCTGGGTTAATAGTTAGTGAGTGAGTGAGTTTGTATGTTCCCATGTCATTTGTTTATTGTTTAGCAGCTCGTACGGGAATAATGCTTTTTGGGCTCAGGGTTTAAATATGGATAATATAGCTACAAATTGTGACAGAATGCAAAATTTTGTAATGGTTTCGGAAAGCAAATTCTCATGGGTACAACATTATTTATATTATGTATGTATTGTACATGTGGTGGAATCAGGTTCCAGAATGCTACAGCGTACAGCTAGGAATTGACTTTAGAATTGTAGACTGTTATAGGTTTACTCACTTTGGATGATTATATGTGTTGGAATAGTTGGAAATAGCGTTTTGGATTATTTACAAGTGATAGAGAAAATGATTGCGTTTCTTGTAGTTTTCTCTCCTATCCTGGCTCACAGTTAGATTGTATGTGTTTAATACAAGTAAGTTTTCATATGGTTGTTTGAGAGACATATATCAGTTAGTTGGCTTCACTTAATAAAAAGTGAACTCAAGAGAGGCGGTACTATACTATTTTAGCCTTCTTTTATTCACACTCCGATATTACATGTACCTTTTTTCCCTTTTCAATATGCATGTATGCATGAAAAAGGTAAGAAAGGTACGGTTGTTGCTTCCATTTTTTTGGAACATGAACTAGGTATTTTGTCGGTATATTTGATTCATTTCGACAGAGAAGAACAGTTTTCGAGTCGTTTTTGTCTTCATTTTTTGTGACATTTTGTCTTCAGCGAGAAACTTTATGCCATGTACAAAGTAATGCATAGTATGCATGTCTCCCTTCATCTACCATGCTCCTTGTATGAAGTGTTTCCAGGGGGAATATTTTTTTTTACTTGGAACACCGGTTTCCAGTCTTAGGGCAGGTAAGACTTTCTGGGTCATGGATACTACCTTATATTGACGTATGCATTCCCAGATATACGAATTCTACTTGCATGAATATAAATGGCCTAGTGAAAGTTGCAAATGATGCTATAATGTGCACAGAGCACATGCCAAAATGTGGAATAAGGGCAGGTGCGTGAGCCATTCATCATAGTTGTGTGAAGCATTTTCAGAGTGGAGAACAAAAAAAAAGTCACTATCTAGACTAGAACATGGCATAAGATAAGAATATGGACTAAATTCCTACAAGAATGGAATTTGTTTGAATTATTTTACATTTACCTTTGACATGAGTAAGAATTATAATAGACTCATGTATTAGGCAAAACTCATAGTGCTGTAACCCTGTCTGTCAAAATCATTTCACGGCGTCTCAAAGCACTTAATTTTCAAGGAAAAATAACCCATGTCACATGCTTACATATGTATATAAAATGAGACTGGGTCTTGTCAAACATGAATTCACCCCTTTTTATGGCGAGAATTGTAAATTCACTATAGTTTACGCTGCAATAATAATAGAAAGTAAAATGTGGACACAAAGTCAAAACCAAATTAGCGTTATTTAGACAAAATGAATTACTTCCTTTGTCAAAATTGCAAGCCCACCAAATCATAAAAGTATAAGTGGTCTCCGTTTAGTGTGCTCACAATTATATGCGAGTATTCTGACCAAGTAAAAAACTCGCACACTTTTTGTCAATCCCCATACAAACATCCGGTTAAGGCTTTCAATGTGAAAAGTGAATTCAAATTATTAACCTCAGCCGTCACTCTCTTGCACATTTTCCTTTAACTCCTTAGTTGGGATGGGAAGGGACTCGTTTTATTATAGTGGGCGTACAATGCAACATGAATCCACTTTAACCTAATTTATGGTGTTCAGTCTTGCACATAAAGTAGGAACTATGCCATATCAACTATTCCGAGACTTGAATTGCCTCATTCCTGGAAATGTGCTTTGCATTTACAAAGCCACCGCTCACGCACTGAGCAGTTGGTGATTTTGACCTTTCTTATTTATTTTCCATGCCTTCCATTTTCTCCCGTCATCTCTTACCGCACAATTAAAACCATGTCTGCTGGATACCAATGCAACTAGAAATGCTCTCAGGCTTAATCCCAGTCTACTTTCAGACGTGTATATATTTTAAACAACAGTCTGTATTGTGTAGGCACGGAAAGCTGCAAAATAGTTATTAGTTCCATAGCATTTTGTTCTCGTATTGACTTTATGATCGAAAAATTGTCGTTAACATGCATTTAACATTGCATGCTTCATATTTTATTTACCTAATCTGCAAAACGATTTTTTCCAGGTAATTTAATTTCTCTTGTCACAATTATTTAAATGACTGGCATTCAACTGCAGAAGGTTTCCAGTTTTGTACTAATGTTGTCAAAAATAAAATATACACCGTAAATAAGAGGATATGTATTAAAACTTTTAGGAAGCATTAAGTGAATAGCATGACTAGTAAATGGACACTTTTATAAACTGCTGTGATGTATTGTGCGGCACTTTAACCGCTCCCTTCCAATTCTAAATACACGCATGGACGGATGGATGAAAAGACATGAGTGACACGAGTTCATTGTTCCATGTTATTATATGCCTAGTACAACAGCCATTAGCAAATTACATGCATACAAGCATAAATAGATGAGGAATAGAATTGCTCTTGAAGGCAAATAATACATATTGGAAGTTTACTGGGCCAGAGGTATGTAAGGTAGTAGAAGGGCGTGTGCATTTCTTTTTTTTTTGTACACATAAAGAGTGGAAAAACACATTGTTGTTGGCTTGACAAAGTTACAAGAGAAATAAAACTTACACTCCTGTCCTATTTTCCAGTCTGCTCCATTCGCAGTACATACAAAATTTTTACCTCTCATATATATTTGAGTGACATGACACATCGTCATACAAACTGTGCATGTGCTACTATAAACCACGCTGGGATACAACAATATTTTCACAGAGTGATGGCAAATAGCACAGGAAATTAAATGAAAACTAAATAATTCCTGTTGCAAGGAAAAACTGGAGTACCTTAGGAAACTGAGTGAATGAAAACAGTTTTTACTCACTAACTAGCTAACCAACTATAATACCATGTTTTTTGTGTGTGGGCTAACTAAACCCACGACAATTTTTGCACCACTTTGATGTGTTTTTATCAAGGTACATACATGCATATTAATCATGTACGAAAATTTCGGGACAATTTGCAGAGCATGGGGAAACCTAATTCAATGACATACCTTCAAGACTAATACAAGTAAGTTTGCATCAATACACAGCATCGCTGCACCGTCTATTTATACACACTCACCATATAGCACCTACAGCAATCTTGAATAATCTGTGCCTGACTGGAACATGAAAGGCTTTAGGACGTGATTGTCACACACTAAACCTCATCTACACTACAGACAAGCTTCGTGCATGTATTTTATTTTTACTCACAATGCATTCTTAGCTCTCATCATGAACTAACTAACTAAAACTCTAGTGTTTACATACTTGTCGTGATAATGTTCGAGATCTGCTCTGGTGTACTGATTTGCTGCCATGTAAATGAATGTCATGGGTATCCATCTACTATTGGGAAAAAAAATACATGATATTTGGCATTCAAGACATTTTCTTCTCCATCACATGATAATCATGCATGTCTCTGTGTGGATTCCTTTTCTTTTATCTCTTGTGCACACAATAAAGCCTCGTGCAAAGTGAAAGTGAGGAGAGAACATAAGACTCTTGCCACACATGCTCACTCCCTGCACACGGCATGCATTGTAAAGTAGCTTATTGCACCAAAGATCCACGCCTGTACTAAAAAGCAGGCACAAAGAGATACAGATGATACTGAAACATTCAAAGTCATCATCATGAGCTGATGTATGTGAGAGCAAGTTTCTAACTTGTAGTGTACGCTCTAGCTCCAGCCCAATAGCTACACACTTGTAAGTACTGTTACGCAAATGTGCGAATATCATCATCTGCTTTTGTACTTTGAAATTCAACTGTAACACATGAGGGTTGCCAACAAAACGGGCTCCACAATATGCCATAAGAATCCACAATGTTGTCTCAACTAGCTGACTGACTATATACTACACACATTATCTGCTATATGGGAGAGTAATGCAGGCACATTCATAATAGAAACAGGCTGGCTCTGCATTAATGAGCTGTTCCCATCTCATGTGGTTTATTTCAACGACTCTTTTTCCCTTCCATCCTTATGTGTGTACACAGATCAATGATCATGATTGCATCGTGGCTCTTTCCAGTACAGTCAGAGTATGCCAATGGAGCATTTCCATTGTGCGGGAATGAGAAAAGTGGAGCATTTCATGCATCTTTGTTCCTCCTTTCACTGTGAGTGTACAGACTGTGACTCCACTATGCATGCATGTAAGAGCCATTCAATAATATTAATGGATCACTCCATTTCACACTCCTATTGTCTCGGTCATGTTGCACGACACACAAAGAATGTCTTTGTTTCAAAGTCCTCTGGATTGTTAGTTTGAGTTGTGGGAATTGTGTTCCCAGTTGTGTACAATGCTGGACTACAAATATGGATATCTGATAATTGAAAAGCAGGTGAAAGGTAGCCACACATACTGCATAGGTACATGGTTGCTATATAAACTAGTGAGGAAAAAATAGATTGGGAGAGTGTTAATGGTAGAATTGCATTTGAATTTATTGGTTGATGACCATGTAAAAAATCGGTGCAATTAGTGTGACTATATGCCACGTCATAAAAGTACTTTTTCTCCTGCGTTTTTTTTTTGTTGAGACGAAAAACGTTCGGATACACGAACTAACTATAACTAACCAACTAACAATATAGTGCATGCATGTGAAGAATGAGATATGATCAGCACATTTAGTGGAGTTAGCACGTTACCGTACAAATAGGCACAACAAGCATCCCTGATTAAACGAGTTTCAGTTTTTTGGCCTATACATTCTTTTGTGTTGTGTGTGTGTGTTTTGTTGGTTGCAAATCAAAATAGTTCTTAACAGTGTTATTGGAAGTGGCAGTTATTTTTTATGGGGAATACTTTCTCTAATAATGTATATGTTTTAGTTAGTTAGACGATTTGAGCAGGTACGAGGTAGAGCAAGCGTATTTTCCCAGAGAAAAATTATTATGTGGCTATGTTGTTCCATGAGCATTAATGTAACACTCTTCGGGGGAAACAATGATAGCCAACAAAAGAGTTTATAGGTATTTTTGTTCAAGAAAATTACAGGATCCGATAATATTGATTTTAGTTGGTAAAAGAAGTTGAATTAATAGCCTTATTTTCGTCCAATTTTCTCCTGCACAAAACACAAAAGAAGCCAACAACAGTTTTGATTATAGATAACTTTTGCAAATAGGAGCGGAACGTGTCAAAGTATTCATAGAAGAACCCAATATGGACTCCAATGTTTTTGTGGCTTGTATACTGAAACGTGTGTGTTTCATATATTTTAGACTGAAGGCACGACAGCCATGTGATAATAAAAAAGATACTAAGCCCTGCTTTTTTCTTCACGTCCTAGAACATTAGTATGAAAGATACTTATCTATAGTATAACCTGTGTTCCACTTTTATCTTCATTTGCTAACTAACTAACTACTACATCTACCTATATATGGACATGGACACCTAAATAAATCTGCAGGTTTAACCCACCCACAAAGTTTTATAAATTAGATCACTACGGAAAGATTAGATAGTTTTATAGCAAATCTCATTCTTCCCAATAAAACAAATAGCCGAGCCCATGGGCCTTTGGCCAGACTCACTCTCACGAGTAAGATTTAAAACCTACAAAATTTCTAAGTTTTAATATCATCAGCTGGTTATTAATTTCACTCATAAGAATGAGTCTGGCAATCAATTCAAATCCACACACACATTAATGTCTAAAATATAAATCAAATGGACCTATATAATAATGAGTGTGCTATTGGGATTGATGGTCCATAGAATTTTGTAAGCACGGTAACCGTGAAAAAATAAACATTATTAAATAAATTTGGACTGAAATTATAATATTTCAATTTCTTATTTGTACACACACACACACACGGATTAGCATCGATTATATTATGATGAGCTAAAATAATAGCAACATTCAACTGCATTCTTACCTAACTTCATTTTCAAAAATTCCTTTTCCACTTGAGTAATTCAAACACTGTAAAACAACACAATAAAGTCAAATCACTGTTTTATTCACCAAAACTTCCAAAAAGTCACTTCCCCACCGAATCAGGACCATCAATAAAGATAGTAAGTCACTGGTATTTCCACAAAACAGTAGTATAGTTGTTGTTAGCTGAACACTAAAAGCTGGAGCCACTCATAAGAAGTGGTAGAAGCAACTTCGTCCAACTTTGCTGAGCCACTGATAAATGAGCAGAGAAAAGAGTTTATTATATACCGGCAATGGGACGCATGTGCTCCTACTCACTCCAATGGTATAGTACAACAAGAATTTCATAATAACTTTACTATGCGTTCTTCCTTCCATGTAGACTCAACTTAGCGCTCACTCATGTAAAAAATGGTACAAAAAAACGAAACCTTTTCTGCTTCTGTGACTCCATGTGCATGACTTAAAGTTATACTGCAGTTTCACAACAACAAAACTAGTCAAAGCTAACAGAGAGTGTAACTTTCACCAAGATGAGTAGCTAAAAGTGTAAGACACTTTGCCAATAATATTTTGAAACCCCATGTGCTCCTCTTTTTTCTTCCTCCACTGTCTGGGTGCAGAATGGACGCCTTTTTCACTGGAAACCAGACGTAATAAAAAACACAGAGAGGAAGCCAAGCAGAATGCAATGAAGTTCAATGAAAATCATGGTACATTATCATCAACTCTGTGTGCATGAAAGTCCATCAAAGAAGCCATGGTGCGAGGCTCATCTTTGTGTTTGCAATGCCACTGGGCAGACAGACGACTGAGATTGTCATATCATCATTGCAGACATTTGCAGCCTATAGAGACCCACATTAGCAAAATATGATTGAACATTGCTTAACTACAAAAGCCAGTGGACAAGGGACCATTTCCTTACCTTTCCAATGTGTGTTTATACTCGGCACTCATCTCAGATCGGCAACCTACTCCTCAGCTATGGTTTCCAGTGTACAAGGAAAAGGCTGTACACTTTGTATGAATAATAGGTAATACGATTCTATGTTTAACACATTCTATATCTAATATTCTGGCATGCCTGCAAACCCGGAGAGGGAGTGAGTGAGTATGAGTTCATGCAGTACATTTTTTTGGGAACCATTTCCACCGTTCCAGTTCTTCCTAAAGTCTTTTGATGTTTTCTTTACATGGGAACATAGAATTTTTGTAAAAGGGATTTTTTGGCTCTTCTTTCATAATGTTTGTGAAACAGAATGTCTGCATAGTTTGCATTGAGGGCTGTAAAAGTTGTTGACTGTGTACTTAAGTTAGTTAGCTAGATGGGTTGAGGAAATCATGGGAAAGGAAAGATGTTTGAAATAAATTTTCGCCAAATTGAGTTAAATAGTTTTTTTTTTTTAAGAAATTCATTCACACGGTTGATGATATAGCACATATTATATTTTGTCTGTCTTGTTCTGGAGCAATAAAAATTGGCCACAGTGCGACTTTTATGTTTCTATTGGCATATTGGAAATCGATTAGATGCTGACACAAGTTCCCACATGTTTATATTTAAAATATGATTGGGATTGCCTGAGTGGAAAACCAGGGAAGCACGTAGGCCATCATGCAGCTAAGGGAAAGTGTGTCACTCCACCGACTGCATTTGAATGGAATTTATACATTTTCTGTACAACACCTACTTTAGCTTTTGTAGGCAACAAAATAGTGTGTTATCTACAGGCGTCTGCTTCGTCTCATACGATTCCCCACTAGAATGTACACCTAATGCCTTAATCTTCAAGTGAAAACATGGTAATAATAGTGATGCGTACATAGTCAAGCCACCAAACAAGCTTACTCGTTTATATATCATAAACTTCATCGTACATGTGCATACATTTGTGTGTACCATGGGCCCTCTAACTAATCGCATGAAAGGATATATTATTATCATTATTATTATTATCATCGTACAAAAAGGGGCTACACACTCACTCTCATATAAGAAATAGCGGTACACACAAGTGAAGTGAGTGAGTGAGCTCATAATACGAGGGAAACCTTATCAATCTACAGAGCTTGTTACATTATTATCTGGCTCTTGGCCTCAACCATGGTTCAAAATATATGGAAAGAACAAAGAAGTTTCTCTTCTTCTTTGGCCCTGCTAATGCGATTGCCCTAAGGGATACTCCTAGCATCAGATATCTTATCCTGGCCTCTTATCTCTCTTTTATGGTAGCAACGGAAGTCTGTTCCATTATTATTGGATATCCCTTCTTTGTCCGTCCCGGTACTTTCTCCATGTTCAACTTATAATAGTTACCTAATGGCAACATTTCAGTTTACAAAAAGGATAACCAGGCATAGACATATGAATACTATAAACACATGCGTAAAAAAAGTACAGATAAATAAAAATCCAATAGAAGAAGTTCGATATAGTTGGTTAGTTTCGTTTTTGGAATATATAGTTAGTAGTAAAGCATTCCGGTTTAGTTGAACAAGCTGAGCAAATATGTTACCAGGATAATATGATCATTCGGGTTAAGTCAGATGCACAAGACATTTATAGGATCGCAGTTCACCTTATCACTCTGAGTTTCCCTACTTTGATGCATTCCAAGTAAACTTTTATAAATTGACAAGAGGAGATCTGACAATGAGTCTTTTTTCATTTCATTTGAATTAGACGGCTCACTGACGACTGACAGGTTGCGCTAAGAGTCTTTAGTCATGCAATATAATAGAATATATGCATTCATACTGGTTTCCGCTCACATGTAGCTCCTTAAATTGACAGGTAAATGAATTCTCTTGTGTGTAGCTCTACATAGCATAATTTAAAGCAAAGGTGCATACCTTTTTTTTGGGGGGGGGGGAGTAAATGAGTGAAAAGCTCGTCGTGCAAAAGAGCAATTATAGTGCCTAAAAGACGAGCTGTTTAATTTTTTTCTCACAGTAATTGCTTCATCTGATGATGATCGCGATAAGCGGAGAAACTAAATTAACTGGCATGTTTTATGATGTGTGCAGTGGATTATTGCGTTTTTGGAGAAAGTGAATATCTAAAGTATAATGCACTACAGATTCCAAGCGCAGTGCAACACTATTTGTGTCATATTAACTATTTCAAACCCAAATAAATAGCTAGCTAACTTTTACGTTTAATTTTTAGCAAGATTTGGTAGAGTATTTTCACATTAGTAAATCCGCCTATGGCCAAAATAAAGTTTATTATACATTTGAACTGTTTTTGCCGCATGAGGAAACATGAGACGTGGTAAAAATGTGTCCAAACATTTATCATTTGTTTTTCAAAACATTACGGAAATAGTTTACATGTCGTAAACATCATTGGCATATTATTTTCTTGGCACCCACTGTCCTTTTTATATTCCTTTCTTGTGTGTGTTTGTGTGTTCAACAATATGATTCCATGCAGACACATTATGATGGTTCAAATGAATTTTCTCCTAAAACAGCACTTTTGTACACTCTCAGTCTCGAGGGAAAGAGTTGTTTTCTGTGATTCATACACACAGCTCAGTCAGAGCCACTTCTTTAGTAGAGTCGTAGCGCAAAATACACATTATTTTGGCACAACGGATTTAGGATTAACAATAAACTCCAAGAGTATACTGTGCTCACTTTGCTCGTACTCCGCACTTGTGATGTAGTATTATTGTGCATGCATGCATATATGGGCACCGAAATGGCGGCACAAGGCAATAGAAGAGAAATTTCTTCATTCAGTTCCCTCATTGTGTGCCACCATTAGAATGTAGTGTGTATAGTCACTCTCAATAATACAAACTTGTCCCTACATTGTCACCACAATGCAACTTCTTTTGAATGTGGGAGAGGAGAAAAAAGAGCCTCACAGTTATTGCACGAAATGACATTACATACTGCAATAAATTACTTTTAACAGCAGGAAGTATTGCCCAGAGACAAAAAAAAATGTTTTTTATGTGTCGACTCATCACCATGGAAATGAAGGAATGGGACGCCTCACATGAAAAGAATGTCCCATAGTAATACGTCTATTCACTCTATAGTTAATTACCAAAAGAGTTAGAATGACTGCGTAATCAAGCTGTTTTAGTTCCACCTTAAGACTAGGACCATAATGCTCAATGCCAGTGCACAGTCTAATGTCCCTATCTGGAACAATGCTCTATGATAATGAATATTACCAATGTGTGCAGCCTGCAGGTGCTATAAGAGAATTGCTGCAAGACGACCACTTTTTTGCTATGGAAAAGAGAATTTCTCGTGTCTGTGCCCGTTTGCATAAAAAGCAAGAAGTTAGAAACTTAAGGAAGGTACTCAACATGTTGATACACAGTAGATTTCCACTTGACATGTACACTGCATTGTAAACACTATCTGTGTACGTTGAGTGGGATAGATTGTGGTATGCTATGGTAAGTAAATCAATTGAGTTAGAGAATTCGTTGACTTTCATTCAAGGGCTCTATATTGAAATTGAGTGATACAAATAATCGCTTTAAACGGAAATAAACTGGTTACTTTCCACTCTAATGGAGTGTTTAGGCACACCACAATTTGCGTAAACATACATTGCTTGGAGTGTTCGATATAGTTGGTTAGTTTGGATGACTTTATGGCACTATAAGAAATTCCGTAGTTTGCATACGAAAAATAAGTATAGAGAGGTGCATGCAACTTTCTGTGCTATGCAATGCTATCTGGTTGGTTAGTTTCTCCCAGTGACTTTTTTCATCTCTGTTTATGTCCCCTTACCTGATATTTGCAAATTTCTGTGGCACAAGCCCACGGGTCTATTTACTTGAATCAATCAATGGAATGCAATCACCGTTGTCAACTGATGAGAACGTTAATAAAATTATGTTTCAGGCTCACGCCACGGGGTACAAGACTCAAGAAAAGAAAGTGACTAAAAAAAAGGATTGCAGGGAACACAAGTGCGTAATTTTATTGCTCCTCTTGAGCCAAAAAAGAGTGAATGCTGGAGAAAAGACATGAAAAAAGAAGCCTCTTAACTCATTACACTATAAGGTGACCTAGTAAAGTGCGTTCGTGTTTTTTCACCGTGCTCCATGGTCTATATATAATGATAGTACTTCCTGCTACACTTGACTTGATCAACAAATGAAAAAGAATGGAGATGTTCTCCCTTAGATTGATCCTAACTTTTACTTACTGTACTATACCCACTAGTTAGCTTCCTATCTGTAGTTAGTTAGTTAGTTACTAGCTAATCCGTGCAGGAATGAAAAGGTAGGGACCAGTCACCAAATTAAGGATTGATTTACTTCAGCTCACTTCTTTTCACCTTTTTTTCATCTCATGAGCAAAAAACACACAAAAAAAGCCATTGATTCTCCCTTACAAAGGAGGATGAAGCTGAACACAGATGATATCAAGTTCTTGCACGTGCATCCCACATCCATCTCACACACCTCCGGTTATGGGCTCTACCTAGTTTTCACTTAACGCAGCTCACACAAAAATCCTATGGCAATAGTCACTCAAGCTTCACCCATTTATACTCTGTATTGTATATGCACTCGTACTCGTGCATGTTATGGTTTGTACATGGAAAGAGCTAGTATTCACCACGGCATGTACAGTATATATTATTTGTACTGTGGTGCAAGGAGCAAGAAATGAAGTCTCACTTTCCCTTCTCTAACACAGAGCGACATGATAGGCGTTAGGGGAAAGTGAGAGTTTTTCACTCTATTCACTTGAGCTCTCTCAACTCAATTATGTTGTTTTTCAGCAACACAAATAAGTATTGGTTACATGACAGCACTATTATATGAACTCAAGTGAAGTGAGTGAATTCCCTTCCTTTAAATGCATGTGTTCAATGAATGGGAGAAAAAATAATTCAACAAGGGTGTCAATTTGTCATATTGGCTACTTATCATTGTACAAAGGCAAAATTTTAATTTCAATAGGATTTTACTGTAGGAGAATGGAGCTGAGATTTTTTGCACTGGTTGGTAAAAAAAAACTGAATGAGCAGAGTAGAATCACAGGTAAATGGCACTGGGGAATGAGTGGGGAAAGTAAAACTTTGATGATGAGAACAAGTCAATAAATTAGTAGATGGGCTGCAGTTTGGACGTCTATGCTGGAATTTGTTGCCGCCCTTGTTTACTCTGAAGCTATCTATAGAGAAGTTCTCAAACACTTTACGTGGTGTTGCAAAGTTTGTTTGTGGTGAAAAGAGGTGCCTGCTTTGTATTGTCTTTTTGAGAGCAAATCATACTGCAATCAAATAGTGAGCCAAACTCTACTGTGTCAATGGTTTTTAAAATGCTTTGCTGGCTGGGTAAATATTTTTCATTTAGTTCATTATAATCAGCACTATCACAAACTTACTATTAGTTGGACTAAACTATTCAATGAATTTGACTGCCAAAATATACTTGGAATGTGAATTAAGGATAAATCTGTCGTGGGAATGAAAGAATGAATAATTACTTGGGTTGAGGATCTGTTTTAATAGGTTTTATTTGTGGATAGTAAATAAAAGTGTGTGAAAATTAAGTGGAACGTGACAAATGGTGGCTTTTTCAAGATGCAGAGTAAAAAATGTTTACCTTGTGAACATAGGAAGGTAAGCAGTGGAAAAGGAGCGATTATGATCACGTTGTGATTGAGCATGTAACACTATTTGATGCTTTCTATGCAAAGATGAAGTCCTAAGATGCATTATTTATCTGTCGATGGTTGCCCAAATGGTATATAGTTGGACTATAAAAAGTCGTCTAGAGTTGTGAGCAATGGGAAATATATG
>Ga0210040_10005586_pt1 | contig 15962 bp, 4 predicted proteins | sample CryGeyCG12114_NA_FD_185462 | JGI IMG/M metagenome (GOLD analysis project Ga0210040, IMG submission 185462) | Groundwater microbial communities from aquifer - Crystal Geyser CG19_WC_8/21/14_NA (SPAdes) (version 2) | ecosystem: Environmental > Aquatic > Deep subsurface > Groundwater | place: USA... | reverse complement strand
GCAGTGGAGAATTTGACGTTTTTCGACATTTTTGCTTTTCGACATTTTTTAACTTTCGACATTTTTAATTTCGACTTTTTTCGTATCGACATTTTTACTTTCGACCATATTTTTTTCGACGTTTTTCGTTTCGGCATTTTTGGTTTCGACGTTTTGATGAAGAGGGAGCCAGAGATTCATCCTTGTTATTTGCAAAAATTAAAATTGCATTTGAAATTCAAAAGTTTTGTTACACTACCAAAAGCGAAGAGTGTCCGCATGCTTTTCAGGATTATTTTGACGAAAATGCAGTGTTAACGGTGACTACTAGAAACAAAACAACGATTGCACCCGCTTGTGTACCTAAAACAAAGTTTGGTAAACTAAGTCTTAATTATAGATGTCTAAAAGAATGGTGTACTATTCCAAATGAATATAAAACAATAGCTAACTTTTCTAACTTTAAGAAAATCATGTTCACTTATAATCTTAATCTACAAATTCAAAAAAATACTGAAAAAATCGTTGACTGTGATTTTTCTTGCATTGACGAAGTAATCAGCAGATTATAAACTTACTATTTAACATTAAACCGTAATAATTTTTGTTTTGTTTTGATTTTCTTCTACTTTTAATGTGAACTAAAATTAGCTAAATAATGAGTATCACTTTTATACTTATAATATTCAACTGTTAGACGATTGTGTTGTTTGTTATTTTTATCATAACGATCAGAATGTGAATCAATGACTGTGATTAATATCACTTTTAATTATATTTTCTTGGCTTAATTTAATACTTAACTGGCTATTTTTCTTCTTGTATTATTTTAATATATTGTATGATTTTTGTTATTATTTATTTCTTCTTTACGGCGTAAGGGCCTCTGTTATGAGGATGTCGTGAATAAAATTTCAAATTCAAATTAAAATTATGCGAGACGATTGAATGCACACATTTTAAAAGTTGAGTATACATTTTCAGCGTTATGGAATTTAATAAAGAAAGAAATCTCCTTTGAGGGTGTGAATTAAAAAAAATTGCAAGAAGGTACGTCATCCACGCAACTTAAGCCCATAAAAATTTGATAAATGCCTTAAAATTAGAAAATATGCAATTAAAACTTGAAAACGCAGTCCAAAATGGCTAATTCTTAGAAAATAACTCTGGCAACCAAAACCTTACGTTTCCTAGGAATCAAAAAATTTGTCATGTCTCAAACTAAAATGAACGATTTTTTACATTTTGTTCGTACAGTAACCGATTAAAAGTATTTATTGCCAAATAACTTACAAATAAAAATTGCCTTATTTTAATTTTTTAATTCCGTGCACACAGACGGACGGAATAGCGTCGATTATGTTATGATAAATCAAAACTGACAATCAGTTTATATACAGCATATAGGTGTGTGCATCGCTTTTTTGCCGAATAACGATAATAGCCGGGCCCACTGGCCTATAGCCAGACTCACTCTTACGAGCAAAATTTAAAAACTGCCAAATTTTCAATGATTCACACATTTTTCGACGCACAGAAAGTCTCTAGCTGTGAAAGCAAAAAAAAAATAATTTAATAAAAAAGCTCTCTAAGGAGTTTCTTTGTCACTTTCTAGAAAATTTCTGTGAGTGATAAAATCTGTGGATCATTGGCAAATTAGAAATTCAACTCGTAAGAGTGAATCTGACTAGAGGCCAGTGGGCCCGGCTAGTTTTGATAATTCACCTGTCTTGGGTAAGGATGCTTATCGGATTAATCGGATCGGATCACCCTCCGATTTGATCCGAAATCCGATAAGGCGATCGGATTTGATCCGAATCCGATCCGATAACTTTATCGGATTTCGGATCGGATTACCTTCAATCTGATCCGATCCGATAGCGATCCGATAAGAATATTTGATAAATTTTGCTACCAACAGAGAAAATAATGCGCTCAGCATTTTAAGCATACGAAGTAAACAGTATGAATGGAATATTACGATGACAGTTCAGTTGATAAGTTCGATTAATAATAGAATTGATAATACAAATTCGATTTTTCCTCGTATGGCGCTTTCAATCATACATTGACCCAATGTAGGAAATACAATATTCTTATCGGATCCTTATCGGATCGGATGAGTGTGCTATCCGATCCGATCCGATAAGCTTATCGGATCATAAATTGCTCATCCGATCCGATCCGAAATCCATCGTGCCAAAGGCCATCCGATAAGCATCTTTAGTCTTGGGTTATCAAATAGAGTTTTTTCCGACCCTTGTAAAAGACAATGATCATTTGTACAGGGAACTTGCTCATATAACGATGACTACAGGAGCTAAGATTATTAACTTTGCTTTAGTAAAGTTATTGAGAACAGCCACAGAAGAAGTAAGAGAGAGACAGAGAGAAGTGCAGAGTTGGGAAGGTACATTGCAGCTTGGCTTTCACCCAAAAGCTTCTACAAAATCTTTGAGACATTAACACAGTTTTGGTTCAAGCAACGACGAAACTGAACGGATTGTCGTAAAATTTTGCATATTGATTGTAATTACGGTCTAGTTGTGGTGATGATGTTTCAATCGCAAATCTGTTGGTTAATTGCTGAATAATAAACGTTTAAGTGTAAATCAAGTTGAGGCATGTAAAGGAGAATTTTGCTTGTGACTAGGAAGTGTACTAGCATGGACTAGTTGTTGTGTTGCGGCATATTGGATAGGTAGGTCAGAGTACGATGCCTGCGAACGGGATTATTTTTGTCATGTTTTTTCTGCTCGCCCATGTTTTAAATACCAATTTTCCATGTTTAAACTTTAAATCACTTAATATACGGCCGTTTTTGCACTACATTTGACGATTCTGGATATGTGATTATGAGTATTTTTTTCATACTAAAAACCAATGTTTTACGATACATATTGTACATAGTCATAATTCAACGCCGTTCAGTAGTTGTGTAGATAAGAACTCACTATGGAATCTCGGGTGCGTTCTGTCACAAAAGATTTCATTGATTTCAGAATGTATTAAAAACTGCAGTCTATGCTCCATTTCTAGTCATACCCAAAATAAGCAAAGTTATCTATGGTCTTACAGAGACTTTATTGTGTCAGCAAAGAGAGATCGAGCAAGACTAAAAAACTAGGAGGTACTTTGGATTTTGTCATGAACTGGGATTTGCTGATCTATACTGTTTAAACGACCTTATATTTTGCATAGATGTAGAAAAATGAGCTTTAACTGTATTTTTCGTAGCGACACTTACTAGAAATTTTGCAAAGAATCAGCGAATAGGTGACAATGATGACAATTAGCGGAGCAAAATACATGACGGACATTGAAAACATGAAGTAAATGGCTTCCAGTTCAATACTGCTGAAGGCTCCAAAGGTTGAGCATTTTGTAAAGGATGGAAACAATGGATCACTGTGAGCCGTGAAGACATAAACCTGAAAGATAAATTTACATCACATTACATTAGGGTATAACATGTGAAAAATGAAAACATCATAGGGATACACCCAAAGCCGTATAATGTCGTATATTTCTTCGCTTGCACTTCGCCCTGCCAATCAAATCAGTTGGTAGATGTAAGTAGTCAGCTGGTAAATATATTCAAGATTTTTATATTGTCAGTTGCATGCATAACGCACACTTGCAGGGGTTAGGTCAGATAGCAATTAGGTCACATACACACGTTGAGATCCAGTCACTAGTGATAGTCACATATGTTCGACTCTGTTCAGAGTTCAGAGTCCGCGAGTGCACGCATGGATAAAAATGAATAGAAACGAAATGTGATTAACTTGTTTCTTGCAGGTTGAGTTTGAGTATCGTCGGTCAACCATATCATGAAATCGATTTGATTCTGCAGACTGAAATGAAAGAACTGAACGACTGAATAGGTATATTGAGATTGACTCAATAGTCCAGCAGACCAAGCGTTCAGTCTCGTAAACGATAGTGTTAAAGTTAAAGCTAGCTTAATTATTTTCTTTCAAATCAACAAATAGGATAGCCTGCGATTGGAATGTGGAAGGACTGATGCGCCCCATTATGCAGTGAAATATGGATTACAGCAAGATCCCTATAGTGACCAAGCGAACTCTAGCGCTCTATCAGGGCCTGAGATGATTCAGGGGTCAGACAAATTCACTTAAATTTTTTTTAAGGGGGCTGAATTACTTGTACTACTGCAGGGCCAATTTCATGTATCCATGTTCGCACTTTTCAATTTGAAATTTTTTCTAGCTTTTAAAAATTATGATTTCAAAGCTAAATGGCAGCAAAATTTTAAATTTTAAATACAGATTTTCGTAGTTTAAAACCTGCAAATTCTGTTGGCATGAAAATTTTACTTACAAAAATCATTAAAATGAGCTATCTCTGCCGTGTATGTATTATGGCACAATTTTTCAGTCCAAATTGCTGGAAAAACGACTCTACCATAATGAGTGGTGAATGATGGCATGGTGATTGCAGCAGAGTATGTCACACTTTTCAAAAATCCTGCAATAAGCTCGATTTGCAAAAGCAATGTAGCAACTTTATAGGATGTGATTAAGCAAAAGTATTAAATTGTAAAACCCTACCTGACCTTGCGTTACCGCAAGTGTCTAGAATGTGATTATGGTGAACCCATAGAAATAGATATACTATATACACTAGAAGAAGTACTCATCATTGAGTTTTACTGCCTACTTGTGCATGAGCGGTGAGTGAATTTTGTAGCACGAAATTTAACATTTTTATGTAAGCAGCGACTGAAAGTTTGGCATGCAGGTTCAACAAAGACGCACGCAGTGTCGTTTACTTCGCACGTTCTCACTTCAAACATTATTTTTTTACATTTTCTTTGATTTTTGACACTAATCACATCATTAAAAACACAAGTGATGAGTAAAACATAAACATACATTAGTTTTCAAATTTTTCCACGTTTCTATTTATTTATTTTTTTAAATTATTCGTTTTTTACCAGTTTAATGTAATATGCAATGGACGCGTGCGAGCGTGCTGGGATTTGCAGTGTTTTTCTATGACACACAAATACACGAAATCTGTGGTACTAAAAACTTAGGGCCAACGAATCTACATACGACAGTAAGGGTTTCCCATATAAAGAGATAGGAGGTCGGGAGCATTGGGTGAACCATTGAAAATTTGGCAGGTTTGAAATTACACTCTTTAGACTGACAATGAGTTGCCGAAATTGGGTGGCGGAGTTGAACATTGTAAGATAGCTCAAATGAAGCTTGAGTACTTCAATAAGTGAGTACAGGAATAATTTATGAAGTTCTAGCTAACAAATTTGACTGTTGCATAGCACATAGTGTTTTGCCGGATAAATTAATGGAGGTAAATATACTACCGATTGTTAAGAAGAAAGGACTAGACGCAAAAAGTAGTCAAAATTACAGGCCCATAGCACTTGCAACAGCAACATCTAAGATTTTTGAGCACGCTTTATATGAAAAGATTAGCGCTAGTCTAAAAGTAGGCAAGTGGCAGTTTGGCTACAAACAAGGACATGGTACAGAACTAGCAGTTTTCACCCTTAAAAGTATAGTTAATTTGTACAAACAGCAAGGTTCTTCTGTACTAGCTACTTTTATGGATGCTTCTAAAGCATTTGACTGTGTATTACATGCTAAATTATGCTCTAAATTATTAAAGAAGGGCATGCATCCATCTAATGTTAGAATTTTGTATATGTGGTGTAAAACATAAAAATTCAAAGTATTCTGGAATGATAAAACCTCTAGAAGTTTTACTGTACAGAAATCTGTTCGGCAGGGTGGTGTACTCAGTCCGTACTTTTTTAATGTTTATATGGATGGCCTAGGCGTAATGCTAACTAGTTTGGGAGTTGGATGCAAAGTAGGCAAAAAATTTTCGAATAATATTTGGTATGCTGATGATTTGGTACTGTTAACACCGACTGTTACAGCACTGCAACAAATGATTAATCTGTGTCACGAATATGCAAGAGAACACAACATTTGTTTCAACGAAAAAAAAACTGTATGCATGAGGTTTGGTTGTTCTAATGCTAAATTACTTGGTTTTCCTAATGTTAGTCTTTATAATAAAACATTACATTGGGTAGATAATTTTTGTTACTTAGGATATAATATGTCCAGTAGTTTTAAATACTATGATTACAGTGAAATTGACAAAAGGTGCCACACAATGCGTGTAAGGGCAAATATGCTGGCTTCAAGGTTTTCAAAAGTTTCTGAAGATGTAAAAAAACTATTATTTAAGACTTATTTTAGTTCCATATACTGTAGTAGCTTATGGATACCACAGACACAAAAATGTTTGCAGAAGATCAGAGTGACTTTTAATGACTGTTTTAGAATTATTTTTAAGGTTAAGGGTCCTCATAGTATTTCAAATGAGTTTGTACGCAGGGGAATATGCAACTTTGAAGCTAGAAGGAGGATTTGTTGCTTCTCTTTAATTAAGCGTGTACTATTTCCTAAAAATGAAATAGTCTTAGACATAGTGAATTGCACAACTTTCTACAGAACAGTATTATATCAGGAATGGATAAAAATTCTGTATGTGTAAATAACCACTTTTTGTACGACATTTTGTGTATTATGACTTGACAATGTACAATTCTTCAATATGGACAGTTTTGGTCTGCAATAAACGCATATTATTATTATTATTATTAATAAGAAGAATAAGAACCCCAAAAAATATTAGATCCCCATACAGCCTATAAGGTACTGTAGTTTTTGACCAAGTAAAGCGCAATATGGTTTTTTGAAAACACGATTATAAGAGCAGATGATGATGATTTCGTTGATCCCCAAGTAAACCCCCTGCCCTGCGAAAAATGTCGATTCGATTCGGTTAGCCCTGCGGTGAACTCTCTCCAGGCTTAAAGGAAAGAGTTAGTTTAGTCACTATATGGACCTTGGAGGCCTTGGACTACGGTTTCAACATTTAAGAATACTTTAACACTAAAAAGCAGGATCCATTAAATGATAGATTAATGACAAAAATTCACAGGATAGTTTTTTTTGGCTTAACTGAAAGTCACTTTTTAAAATCTTCAATATGTTGAAAAGCGCTGAAAACTTCTGTTTAATTTAAAGATCTGATAACGATTATAGAGTGCGTATGCGTAGCGTTTTTCCCAGTTCGTGGCTATCATAGCATCAAAATAGAAAATGTGCCCAACGAATTAATACGATCTACAAGCTAATTAAAACATGTTGCTGGCTAGAAGGGGCATTATCACATACTTTGAATTAAAAAATTATATTTTTACGATTTATATATTACATTGCTAATTTATTATTCCAACTTTCCAACATCGAATCAAAAATGGACTGTTAGCATACAATAGGTTAGTAATGCTTCTGGGCCTGGTAGTTGCATGAAATGAAAAAGAGATGCTATAAAGAGCCACTACCTAAAAATATGAGTCTTTAGTCCGTGCAATTACATATTGCCTTTACCGAAAAATGAAGAATATGTGTGTTTGCTTCAAATTTTTTTAACTAAAAATTTGCTTGAAAAAAGCCTTTTAATAAAAATTAAGGCCTATATCAATTTTCGATTTTTTCAATGCATGGTAGTTGCCGTAAACAATAAATAATAATAAAGGTACTCATCATCATGAGCCGCAAAAAAAATACTCAAAAATTAATTCAAACACGAATTTAAATTAAATTTGAAGAAGAATAAGAATAGGAGAAAACCCTTGTACCATATCCCATAATTCAATTCAATTCAATTCAATTCAAAATCTTTATTAACGTGTCAAAACCAAATCAAAAAAATCTGCTGGTCTTCCTTTGGGGACACATAAAAGTATAGATTTCCGAAACTCGCAGGTTGACCGAAAATTTTCAAAAACACAAATGAACTACATTTATCACATGATCACATTTATCTTGATACTTAGCTTGGTAAAGATTTTAAAGCTAAGGCCAATCGTTGATCGTTCATTGTCGCTAAAAATTAAAAATTCTATGATGAGCTAAAAATTCATTGATAAAAATATAAACAGGATATCATTAAAATCTAAACTCACTGCAACCATGAGCTGTGCAATCTCAACTTTCCTACACCCGTAGAGTAAAAAATTTTCTGGACATTATTTTTTTAAATCTTGGAAATTCAGTCCGCTTAGCCTTGTGAAAAGTGTAAAATTCATGCTCAAAGTATTTCTTTATAAACCGTAACTGAGGATTTCCGAAAGATCTGTCCTTGTCTTTAAATCATCACGAAGTCACGTTTTACATTTTTTGAAAGATTCAGTCTCTTCTCAACCATTAAGCTGGTGCTATAGGAGATTAAAAGTGCATACTTATACTTTAACAAAGTACCATCTGAAAGGATAGCAGAAAATTAGTAACTTCAAAAAGATAATTGACATTAAAATCTACAGAAAAAGCATTGCTATCGTTCGGCCAATAAATAGTTACCAATAGAGAATAGAGCTGTCGTGCCGATGTTCAAACTAATGGCCGCTAGATGAAATGAATGCACATGAGTGACGTAAGGTATGAGAAACCAAGCCCAAATAACAACATTTCTCAGACGGAGTTAGGTACATTCCGCTCTTATTGCTGAGTTTACGGAAAATAGTAAAACTACAACGGCTAAACAATAGGCAAACTGGCAAACATACGACTTGATGAAACAGGAAAATTCTGAAGAGCCACTTTAAACCTTTGTTATTTAACGTTAAATTCACGCCTATAAAAATTGAATGCATTGAATTAGTAGGATTTGAAAACATGCTACAAGATACGACAATTAGCAAAACAACAGGGTATAAAACTATGTAAATTTTATGAAACTTACAACTAAAACCTTTAAACGTAACATTAAATTCCCTCACGAAACCCTAGACATCCTAAAGCGATTCAAATCGTTACATGCCTAGATTAATTCTATAATTTGACGTTGAAGTTATTTGATGAATATATGATATGAGGGCTGTGGGCTCATTTGAGAAATTTTTAATTTTGTTTGACCAGAAGTAGTTGCGCGACCTTCATAAAAGGATGGATTGTGTGCTCACAACGTGGATCCTTGTTTCTGATTTTATTCTGTATGCCGAAAGTTGGTACGTAAACCCATATGCACCTACCCACGACACATGGAAACTGTATATGATTAAGGTTGGCTTTTGATGAAAGTTGGTACCTATTACTTCAGCAATCACATTACATGTAGACAAGGGTATTAGTTTAGATAACATCAATGTGTTTATGTAAGAAGACTCCACAAGATCAAATAAATGATTAACCATAGGATTCCCTGACGTCAAAAACTAAAAATCCCACTCCTTCATTTCCACTCATTTCAAGGAATTAAAACTTCAGCCTCCAGGTGATGATAAATAAATCGTATGCATAGTATCTTAAACGAATGAATAATTAAATTATTAAAATGAACAATGTCACTAATGTACATTAAAGTCATTCAAAGCAGAAAAAGACCGACGAATACTGAAAGGTGGGCAAGTATACTTTCCTGATTTGTCTGAGTACAGTGAGTACACTGCAACTGCATTCTGCATTTACCTGTGGTAGTGCACAAACAAGTGACAGAAACCAAGCGCCTACTAGCATGTTTCGTACACGTTCGGTCCCATCAATCACTTTTAGAGGGAAAACAATAGCAAGAAGACGATCCAAGCTGATACAGATGATGACTAAAGAGCTTGAAAAAAGTCCAAAGGCTTTAAAAAAGTGACAAATTTTACACAAAAACGTTCCTCCATACCACTGGACAGTAATCCTCCAAATTATTTCAATAGGTATAACCACAAATGTGACTAATAGGTCTGCCACTGCTAAGTTCAAAATCAGTAGTTTCACGCGTGGCCGCAGAACTAATGGTTTTTGCCACAACTCTTTTCCTACGGAGATCAAAATGGACAGATTTCCAAAAGCACCGATAATGAAAATTATCACATATGCAACCACACAATTCCGAGCCATGTTGCTCATCACTAAGTAGTCTTTTGGGATTTCAAACTCCAGAGGTACGCCATTATAGAAAAATGTACCGTTCTCAGCACGAAAAACATCCGCTACGTTCGCATCTGAGTCTGGATCCACTAATACCAAAATGTTAGAGTGGTTATTAGAAGGCAAGACGGTGGATGGACTTTTTGCGGTCTCCATTGTTATTACACTTTTGTAAAGTTTGCTAGATTTTGGTTTGATTATTTAACTATTTATGATTTAATCACTGCTTTTAATTAGAGCAAATAATTGGTCCAGAGTAGGAAAGAGTTATAAGTTTATAGTTGGTCTCATTTGCTCAACTAAGTTGCACTATTCAGTTCTTCTTGATGAAAAATATGTTGCTATGCACAGTCTCATGTTCGTGCTCAGCTAGTTTGGGTATTTCACTATACTACATTGTTGAAATAAGGAAATTTTTTTTTTGTCGATTGTTCAATATATCTGTTTTGATAGGATACTTACTTATATGATCTTTAACTCACCAGCTTAAAAAATGCACGCAACTCTGAGAAAATATGAGCCACTTTCACTCCAACTTTCTCCAATGGCGTCTACCAATTGACTGAAAATCGCTGCTCACGCTTTTATTTAGTACCAGTCGCATTAAGCTTGTGCCTGACGAATCATTTGAAAGCAGGAATTCCCGTGTCTGCGTGGATGGCAAAAAGCATTTAGTATGTTATTATTTGATTACGTTAACACATTATGTGCTGTTTGTGTGCCGACTAAACCCTGCCTCGAAAATCAAATGAGACCTTTCACAGACTGACGAAATTTTGCGAATGTTTGATAAAGTATCAAAGTATATAGCATTTCTGTTCCGGGAAGTGAAATATTATTTATTAAAAAAATGAAGAGTTTTGTTATCCATCGACAGTAGCCGCAGACGATTCAGAATACAAAAAAAAAATTAGTTTTAAAATGATGAGGTACATAAATATAGTTCCAGTCATAATGAGATGGAGTTTGTAAAACAGAGATGATTGTGCAGGATCCTTTCACAGGTGAAAGTGCAATTTCTTCGAGAACAGTTTCCGGGAAACCCAATGAGTGTAGGACTTCTGCGACCTGAGCAGGAATTGTACCTCTTGCTTCAATTAGAAGACCGTGTATAACATCTACACTCAAACTCTTCTCTGGCTCCCAAGCAAGATAAACATGCCCGAAAAGCAAAAATAGCAATGTCAACAATGTCGCGGTCCTCAGTCCTCGGTCAAACTCAAAATTGTATGCTGCCGATTTTTGTGCAATGTTTGTAATTTAGTTTAAGATGTGCCATAAGCTCTCTATCAAGAACTCAAAATATTAGCTCCACATAAAAATGATTTCTGTTTCCAATTTGTAAGATATTATGCTTTTTCAGCCGAATCCATACCATGTCCAATAAATAAATTCTTTTGAATGCTTTAAGTGTACCAAGTCTCAGTAGGAGCTAATATTTTCACTTCGAAACAAAAATTTTAGTCCATTTTTCGGAAGTATAGCTTCAAACAGGCTAGCAAGGCTTGGGATGTACTTGGGATGGCAACTTGGCAATTTGCAGGGATGTGCGGTAGCTATGACTGTAAAATACAAGAAACACCACGCGAACGAAAAAATACGCTGATTGCATGCAACAAATAACAAATCAAGCGGCTCTTCAGGTATCTTTTAAATTAATTTTTTTTGCTTCATCACAGTCTAGAAACTTTCCGTACGTCAGAAATTTTTTGGATCATTGAAATTTGTTTAGTTAGAACTTGTACTCGAAAGAGTGAGTCTGGCCGTAGGCCAGTGGGTCCGGCTAGTCAAGATAATTGTTAGGCTATCATCCTTGAAACACACTTATTTGGAGATATTGCAGTATTTGGAGAAATGCTCAAAACTCCACCGCCTCCACGACTATGACCGCTTCAAACAATTAAGGGAATTCGTCCACAATAGAGACATAGTAAATAAACCAAATCTTGCGGGAACGCTAGGCAGTTTTCGAAGCCTTCCCAGCTCTCTTCTGCACTCAGGCCTGTGTTCGAAAAGCCCTACTCACTCATCCCCCACACTCCTAGGCCAGAAATAATTACACAGTATGGGCGGAGCCTTTTTGTGTCGCAGTTCTCGGTTCTCAAATGAAATCCCAGGTCTCTCAGTCTCATATGCTGTTGTGTTTGTGGACGGAATTTATTTTTTCAAGCGGTAGTGAAGGCGATGACGATTTGAACATTTCCCCAACTACTGCAGTATCTCCAGGGGCCTATGGCATAAAAGTTTTACAGTTGACATTTCGACAATTTTGTCGTCTTGTCAACTGATTTCGACAATTTTGTGTGGCATAAAACCGTTGTCAAGAGTTGACAATGACAGGAGAATTCTTCAATTCTACAGGTGTATTTTGACAATTGTCATAGCTACGTGTTGCATAAAAACTCAGTTTTTCTACAGAATTGTAAATTGTCGTGATTTTTTGACAGGCCGATTTTGCTCTGTCAAACCACTAGAAATCGAGTTTGTGATGGATTTGGATTAAATTTTTTTCATTGTAAGTTACATTATACATTTTTTAGTAAGCTGGAAAAAAATTAGATGGAAATAATTCACTTGTAACCTCCAAAAAGCGCTTCAAAATTAAGTTAAATTTTCAAAGCTGGTGAATAATGATTGGTTACCAAGGTGGGTTCAGTTACAATTGTCAAACAAGACCGAAAATTCTCCATTGTCAAAGAAAATCTCGAAAATTTTATGCCACTCCTGTAAACTGGAATTGTCACTGTAAAAGGTTCTTTTACAATTGTCACCCTGTCAACTGTAAATTTTTATGCCATAGGCCCCAGAAGTTCATCTTCAAGTATGGGGGTCTGTTATTTATGAAAAAAATTGATATAATGAGACCCTGCAATAATGCCCGAAAAAATTCTCCCGTTTCCCTTAGTCAAGTTTACATGTCCATATCAAAATAATGATTTTTTTTTACACTACGCAATCCATAGACTAAACACAGAAATAAAAATGAAAAGAGATTATCTTTGACTATAATTTGACTTTATATTTTGTGAACGAAATTTTCCAGTTTGCCGACTACTTATTTATTTTTTTCCATAGTAACACTTTGGGGACAGGAAAATTTGGGCTTAGACGAATAAGGTAATGATAGCAGAGATTCGATTTAAAATAAATTTTCATATTTAATTGCTATGGAAAATGTATTTTAAAAAAAGTTTGTGTTATATAGTGTTAGTTTTCATTAGGAATACTACCATTAATCTAAAAGAGACAGTGAAAGGGGTTCTCGTTCTAACCTACAGGACCCAGGAACAAAGATTACAATCCAATCCTAATGTAAGATCGAAATATGTGCTACATCTATAAAGAAAATGACGAATGCGTTCACTGGTAACTTCACTTTTTGAAGGAAGAGGCTGCTGGTTGCTCCTCTGTGAGGTAGCGGACTGTGATTAATGCAACCTATGATCTTGCGTCTTCAGCGTCCCGCCACGATCCGTTTTACTGGCTCCAGAACTATAGCAATCAATCTTTACATTCATTATTCATGCACTTTGCAGTGGTAAATTTTAATTATACTCGTCAAAATCGCTTCTACGGAGCTTAAACCAATTTTTTCCAATTTTTTTCTGTCGTTTGTAAGCTTCCAACTTCCAAATCATATAATTGGGGCCTGCGAAACTGTTGAACACATCATGCGTACTAAAGTCTAAATAATAATAATAAATTAATAATAATCAGGTTTATTGCAGATTCCATGATCCAAATATGATTCACAGCATGATCAGTGCATGTGTGGGCAGGACAGCATCAAATGAAGGGTTTTAACGCTGGTTTTGTACCAACCTTTCTGGTATTGTCAATAGTAAATCTATGTAGTAAAGAACCAGTGTGTGTTGTTAGTTTTTTGCTGTTTTAAGCACAAAGAGCAAAAACCTGGGAATGAAGCGAACGTTTTGCCGTCCATTACTCCTGTCATGGTGAATTTATTTCCTGGTGAAATGTCATAAACCTTTTGATTGCCTACGGTTGTTTTCACAGCAAGCTTGCAGAAGGTTTGTGGTTCTTTAAGTATTCATCATGGCTTGAGAACAATTTATTGTGGTTTGACATAACTTCCCTTATAAAATAAGAGTTGTTCCGCCTATTACTTATCTGTCTCCACATAAGTCCAAATGTTAAAAATTTATCAGTTCCGGGCAACTCATTGTAGTACAACCGTTATGGTAACGTACAGTTTACGCTATGATTATACATTGAAAATAAATAGCGAAGCTAAAAAATGAGCAATGACAATCCTTAAAGCAGTGCATTTAGGGTACATCTTTTATTGGACTGAAGACTGATGACTTCATCATGCTGCAAAATACAAGGCAACTTTCGTTTCCTTGCTTTATTACTTCCACCAACTTTCACCCTGAGTTAGGTCATTTTGCTACCTAAGCTTTCATCCACATACAGCACTTTTATGAGCCGTATGATTAAAAACAATCAATTAAAGTGAAAGGTGCCAAGCAAAAGCTTTTATAATATTTATACTTCTACATTTGTACTAGCTCGGATCATGTCCGTGGTATTCAGATATTGTGTTCCAAATAATTTTTCTGTCTCTTATATGCAATCATGTCTGCAATAGCTGGAACTGATCAAATTGGAACAAAAAATTATTTTGAACCCACGATTTGAATATCGAGAAGCATGAGCCAACCTAGAATAGAAGTTATGTGACTTTAAGACCTTGATGATACCAATAAAAACAAGCTCTCGACTAGAACTGAAAACATTTGAGCCAAACGCCAATTTTGTCGTTTACATACATGGCAGGCATGAGCTCTAAATGTGCAGTATCATAAAAGTTTCGTATGCATTGAATTTGAATGGACGTTTAAAATTTCCCCCAATGTCTTGCAGTGGTATGCGTTGAGAAGAAAAAAAGTACGGTTATAATATTTGATTTGATCTGAAAACTATTCCCTTTTTAGTATAAGTTTAATTGCTTTGTCCGTTAGTCCCCAAGTAACTCATTTTTCAAAGAGCTAAAATTTTTTTTTTATTCAAGTAAATTGTTTGCCGGGCCAGTGTCCAAGTCTTATTCGTACTAGTTGTTCAAAAAAAATGACCTTCAATCATATTTTCCGGTAATTTAAACTACTGAATGTGTAAATACAGGCAAATTCCGAAACGCTAGATGTTTTTATTGATTACACAATCCTTTGGAAATCTATTTTCACGAGATGTCCATTATCTGGTTACGTCATAAAATGCATTACCATCAGCAGTCAGTCAAAAGTACGGTTTATTTAAAATATTTATCTAAATATGTGAAAAATAATCTTTAATACTTTTTTACGAGTATTTTGTTCTTCATAGTGTAGTGGAATGCAATAAAAGTATGATATTTATCAGCTACTGAGACATTTTAAACAAATATTGGGCCATATATAGGGTGTTTCAAACCTCACTACTTCAAAATGAATTTTTTTCGGAACTACACAACAGATTTTCAATTTTTTTTCATTGAATACATAAAGCGATAACTTAAACAATGCATCCACCATTATTGGCTACACATCTCAGTAAACGGTCATAAACACTTCTGCAAGCGGAAGCTTTTGATTAATGTAATTTTTGTCGACCCATTTAAATTCTATACTATATAATTATCAAATTGACCATGCTATTGTAGTGCGTAGTTGAGTAATTTATAATGTCCGTGTTACTGGAGGAAGACCAGTTATATATGTACTGATCCAGAAATAACACAATAATCTACTTATATAATGAAGAGATCAAAAAACCATGTTATTTTCAAATTGCGCAAAAAGTACTGAACCGATTTGCTTCAAAATAGGCTTAAACTGATCCTTATGTGCTTGCGGAGTGCCCTCGCCCTTGGGTCCTAAGCCGTAAAACGCTTAGTTAACGAGATAATTGGCAATTAAGTTGGTCATTTTGGCATTTTCGGTCGCCATGCAAACATAAACAACCAAGTCTCTCAAAAATGAAAAATATTGACAG
>Ga0210040_10005585_pt1 | contig 15966 bp, 11 predicted proteins | sample CryGeyCG12114_NA_FD_185462 | JGI IMG/M metagenome (GOLD analysis project Ga0210040, IMG submission 185462) | Groundwater microbial communities from aquifer - Crystal Geyser CG19_WC_8/21/14_NA (SPAdes) (version 2) | ecosystem: Environmental > Aquatic > Deep subsurface > Groundwater | place: USA... | reverse complement strand
TAGTATGAGGAGTCCCCTACCTAGCATCACATTTTCTCATATTCTCAAAAAAATACGCTGGACTACATGGATTTGTTTTGTTTAACGAGTAAGCTCATTTTGAACTACTTTCATATTGCACTAATAAATACAGGTACAATAGGATTACTAGATAATTTTGGAGGTATCTTTTGGTAAGTGCTAAGCATCCCAAAACTAGAGAAAGTTATTTGAAGAGCTCACATCATAAATCACATTAACAAGTCATCCACATTGACTGATTGTACCCGGTTGTGTTCAATTGTGTTCTTCGTAATGATGGGAACTAATGATGACACACTTGGTTCCTTTCCCTTTCATCGCACAACTGGCTACTGCAAACATCTTAATGACGAAATCCGTTTGTCTACCGATCTTGTTGACAGATACAAATGGTATCATCTAAGATACACTACACATAAAAAGTCTGTCAGTCAAATTGTACAAGAGACAACTATAGTTACGCCTTATGCAGCCGTGAGCCCCAAGAATTTTTGCATAAGTTGCTAGAACTAAAAAAAGACATCCATTTTACAACTTATTCAATAAAAAATGCTGTGATTGTTTACTCCCAAAGTTTCAATTGATTAAACTTGAATTGGTCAAAAGTAAAGCTTTTTTGTTTAGCTGACAATTGCAAATGATCTCAAACTTCAGGGAATTTAGGATGAATAAAAGTAAATGGACCACACTGATTGTATTTGGATCGAAAATCCAATGTTAACTAGCAGAGCACAACGTTTCGCTCATTTATAGACCTTCGTTAGGTGTCAATCAATGAACACACTTAAACTTGAAAAGCGTATTGTGTCCTGTGGTCTCAAGGAATGCAGGATAAGTGAGGAAATGAGAATGAAAACAACTCAAGTCAAAAGGAATTCTCTAGTCCAAGTAGAGAGTAAAACGAAAAATTCGGAATACAAAAGGGAATTTAAGGAATTTTATCTTGAATGATCAATATGACTACAATTTTCAATAAATCATACTCATTAAGCATTTTGGTTTTAAAAGGAGCATGAAAGATATAAGGAAGTTATGCAACAAACTTAATGATTGTTCTGGGACACCACTTCCGTTATGGACGTGATAAAGTGAGTAAATGTCACATCATTTGCTGATATTGTTCCGTTCTAATCAAAACACGGTGTTTATCCACAGCACTATAGCAGACATATATGGCATACATTATCTTATACATATATTATCCACCCATTTGTTTTTACACTTGAAACAATGAGTTCATTTTGCAGCAGACTAATTATATCAAGGTTCATTACACATATATGGGCATTATGCTACATAACAAGTAAACTAGCTACTAATTGAAACTTCATCTACAGTTTTTTATAGGGTATGTGCATGCGCTTTATTGCACAGCGATATCACATAAATAATAATAGCCACCGGAGGTAAATCAGAAGCATCAGACAATGAGTAATTAAATTGAGTTTTTTTTAATTTCATTGACCATTCATTGTGTTATGATACTACTACCGTGTTTACTACGTGTGATTTAGCCATAGTATAATAACATATTCGTAGGAGCAAGTAATAAGTTGCTTATTTAATCTTCTGTGGCTGTATCTTGGTCAGTGTGTCACTTTTCATAAATTATTTGCGGCATTAAGAAATTTTATTTTTATAGCCGTTTTGCAATGCACTACGCAGCTGACATATTTGACTGTCAACGGTGTGAATAAATAGTAGCAGGTGTTCACGTCTGTAGTCTGTAGTTTTAAACTTTGGCTTGCCAAAGAGTCTCGATTCTTATTAGCCAAACACACCATCACATTGAAGCAACAATAATAATACACTTTTGAATTGCTACAAATAAATCTATTGAAATTTAAATATGTATTCAATTTATACGCGTCATATTAAAGAGGTTTTGGTTACCTTTAATCAAAGCTGTAAAGAATAAAAATTCTTTCCAGTTCACACGTGATTATAAAAATAGCTATAGCTTGCTCTTAAAATTGATACCAAAGTCAATTATTCTGGTCATAACTTCGCCTATGTTCTGAAGATATATACTAGATATACTAGATAGCTAATTGCATTCTGGGTTAGCATAACTATTCGTATTAGTGCTACAATAAGTTCTAAAAGATTTTCTAGCATGAAAATTTTACACGGACAATTTTAGAAACTCCTCTTTAGAAACTGCAATAATGTACTTCAAATGTACCAGATATAGAAATCGCTTAAAAAGTTAATACCATAAAGAAAACCACAATGACTGCAGTTGGAGCAATTATATAAAGTAAACCCTAAAATATGCATAATCACGTGTCCCTGATCTTACAGTAGTTAGAAACTTTTAGCCTCACGAACAGAGAAATGCATTTTTTTTTACAAATACAGTTATTTTTGAAAAGACGCGAGTTATTGTTCCTCTTTTGTGTGCAACAAACGAGCCATGGTTTCAAGTGTACACACAGGTTGACTTAAAATAGCCAAGTGCTAACAAACTATGACTGTCATGAACACGATGATAACATCATCAATTTATAGCCGCAAACCTCACTCATAATTATTATTGTGTAGGGAAAGGAAACCTTAGTGGTCAATCTAACCATTAAAAGGTGAAATAGAAGAAAATCGCATCAAACATAGTGATCATGAGAACGTTATCACATCACACACACTGCAGCGAGTGAGTGAGTGAGACTAAAACTTTCGAATTCTGTAGCTAAAGCCGAAGCGATACATGCCAGTATCTGTACTCACAGAGAAGATTCATTATTATTGAGGATGAATCCTTTTCCCATTCATCATTTATTAGGTCAACCTGAACAATAAATTTAGCACTACAGACTAGCATCAGTTGAGCTTCTTGTGTTTACAAAAGGAACATGCACAGACCACAAGTAAAGTTCTCCTGTGTGCGCGTCTTTCTTTAGAAATCCGTTATACTTTTTTTGTGTGCATCAGCATAGACCCCAAGTATTTATCTTTAAGGCTAAAAACACGATAACAAGTGATTTTCACAAGCCCGCTAGTGATGTCCAATGGAAATCAGTTAGCAAAATGTAAACTATTATAATGACTCAAGAAAAGAAGCTGGGTGCTGTAGTATGATATGGAGCGACAGAATAAAAATGCACTTGCAAGTTTTATATAAGGATGAGGAAGTTGAGCTCTTGGTTATTAATTTTAATGGCATAAAATTAGCCCCCATTCCTTCTTAAAAGAACCAAAAATAGCACATGCATCAGTCAGTCAAGCCATTTTGCATTTGTAACAAATGATATCAGAAATGATACGGAAGCAGGGATTTGCTTGTTAGCATTAGTATTTGTTTGAATTGATGGAACACATGGTTGAGTAATTAAGTAAATTGGCAGTTTTAATCTATATCCCTTCAGACTAGTTATCTTTGCTTCAATAACTTTTCACGCATGTATCGAAAATAAATGAGGAGACTATTTTTTAGAATTACGCAATGCGCAAATTTTGATCTCGTTTTAGTCGGTTATTGGACGCATAAAAATACAAGTATCCTTTAATAAAAAGTAAGTTGTAGTTTCGTACTCATACACAATGAAACTTTAATTGGTATAAGCATGTTATGTGGTGGCTTTGTCGGAATATTATGAACAAAATATTTTGCTTTTTTGCTACTGTGCTCGTTGGCATACTTGCATGCACATATAATTACTGTCATTCACGTTTACTTGAATTGAATACTACTATACTGTTTCTGCGAATGACAGATGTAAGACAAAAAGTGATGAGCAAACGCCATTTGCTGACAAAAATGTACAGTAATCTATTCTCATGCATAATCATACCTGCCTGCGAAGTCTGAGACAGACGGATTTTCTAACAAAGTAAATCATCTAAGACTATCTGTACAGTGGATGCTTTTATGGGTTAAATGAAAAAATTGAGGAAAAGGCAGTTATTTACCTCCACCATCTTGAATGCTCAAAAACCAACAATTAATTTTAAGCTCGGTGCTCACAGTTTTGTTACATCACATCGCAACAGAGAACAGAAAAACGGGACTTTGACTGTTTAATGCAAACCATGATCATTTGTTCAACTGACCGCAGATTTAAACCCTTTTTGACTAGTTTTTCATACAAATTGCAGTAGTGCTTCCTTGAACAAGATGATGATGATGAGGCTAAACATAGCTAATCTTTTGGATTATTACGGGATTTTGAATAACACACTTTACGAGCTTTGTAATAAAGTGCTTCAATAAAATATAGTACGGCTATTCTCGTGTTCAACAAAATTATGAGCATAGAATTTAAATATACAAAAAATAGCTGTACATAATTTTCCCTGCATAATAAGAGTAAACAAACAATAATAATTACAGCTGGTACTGCTGGCATGCATACTAATCTCCCTATTGAAAGATCGCATACGCAAACAATAACTCAGCATGCAAAAAAATTCTTAGCTTTGCATATTCCAGAATACCAAGAAGTCATTGATGTCAAAAGTTTTTCGAACCCAAACAGCTAAAAAAAGTACAATGTCAACACTTTCAAAATCAACAGTCTTCACAAACAGCTTCCTTTTTCGTTGATTGTCTTTTTTTCTCCAAAATGTGACACTTACTTCTAGTTTAATAAAATCTATTTCAATATTTTACGAACCTGTAATATGGCGGAGTTTCCACTAGCATCCGAATGCATTCCACACATCCCCGAAAGACGGCTTGCTGCAATGGATTCGATTCGCACGGCATTTTTGCAAAGTTTTACCTACACTTGACACCCATCAAAAAAACTAGGTCTGTTCCAACTGATCAATCAGTAATAACTGTCCACTATCATCTCAACTCACAAAACCTTAGTTATTTAGTCCAGCACGTTCACACAAACACACACGCAATAATTCAGATCACAAGAAGCGCAAAAGTTCTTTCAGTCTGGGTAAACTCAACTGGTTTTCTTCATTGCTCAACTAAAACTGCGAAAAACGTATAATCTTTCACCAACTTCTGAGAGATATGATTGATAACTGCTACTTGTTAAGTGCACTATCGTTGGATTCCCAACCCGTAGACTCTTCTTCCTTCAATAAAAAGCTAAATACTGCAGTCATAAAACACTGTGATGCGTGAACTCTATGATTGTGGTTCGTTAATTATAATTACAATTGGTTACTAGCTGTACTGTACACTGAATCCAATGAAATGAACAACTCTAATCATAATAGTTGTGTTAGTTGGTAAAATAATGTTTGTGTAGAGTATGTGAACAACTACTGACGGCAGTGAACAACTACTGACGGCAGCCAGCACGCAAGTGCAACATGCTACTGCGCAGGTGCGCAACCGACGTTGTTTGACAAAGGACGCTATATTTTTTTCCTCCCAAATCTATGTCACAAAAAAAAAAAACGAACGTACAATAGGGATTTGTGTAGTCAAGTGCGAACTTTAAAAGTCAATAATAATATTTTGGACTTGCAAACTGAATTAATTTGATATTTGTTGTTGACGTGAGATGAGAGAGCTTTTGTATCACTACTCTGGTCTGGTTAGTTGACAACGATGGAATTGAGTTTATTTGCTGTGTGAACAAGACGAGCCCAGTTAAAGATCTCGTTACTCCTGCACCACAGGTATGCGAAAAAGTAATGCAAAAGTTGTAACGCTAACAATGGACTGTAGTACACACACACACCTCTTGAGTTTAGCGTTTGTTGGTATCAGTTCATTCTTGTGAATATGCATAAGATTTGTACTAGTAGTGAGGGAGTGACTCTAATAGTCAGCTGATGTGGGATTTTGGCATTGTTTTCATGTTGTACCTGGGAAGGGGATTTTTCAGTATTAGCAAATGTACATGGTTGGATTGTTGTGGGGTCTCGGAAATAATATACAATGAATGTTTATTACAGTTTGCAGTGATATGGATATGTAAATTTTAAATTGCTAGCTTCTTGCTCATACTGATATTTGATGTGTACTGACTTCTTCCTCTCTTTTAGATAGGGAGGGGGATTGAATTTTATGTTAGTTAAGATCAGGAATCATGTTTAAGATAGTTATAGTACTGACATTTTGGTGTGGTTTACTCATAGTTAGTTAGTGTTAGTTAGTAAAGTACTTGGCTTATTGTGTGTGCTATTTGGGTAAGTTGAACATAATGAATAACAGCAGTTGTGCTTCTCATTCAAGCGCTACTTTATTTTTGTTAGTTAGTTGGTTTGTTAGTTAGTCAGTATATGACTATAAGTCACATGTAGGAAAGATTTTTTCCAATGCAAGATATCTCTTTTGTACTTCTTTTTGAGTAGGAGAATTGTCGAACGTGCGAAATCATTCGGTCTACTGCCCATATGTTCCGCTTCGATCTCTTTTTGCTTTGGTATTGTCCTTTTTGTGAGAAAAGCTCCTCATCAGTCCCCTAAAATAGCAGCTGCTGTTGCCATTCAGTTGAGAAAGACTGCATTATGTTTATAAAGGATGCAGTTTGCACTCTACAAATATGCCTACCTTGAATTTACTTGTGGATGATGATATATACAAAAGAGTCAAATATGTGCAGGTAGCACGCTGTAAGAAGACTGTCACAGACAAAGTCACTGAATTGGCAAATGGGATACATACACAAAAGTAGGACTGATTTTGTTTGCACCGAATGCAAACTGAATGCTCCTGCTAATTCACATCCAGGTGTGTGCAAATTTGTGAGTCGATGAATTGCAATGGAAATTTTCACAGTAGAGTACACACAGCAATTATTAATGTTTTGTAGCACCTCTTAATTATCTAGATAGTTAGTGTGATGCTTCGTCTTGGTATAAATTTTTTTTTGCATATGTTCTTTCCATATGAGAGGAAAAAGGAAGGATAATCGCTTTGTTGATAAATCTTTCTTATCTCGTTTAATTGCTGACCTTGATTAAGTGAAAGCTCTATCATGCTGATTCGAAAATAATATTAATCGCTCGTAGCATTTTCGTTTCATTTAGTTAGTTGGTAGTTAGCACCATGTTCAATTAATTTTCAGTGGTTGCAAACTTGGAACAAAACACACGACGTTTTATACAAGTGTGAAGTTCACTTGGCTTTATAGTGGAGCCACATGGGGACGACACATTTTGGTGTGTAGTGGGTTCCCCGTGTGTAGTTCAACTATTAAGTCTTGTTGATAAACTTTTATAATAGCCTACTTCCAAAAGCTGAGATTACTGCACTGAGACTAAAATCGTTATGAAGTTGTCCCAAAATAAAAAAAGGAAAATGCAGTATCCTTCTGAAAATAAATAAATTTGTTTTCACGCTATTACAAGGTTAAGGTGAATTGTTCCCAATCCACCCAAAAATAGAAAAATGATCAGTAAAACATTGCTCCCACACTGCTCATGTACCTAAGTCAATTCTATAAGAAAACTTGTATTTGGAGCTTCTTTTACAGCCACAGCCATGGTGCATCCATCCATACTGGTTGAAAACTTTAATTGTATTTTAGAAGCTAGTCTTGAAACTATGTCTTCTTCAATACCCATCCGTGACAAGATGAGTAAAACTCACGGAATTGAAGAGAGAAGACTAGCAGTCTTTCACAATTATGTTTCATGCTTGGCTTGTCTTATTGAATAATGTGCCATATTAACTGCGTGCAACTCGAAAGGTTACAATCCTATTGTAATCTATTACAACTGTTTGAAACTAGTGCTTTCCCATTATACGATTAGTGGGTGAGAACTACGTGATAATTAAAATGAGGCTTGCTTGCTTAAGGATCCAATCAATTTTTACATGGTTGGGCTTACCTTACAGCAAACTTTGTACTCATGTGACTTTGGTTTTCTTTATACTAAAAGTTTCGATTCCTCACACGCATATTTTTTCAACACACCACAGTTTACATCACCTTTTTTGATGGGGAACTTGAACGATTCCATGCATTTCAGACATTCTGTCTTTTGTTTATGAAAGTAATAAGTAATTTAACAGCTGAACTGCACGATTGAATTGTCGCAATCATGCACTACTTTTTGTTGTATACAATAATTTGTTGTTTTGATCTGAAAACCCAAAAATTTAATGCAAACTTAAGCACGGCAGAATGTGAAGATAAATCCATAGCTTTTAAAGTCATTACGGCAATTTCAGGTACTATAGCTAAAGCAACTACATACAAGACATTTCAATGATCCAGTAGTGCACTCAAATAAAACTGTTCGCTTTTAACTTTTGTAACGAGCGTTTTCATTACTTATGCTTGGGGTTTCACAATCTTATGCACGGATGAATTCTATAGTCTTTGCTTGAATTGAATTATATTTTGTCACAGCTGAGAAAATAAATTAAAATTCGTAATACTGCAGGCAGACCTTCAGAAATGCATGTGTGTAAAAAGAAAAATGAGCAATACAAATGTCTTTATAAACAGAATCCATTTGGTTCCACTTTCCATCCTCCTGTGTTTGAAAAAAAGTACCTTATCCATTTTGTATGGTTTTCTTTCATTTTTCATGAAGGTCAATATTCTAAATTGAATGAACACTAAGCTTCCATGTTCGAATAATTCGAAGATTACTATATATTGTGTTCAGTATTCTCTCTTACTGAACTAATTCATGCAAAAATTAACTGTAGATATTTGTAATCTCGTTGGCTGCACATACGGTATAAAAAATTGAAGCCACAAAATCTGAGGTAGCAAACTGCATAAATGTAACTCCAATACAGCTGGCAAAACTTTTTCTTAGTTAGTCAGTAATTGTAATGCAACTTCTATTCACAAACGCTCAAATGCAGACAAGCTTTGTTTAGTAAATTTGTTTTCCTTTGGTGTAATAATAATACTGAAACAATCTCTCTCTGATGGAATCCGTAAGTATTTACTGAATTCCAAGTAAGTTCAAATCTTGTAATGAAGATTTTGATAGTATGCAGATTTGCATGAACCAAATCAGACAAGCATTAAGTGACTTCTTTCGTTAGTTAGTGGCAGATAGAGAAAGAGAGAGCATTCCCGTTTTTTTAAATTAAAAGGCTGTGTTTATGTACATAATGAGCGTGAAAAATCCAAACATACTTTCTTACACCTACGAATCTAATGCATAACAAACAATTACAACGAACGAAACAGAGCAGTTTCCATTCTTATGCATAGCTGAGCAGCAACCATTCACACTTTTCATTCTCTTCCTACAACTTCTATACGTTTTAGGTGAACTCAAGGATTTGTTGTTTAGTGTAACTTTTAAACAAATCCGATTTCACCTTGCCATACATTGGATTGGAATCAATCAAAACAGCTTAGATACACGAAGTATTGCGTGAAACAAAGAATCCTTTATTCAAGTGTTAATAAAAATGGGTACAAATAGTCAAGATGCCTAAAATAACTTAGTTTTCATCATCAGTAGCAACGAAATGTTCGTTTCCAACAATAAGGTCTGTAATGTATAGTTTTGTACCATAGACTTAACTTTTCTTATAGCAAGCAAAATCAATATATTGTTTAACTTTGGCATGTAGACAATACAAACAAACAATGAATTCAGTACGCATGTACCTAATGCATCAGTACATCAAAATTGTTGGCAAAACTCACGATGATATTTATTTTTCAGACAAAAAAGTAGTACATTAACTAGCGTGACCATTTAAATTATCTATGACAGTTAATGTTATTAAAGCGTAAACACTCGTAGTCTAAAAAGATCATACTGCAAAAACAAACTTATCCTTACAATTTACGTACAACTCTATCTCGCCTTTTCTACAAATGATTGCAATAATCTACTGATGTACCATGTAAAGCAAACTTTACGTGAACACATAATTACATACATTCCCAACATTATGAAAAGAAAACCTCCTCCAAAAACAATCCAGTCAGGATCAAACTACAAACAACACTTCAATTCGCTTCAGCAACACTTAACGTACATAATACAGATACTTTCTGTAACCTTCACCTATTGTTGTGCTATACTTTGTACAATCAATAAAACCCTTGTCGAAAAAATCTAGCGTCAAAAATTATAATCATTACTGCCATTTTTCACTACAACCCTATCTAAAACAATCTTTATCCATCTCTCCGTGGTAAATTGCTGTTTAGTGGTAGTCAGTACACATTACTTAGCGCACCAAATGTGCCTTGCATAGCCATATAGTAGTCGTAACAGTAAAAACAATAATAATACCAAAGGAATGACAATATTAATTCCCAGCTAGAAAAGTCAGTCGGTAATATTACAATCATTGCCTGGTAATCAAGATAGGATAAGGTGGATTCGATAATTATACTTTTGATGAAATATTATGTGAGATCAGCACTGGGAGAAGTACTTAACAGCTTAAAAACATAATATAGTAGTAGTTCAAAAAACTGAAATAATGAGCAGGGGCTTCCCTTGTCAAAATATAAAAAAATGAACACAGACTAAATTCTCAAGAGTCTTTAAGTCATAAGGTGGATTCATTAAGTGTTATTGATTCATCATAGCTTCAGCACTATTTTTACTCTATAGTACGATTATTACTACTCGTTCCTATTCATAACGCTTTCAGCACAAAAATTCTTCGAATCAAATTATTTAATTTTGCATTTAACAGCATTCAGAAAAAGTATTTGTATTTATAACTACAAAAACCTCAATTTTTGAGCACATGGGAAGAAAAAGTCCTGAGCAGCTTGAAACAGTTTATTTTTGGCTTAAATATATTGGAAAAAATAATATTACTTTACATTAGTTGTTAGAACTAACAAAATCATCTCACCCCTAGTATTGATTCAAGACCGAAAATCCAATACACTAACCTTGTGTAAACTACACTAATTTACGAAATTATACAGGATCACACCTGATAAAATGAGAACTAGCGGGAGTCCCTTGGCATGGAAGGATGGTGACCAGAGGTATTTCCTTGTCCCCCGTAGCTATATGGAGAACTCATTGGGGGTGCGTGCAAATTACGACCTCCATGATGACCAGGTGGTGGCCCTCCGTGGGGACTATGAGTTCGATGGGAAACAGTCAACTCGGCCCGAGACGCTAAAAATAGATTAAAAAAATAGTATGCTTCTCTCTACAAATCTAGACAGTACGAGCACACAATGCACAGAAGACAAGAACTCACAGTGAATTTCCACCTGATGTTGACCATACAATGTGGAAGGAGGAGGTCTCCCATGCTGTTGCGGCGGATGGCCCATCATGTTGTCATTGTGATGATGATGAGGTGATGAATTCGAGCTTGAATTTACAGCTTTAGTGGCGGAAATGAGATGATGGGGCAACATATTTGAATGTGGTGGGGGACTATGGCTTCGACCTCTACCATTGGTATTATTATTACTATTATTATTGTTACTCCCATGAGCTGGAACCAAAGAGCTCAATGTGGTCCCCAAAGGGACACTCAGTCTTGCACTGATGGCCACCAATTGATCTCTCCTTTGAGCCAGGGTCTTTACATGGTCTTCCAAAGCAATGTTATCTTGTTTCAATTGATTCAGACAAGAGAGAAGCTGAGCAATGTCCAGATGTTGAGCTTGTTCCATCAAAAACTGAGATCCTTGTTCCCATTGCAGTTCCAATAATTGCTCCAGTGTTCTTGGAGCCGTTCCACTCCCTCCAGATGATCCAGTACTACCTGAATTTTCAGAAGACTTATGGTCTTGGATGCTACTTGAACCTGCTAAAAATTAATAATTGATGTATTATAATCTTCTGTCCGCGTGTCCTTTTCTACAATACACCACCAACAATTAAAATAAATAAAATTTACCTAATTTCCCAGGGAATGGAATACTAACAATAGGAGCTGCCGGAGAAGCCAAAGGTTCAGCCACAGAGCTGCTTGTAGCACTAGAATGTGCTTCAATTTCTTGGCTTAACGTGTTGACCATATGTTGTGCCATGGATGAGGCGGGGTTAAGAACATTGCCGAACATATGAGGAGCTATTTCAGAGGTAGAGCCTCCAGGATTATCCTTTTGCATCTGTTGTTTCAGCTGCGATAAAGTTGGAGTTGGCGAGTCATCCCGTGGCCGATTAGATCGCCCTGCATCCGGTTTTCGACCAACCCCAGCCCCTTGTCTTCCGCCACGTGCAGCAGTTCCTATTTATTTAAAAAAATGTTTACTAATGTTGCCTTTTTTTCCATACTGAAGCCAGATTTTTAACAAGGAGTTCTAATTTTATACCATTGGCAATAACTCCATCCATGGGATCATCAAACGTTGAATCATCTAAACCCCCATTTCCCACTCTCGGTGGGGTCTCCTTTCTCTGATAGCCATTGTTAGCACCGCCTCGGCGACCCCCTCTGCCTTTCGTAGGTGTTCGCCGTTCTCGGTCCTTCTCATCTTCTCTGCTAGGGCCACTGAAAAAAAAACCGGCTCTAAATAAAAACAATTTGGACACAACTAAGGACACTACAAAACAACTTACGATCGCCTAGGAGGACGACCCGGGCCACGTTTCACTGGTTTTAATGAATCAGCCGGTGCACGATTAGGATTTCCATCGTCAGTAGCCGCAAATATTACAAGTTCCCCTTCTCTTCCATTGACGACGCTAGTACTAGATGGGGTATCCCATAAGCCTGAAGTTGGGGACACCTTTTCTGTACTTGTGGGGCTTTGTTGTACAAATGCTTCTCCTTTCCTTGAGCTCTCTACTGGTGTTGTACTCTCTGATTTTATGGAAGGATCTATTTCTAAGCTGTTATGAATCACATAAATATTACACATATCTTCAACAATCCAAATACTGTCAGTCAGAATTAGAAGAAAAATAAGCGCTATCTCGGACTAAAAATACTTAATAAATTAAAGGTAACTGCGACGTACCGAGATCTTTTGTTGGGAGGTACCCCATTTTTCTCGGCACCCGGAAACTCTGCCAATGTTAATTCCGGAGGCCCTTTTCCACCTTTTGCAGGTATTTCCGTCATATCAGGAGAAACATCTTTCCTCTGATTCTGCAACATTGGTGGCCCACCGTAAGAAGCAGAACTAGTCGAGCTACAAGAGCTTCCATTACTGCTGCAACTAATAGGATATCCTTTTTCGTTTTTGGGTCCATGTTCTCCAGGTTGTGTAGGGGTTCTCACCGGTGGGATTGGAGTCAAAGTGACATGTGGCTTAATATCTGGAGGTGGAGGTAGTTTTGCAGCCAATCCTTCTTTATCTGTAGGGTGGTCATACTTTTTATTTCCACTACTACTGGCACCACCAGCAGTTCGGTCAACAGGTGACTGAGCGGCTGATGAGGAGGAAGTGACTTCATTTATTTCTTTTTTGTGATGATGACCCATGTAGCTAGTGGCAGTGACTAGTCCAGAATTGCCACTGGAAGTATTTCTTTTATCGTCTATCCGTTCCAGACTAACACTAACGGAAGCAGGAGATTTGAGTTTCACAGGGGGCTTGTCAGGTTCACCACTATCGTTATTGAGGGAGGACGCAAACGCACCTGAGGAAAATAAATTAGAGGGTGCTATACGGGGAATAGGGGAAGATGAATTTCTTCGGTTCAACTCTGAATATGACCCACTGTTATTGCCAGAAGCAGTTATACTACTACCATTGCCATTATAGCTACCACCACGTTTACTAGACACTTTATTTTTGGCAGCTATGTCGGGACTGATGTTGCTACTGGGATTGGAGGATGTAGTAGTAGTAACTTTGCTACTGCTGTTAGAAGTGGAAGAAGAAGAGGAGGAAGATGAAGACGAACTCTTCATTTTTGTACTGTTGTTACCTGGTGGGTTTTTCAGGTCCTCACTACTTTTACTGCTATGAGAATGATGATGGTGATGATGTTGGGAAAAAGAGTGATGGTGGTGATTACTTTGAGAACTTGGCTTTTCAGGCGATGGAGAGTCTCCACTTACTGGACGAAACGGGGGAATTATTTTCATATGTCGATTGCTCTTCTGCAATGTGAGAATAATAATTTTAAACATGAAAAATATACATGCAAATAATATATTCAACGTTCCTTACCAATTTTCCAGAATGGTACTGGCAATAGCCACAGTATTTGACGTTATCTAGCAGAGCACCCGCTTCTTCACACAGAAGCCCCAACAATTGACCACAAGTCACGTGAAAGTTTTGTTTGCATCCAGGTTTATTACAACTCATGCAAGCTCCAACACCAGCCTTAGAGTTTCGATTACTCTCTTCGCAGATGTAGCAAGTCTTATTAAAACGTTCTGGAGGAATTAGAGACACTAGAATCGGTTCCATCGTAGTAACGTTCCCGAATCGCACTTCGGGAATGTAGAGGGCACACACAACGTGAGCCCAACCATCTTGATCTGTCCTTTTCAAAGCACCGTCTCGCAATGGACACAGATCGCATTTCTGAAACAGAACTTACAGATATCAATCTCCATCTTCATCAATTTTATTACGCAGCATAGAAATTGTGTACTCGTAACAAAAACTTACAACTCGAGCAGAGCGCTCTTGTGATTCACACTTCCTACAAAACCATGGGCCTGAAGGAACAGTTACGATTCCGTAACAAGCTGTAAAAAATATGGGCATGGTTTAAATCATGTTTGACATGGTATATATTTTGGAGTCAGTCATTCTTTGTTAGAATTTATAACAAATTATTGAGGTTTGCGCCAAAGCTGGGTTGCACAAAGCACAAATGATAACCGGGACGACTGAAGCTATTGGCACTGAAAAATTTTTTCCAAGTTTTTCCAAATCCACAATTAAAGTCTTAAAAGGCTCGTTTAGCTAATATTTTGAAATGCCAACAACAAACATCCCTTCAGAATCAATCAGGGACACAGAAATGTACAATTTTTAACAAACTCAACGTTTAAATACTTTCATTAGCTTTCTTTAATTTCAATTTTCAATTCAATTACTTGTGTCATTCGCTTTAGTTGTAAAATTCATTAATGACCAGTTTGGTCGGCTTGTTTTATCATCTGGACGAGACAGACGAAACTTCTCAATATTAACGTCCACCCGTGAGCAATCTTGATTGTCAATATAGTTTCCTTCCAAGTAAATACAATATTGTTATTATTTTACCTTGATGGACGGCAACACTGCAGCCTTGACCGTCACAATACACCAACGGATTTTCATCCCATCCCCTGTCATCCGAACACACGCAACATCCGCCAACCATCTCCTTCTCCTTCATTGTCAGCCACTCATTTACATGACGAAACTTTTCAAGAACCAACGAATGATTCCTGGGATGATAGTACTATTCAAATTAACCCTTTCGGAGTGCTCACTAACTAACTAACTATAACAAACGAACTCTAAAAGACTGTTGTTTACAAACAAATTGGTGGTTCCTAGAATCCTCGACGAGCTCCAGTTTTTTACGACTTGCACGCCAGCCAAACTAACTATCAAGTTCAACTTGAAAATTAATAGTTTGTTATCGTTATACGTCACACTAACAATTTCACAGCAAGCACAAACTTTTAGTTTGTCCAGTCCCGAATTCTGAAATACCGTTCAAGTACTACATTTCAGCTTGAGGCAACAAATCGTTTGCTACCAACGATAGCTAACTTAACTTTTTGATAGTTTCACATTTTTACTCCATTCTTCTCACCGCGAACCACACATCTATTTACCCATCCTAATTAACATATTAACAACTAAATTAGTGTTGCGAAAGAAGAAATGTTTCCTCCGTTTTCTTCCTGCTCTCCCACTAATCCAATCATTGAAAAATACATAGCAGCTATAGACACCGTATGCTTTTCCCAGGGTACATATAGATAGTTAGTTTAGTATGGTGGTAAGATACTGGTACGTGTGCCAGAGCTTTGTATGAAATGTATATACATGTTGTATGCAAACGTGAGAAGGAAATATACTACTCTTTGAGACAAACATAGCTGTGTACATGCAAACAGCCTGCTCGTGGAGATTCTTTTTTGGCCCAATAAATAGCCCTATGAGCAGTAGTAGCAGTCTACCATTTACTGGATAACGATAATATAGCATA
>Ga0210040_10005584_pt1 | contig 15975 bp, 13 predicted proteins | sample CryGeyCG12114_NA_FD_185462 | JGI IMG/M metagenome (GOLD analysis project Ga0210040, IMG submission 185462) | Groundwater microbial communities from aquifer - Crystal Geyser CG19_WC_8/21/14_NA (SPAdes) (version 2) | ecosystem: Environmental > Aquatic > Deep subsurface > Groundwater | place: USA... | reverse complement strand
AATTTAAGCAACAGTTTACAGACTTTTAATAATGTGAATATGTTTATTGCCCGGCTGGGCTATGTCTTAGAACCAAGTTTTCAGGCAACAGGTACCTGTTCCCAATTGCCGGTTGCATTCGCCGACAAAACCGCAAATACCCCCAACGAAACTGTATTAACCCGTGACTGGTCTTTTGGAGATGGCGCTAAGTCTTCTGATGTGAATCCTACTCATACCTATAGTAAACCGGGAGTATACGAAGTAACTTTAAATATTCAGGGTAGTTTAGGCTCTAATAAATCAGCAAAAAAGCAAATAACCATTCTGGAGAGTCCGAAAGCTGTAATTACCGTTAGCCAAGATACCTTAAAAGCCGCCGGGGGAGAAACCTTCCGCTGGTATTTGAATGATTCTTTAATAAGTACAACCAGCAACGTGCATATAGCCGAAGTAAGCGGTAAGTACAAGGTAGAGGTAACTAAAAATGGTTGCAGTAATTTATCGGAAGTGAAAACGATAACTAAAACTATAACCGCAATACCGGATGATATAAAAGATGATTTCCATATTTTTCCGAATCCAACTTCCGGATTGATTACCTTTAACGCTACTACGGAGCTAATAAAACGGATACAACTATATAATGGGACCGGAAAATTAATAAAAGAAATAGACTTTCCTAATAGTAGACACGAGGTAAGAATAAACCTTCAGGGTCTTGCCCCAAATGTGTACGTTGCGTTTTGTTATACCAAAACAGGTAAAATCCTCATATACAAAATTGTCAAAGTCTGATAGTAGTTTTGACAACCACAAGTTCATAAAAGTAAATCAACAAATAAGAATATAAGCTATAATTATCTTTAACGCTATAAAATTTGGAGGCATTGGGGGGCGATGTTTACCCCACATGCCGCAAGTTTGTAACTTGTGGCCTACTTAGAGCCAGGTTGTAACTGGCGCAAGTTGAAAACTTGCTGCTATTTATCCTCCAAGTTTCCGCTGCGCTCAAATTTGAAGGATAGCTGGGATAGCTGGAATAGCTGTAAATTAGTGTGCCTGTTTTCATTTTAGAAAGTTAATATTTACCATACCTTTTATTCCACATAATCCCTGACCCTGCTACCGGTAATCATCCGGCTGCGTACCAATCCATCCTTAATTACCTGCCGGCGGCGCTTACATAACCCCAGTAATCTGGAAAACAAATTTTAAAGTAACATCCCGCAGGCGTTTGTCTTAAAAATAGAACCGGCATTTGTTAATCATAAGACCGCTCCCTATCTTCGAAACCGGGCGGCCCCAATAAAAAGCAGGGCCAACCTTAAAACCGGAAAATAAGTATCTGCTTAAAATAAACAAACAACATGCCTTCAGGACTTCTTGCTTTATTAGATGATATATCGGCCCTGGTGAAAGTAAGCGCCGCCAGCTTAGACGACGTGCCCACGCAGGTAGCCAAAACCACGGGTAAAGTATCCGGCATCGTGATCGACGATACCGCCGTTACGCCCAAATACGTAGTGGGCCTCGATCCTTCGCGGGAGCTGCATATTATTTACCAGATTGCCAAAAAATCATTTATCAATAAAATATTTATTTTAAGTCCGGCGGCGCTGTTGCTGGGCTTCTTTGCGCCCTGGGCCATTACGCCTATTTTAATGCTCGGCGGGTCTTTTTTATGCTTCGAAGGCTACGAAAAAGTGCATTCGATGTTTAGTAAGCACCACGATGAGGCCCATGAAGACCAGGCAGAGGAAGTAAAAGTAATAACGCCGGAGCAATTGGAAAAAGAAAGAATTACCAGCGCGGTGCGCACCGATATTATTCTTTCATCCGAAATTATTGCTATTGCCTACAGCCAGGTAACCGACCAACCATTGTTAACCCAAATGATTGTGTTGTTTGCCGTAGCTGTTTTTATTACGGCCGGGGTGTACGGATTTGTGGGTTTGTTGGTAAAAGCCGACGATATTGGGTTGCACCTGGCCAAGGAAAACCATTCGCCGCAAGTCCGGAATGTGGGGCGCGGTATTGTTAAATTTATGCCGCATTTTTTTAAAATCCTGGGTTATGTGGGCACTGCCGCTATGCTGTGGGTAGGTTTCGAAATTATTACCCACGGCATTCTGTTCCTGCATCACCAAGTGGAAAATCTGGAGCATGCGCTGGCCAGCGTACCAGCCCTGGCCTGGTTAGCCAAAGCCATAGCCTGCGCCATTGGTGGCCTGATCTGGGGCGCTATTATCGAAAAAGTAGTGTCCTTAATCCGCAAAGCGTTTTAAGGATGCGGGTTGAAATAGTTTGAGTTTACACCTATTGGTTGGCGCGGGCGTCCTTGCCCGTTCCTGTTTTTTTCGGCCTCCAGCTGCTAGCCATATATACTACCGCCGGAAGCCGGATTTACTTATTTGATTTTAAATTCGGATTGCAAATTTGGTTACTCGAAAGATTCGGATTACAAATCCGAATCAGCGTATTTAGCATAAAAATAATGAATCTGAAAGTTCTTCAATCACCAACCTTCACTACCACTTTGCCAATAGTTTTACCCCGCTGAAACAGGTGAATAGCTTCCGGCATGGCCTTAAAATCATAAATATGTCCGATATGCTGGGGTTTTAGTTGGAGCGCTTGTAGTTCCCGGAGCAATTGGTGCATCATGTCGGTTTGCTCGTAGAGGTAGATGAGGTTAAAACCCATGAGCGATTTATTCTGGGTAGGTAAACGCAGCGGATCGATTTTAGGGCGTCGGAGATAGCGCCAGTACAGGCTTGGGTAATTGGGCCGGGACCCGTGACTGGCGAAACTGGCATTGCCGTACACCACCATGCGCCCCATCGGGGCCATGGCTTTCCAGCCCTGCATCAGGATTTTACCCCCGATGCATTCCATAATCAGGCGGAGCGGACGGTCGGCTAAAGCAGTTTTTAAATTTTCGTAAAAACGTTTATCCCGCAGTATTACCGTATCGTAATTTTCTTCGTGCTGCAAAAATTGAACTTTATTTTCCCGGCCCACCGTGCCAATGGTATAGGCACCGTATTTTTTACAAATACGGTTGGCCAGAATACCTACCCCGCCCGCCGCACTATGGATCAGCACCGTCATGCCGGGCTGCAGGTTACCCTGCGCCGTGAGCGCATAATAAGCCGTGAGTCCCTGCACCAGGAAACCGGCGCCTTCTTCGAAACTCCAATCTTCGGGCAAGGGAATAATGTAGCGGTGGTGGCTGTTGATGTGCGACACGTAACCGCCGAATTTGGTGGCGCCCAATACTTTATCGCCAACCTGCCATTCGGTTACGTTGGTGCCCACGGCAATAATCACCCCGGAATATTCCAGACCCGGAATAAACGAACCTGGGGGCGTAGCGCTGTACAATCCCTGCATGGCAAAAACATCGGCGAAATTAAGCCCGATGGCTTTCACCTGCACGCAAACTTCATCGGGTTGAGGTGGCGCCAAATTTTCGGTTTGCAGTTTTAGGTTTTTAATAGAGCCCGCTTTGGGCATACGGTACACCTGGCGTTCGATCATGAGTTACAACTTGATGGGTTATATACAAGGATTGGTTCTAGCCAAACGTACGGGTAGAAGATAGGTTTCGGGTTTAATGGTTGTGACTTTTATTACGCCACCTGTATTTCAAAACTAATCAACAGACCGAAACCATATAGAGATGACTTTTGATTCTTAATCTTTTAAAGGTGTAGTTGCCGGATTGCATATTAGAACCAGCAAGCGTTAAGCTCACGCCAATTGTTATTGCTTATTTTTCTACTCTATTGCGTTTAATTAAATGATGAATGTACCGCAGCTTTTCGATAACGGGTAGAGAAAAGGTTTCGGGCAGCAGATCCGGCAGGCCCAGCGAACGGTTTACTTCATTTACTTTCAGGCTCAGATCAGCATAGCGGTTCAGCATAATATCTAGCTGGGTATTCTGTAGGTCTTCGCCGGGCATTTCCAACAGTTCGGTATTTTCGGCGGTATCCAGTACGGAGTACATATCCAGGTAAGTGCCCCAGGTTTCGGCAAAGTCTTCCCAGGAGTGCATGGTCGCGTACGCGCTGATAAAGTTTTCCCGCCAATTAAGTTTAGGCCCGTTTTTATAGTAAATATCTAGGGCTTCGCTGTAAGTAGGCGATTCATGATCGCCGAACACCGCTTTATAGGCTTCCTCCTCTTTTCCCTGCACCAGCAATTGCCAGTAATAATGCCCGACTTCGTGCCGGAAATGCCCGATAAGCGTTCTTTGGGTTTCGCCAAAAGCAACCCGCAGCTTTTCGCGTTCTACCGGGTCGGCTTCCCGGAGGTTAATGGTAATTTTACCATCGGCGTGGCCCGTAAACACTTTTTCTTCCTTCCCAATTTTAATCGAACCCCAGCGGATAGGCTGAATATCTTCTTTAAAGTCGAAGGAAAGGGGCAGCACAAATTGCTCCGTTTGGGAGCCGTAAGGCAAACCTAAGTTATCCAGCAAGTATAGCAAGCGCCTTTTTGCTACTTCCAGGTCGTACCATTTCTGTAAATTGCCCGCAACTGATAAATCCGGAATGGTTTCCGTGAGTTGGCAGTAATTGCATAAGTTAGCAGCATTCTGTACCTGACCGGTATTTTCTATCATCCGGTTGCAGATATTGTAAGCTGCATAATTAAAGCATTTTACAACGTGCGATTGACACGTTGAGTTGGTGCATTGGTATCCGCCCGTCCCGTCCGGCTCCATGGCGTGCATTTCATCACAAACCTGGCACCAACCCACTTCCCGGTGACACACCAGGCAAACAGAATTTTCGAAGAACAGCTTGTTTCCGCAAATGCACGTAAATATTTTCATCTTTATAGCAATTTGGATTTTTAACGGGCGGTTTTCAATCAAGTTTTAAAGAATTATATTACCGTTGAAATTAGAGCGTAAAAATTCTTTTCTCGGTTATTAGGGTATGATCATAAGCGTAAAAAATGGCTTATCCTGGCAATGGCAAGTGCTATTTTGTATCGCCTGCCACCAGAATAATTGTCGCTGCCGATAAATAAAAAAGGCAACTGCTTTCTAACAGTTGCCTTTGGGTTTGTTTTAAATATTTCCGGATTTAGCTTTTCCGGAACTTACCGGGTAAACTATTTTACTTCGTATGTCAGTAAAGGCGCTTGGCCGTTGGCGCCAAAATCCGTTAGAATAATGCCCACGCCCTTAGCAAAGTAGTAATTGGTAGTAAACTTAGTTGCCGAGTATAATCCGGCATAAGAATAGCTGGTTTCTATTTTTACGTTTACCACATTATCATACGTTTTATTCCCAATTGTCTTGGTAGGGGCTTTTTCTACAATGGTAAGCAACATATTATAATCTATTCCATTAAAAGAACCGGTTTGTTTCCAGGAGCCTCCTACGGGCGTATTTTCTTTTAAAATAGCAATTTCCAGGTTACCCATACCGGATACCAGGCCGATAGCGGTATACACATCTTCCTCCTTGGCTACATAAACATTATAAGCTGTAAGCCCTTGTTGCCATTGTAACTCGTGGTAATTTTTGCCATTAAGTACTTTAGTTTCTCCCGTTACGGATAGTGTATAGGGCGCAATACCACCATAAGACCAGGTAGACCCATTTGCCGTCGGTAAATAATCCTGGACCGGAGTTGTGATAGGATTAGGGTTATCTTCTTTATCGCAGGATGCTAATGCGCCTGCCACTACGAACCAAATAAAAAGTAAGTAAAGTTTTCTCATATATATAATATTTCTTATGCAAATTAAAATATTATAAATCAGATTTAAAATACTTTAATATAATTATTTCGTTGTAGTAATATTTGTTTTAGAAAAGTTTTTGGCTGAATAATATATTAAGTAATTGATTTATAGAATGACTATTGAAATATAGAAGTTTTAATTTGATGCTTTATAAATTTTTGTTAAATAATAATTTTAATTATATTGATAGGTGTTAGCCTAATGGTTAAAATTGTTTTCTGATAAAAACCCAAAAGTACTGTTGTAGCATTATTACTGCAGGTAATATTTGATAGCTTTGAAAAAGAAAATAAATCTGGTTAAGGTAAATTTTAAAACAGCTTAACCGTACTTCATAATTTATAAAGGATTTGCAGTCTTAATCTGAATTCCAAATAGTTACTCTTGCCGGAAATGAAATTTTAACATTTTTTCCTTTGTATTAATGGCTTCCGTTATAGTCGTGTGCGCATCAACTGTCTGGTTGCGTAATAGAATATCTTTAGATTTTATCCAGCCGTCCGGCGCAGAGCCTTTAAATGCCGCCGAATTAATTTTATTCTGCCGCAAAAACGCCTCGTAATTTTTTTGATCGAATTGAAATGCCAAAACAGCATTGGTTTTGTAGTTACCGGCTCCGGCAGTATTTTGCTTTACTTCGTAGGCGGGTGGCAAAGTAAGAAGGCTGTATTGCCGGAAGATTTCCAGCCGGGTATGCTGAATTCTTTGGTTAAAAAGCAGAATTCCGAAAAAAAACAACATGCCAACCAGCACCAAAGCTTTGGTTAGGTGAATAGGAAACCGCATAGTTTCTGTTACTTAACTTTGCTGCTTTACGGATTTTCGGTATATTGTGGTACAAAAATTGGCTTCCGGAAAATTTTCCAGAATAATAGTTCCGACAGCCATTTTAGTCATTAAGCCTTGCTTTTAAGTTAATGGCGCTTTATAATGGTATCAGTAGCAGGTTTCGTTTAAACCTTTACTTTCTATTCGACCGCAACGCCTATATTTTGCGCTTCCTGTTCCTGAATATTTTTCCATTTTTTATAGTTTACCTCATCCTGGGCTTGTAGGTAGGCCGCTGCTACAATGCCCGCCTGCACACAGGCTTCCGTTGCTTTTCCACTATTTTTAGCAAGTTGATACGCTTTTTCGGAGTCGGCTGCGATTTGATTTAACTAACCTGCTTGCCGGTAAATACTAAATAATGCCGGTTAAAAAATTTAGAGTTATTCTCCTAAACATTTGCAAAAAATACCCGAAAGAAACGGCTTAAAACATTCATTTCTGAAATAATGCTTAGCCGAAAGAAATAGAATAATGTTTTAGTTTAGCAAAATTCTTTTAACAGACATTAATTATAGGAACTGGCCTGTCTTCAAGAGGAATGAGAAATAACTATATTGCAAAATGTCTCTTTTTTCCTGAACTTCTAAGCACTGTTTAAAGTTGTGCTATCTTTGCGCACATTTTAAATTTATGACTAGTAAAAAATACTTTTCCTATATCCTTATCCTGGGTTTTCTGACGGCTTTAGGGCCTTTTTCTATTGATATGTACCTGCCCGGTTTTCCGGCCATTGCCAAAGATTTGCGAACTACCGTGGCAGACGTTTCGCTTTCTTTATCCAGCTTTTTTGTAGGTATCTCGGCCGGGCAGTTATTGTATGGCCCCTTGCTGGACCGGTTTGGCCGGAAAAAACCGCTTTATTTGGGTATGGTGGTTTATATATTATCATCGTTCGCTTGCGCTTTTGCAACTTCCATCGATACCTTGATTTTGTTGCGCTTTATTCAGGCAGTAGGCAGTTGCGCGGCGGCGGTAGGTTCGGTGGCCATGGTACGCGATTTATTTCCGGTGCAGGACAGTGCCAAAGTATTCTCTTCCCTGATGCTGGTAGTAGGTGTTTCGCCCATGATAGCGCCAACGGTGGGCGGCTACGTAACGGCTGGTTTTGGTTGGGAGGCCGTGTTCCTGATTCTGGCCGGCATGGCCGCTCTGATAACGCTGGCGGTTTATATTGGCTTACCCGAAAGCAGCCGGCCCGATACTTCTATATCGCTAAAACCAAAACCTATCCTTACTAATTTTTACGCCGTTCTCCGGGAACCGCAGTTTTATACTTATGCGCTTTCGGGAGCGGTTTCGTTTGCCGGATTGCTGGCCTACGTGGCCGGGTCGCCTTTGCTGTTTATGGAAATTTTCCGGGTAAGCGAAAAACAATACGGCTGGATTTTCGCTTTTCTTTCAATTGGCTTAATTGGCGCCAGTCAGGTAAATACTATTTTGCTCAGAAACTACCGCAGTCAGCAAATTATACAAGTAGCGTTAATCTGCCAAATGGCCATTGCTTTTACTTTGCTGGCCGGCATAGGTTTAGGGCAGATGGGGTTGTTCGGAACCATTGGCTTGCTGTTTCTTTTTTTATGCAGCCTGGGTTTTACCTTCCCTAATGCTTCGGCATTGGCTATGGCCATTTTTTCTAAAAATGCCGGCAGTGCTTCGGCCTTAATGGGCGCTTTTCAAATGGGTATTGGCGCTTTGGCTACAGTAGCGTTGAGCTTATTTAACAGCCGCACCGCTTTACCCATGGCCGGAATTATGGTGCTATCCTCAACGCTGGCCTTTATCATCCTGGTGTTCGGCCGCAAAGCTATTCCGGCCGGTACCGATTTACAACCCGTGGAAACATCCGGAGTATTTCATTAATTTGGGCGAATAAAGGCCAGTTTGGCGGGCTTAAAGGTAAACGTAAATTGCCGCGGCAATTTGCTGCGGCTGTTTTAAGCATCCTGGATTATTATCCGGTTTAATAAAGATTGTTTGCCGCTCCGGTTTGCCATTGTTTGTTAACCAATTAAAAATAAAACCGTAAGTAATTAAAAGGCAAGAGATTCTGTGGGGTTGATATTTTAGGAGTTAATTTTTAAACTTAAAAAGATAGAGCATGGACAGATTTTTGGGAAATTATAGTGCGTATTTTTATGCTATCTTGCGGATTGTATCGGGATTGCTTTTTGCCATGCATGGCAGCCAGAAACTTTTTGGCTGGCCCGGAGATAAACCGGCCGTTGAATTAGCTTCCATGATGGGTTTTGCCGGAATTGTAGAGTTTGTTGGCGGGCTATTAATTGCCATCGGCTTTTTAACCAGCTGGGCCGCTTTTATCGCCAGTGGTCAGATGGCTTTTGCTTATTTTATAGCACATGTGCCCCAGCATCCATTACCCATACTCAACCAGGGCGAACCGGCCGTTTTATTCTGCTTTCTATTCCTGTATATTGCTGCCCAGGGAGCTGGTATCTGGAGTGTTGATGGGCCGCGTAAAAGGTTAACAAACGTAAATTATAATACTTAATAATCTTAAAATTCGGCAGATAATGATCTTACTCCTGCCTTACAAAGTTAACGTACCAGCAAACTAGCCGGATTAGGAAAGAGGTGCCGCTTTCATTGGCAAACTTTTATTCTCAAAATATATTTTCTTTTCTTTCCCCAGTTACCGGTATTTTCTCTTTTTTGCCGCCATTAATTTGTTGAAATCTCATTCGAGAGCTCAAGCTCAAAATATTTCACCATTTATTTGCGGATGGTACGCTACCAACCCCAATAAAGGTTTTAATATTTCCTGAGATAGCTTTTACCCTAATCCGTTGCAACTAGCTTGTATACTCGCCTCTATTATAAGTTTATAGGCCTGAGATTTATAAAGTGCTTATAAAAACACCTAATCAATCTAAATAAAGTTGTAAATACTTAAAACCAGCCCTTCCATAGTAGGTAAGCCAAAATATATTGTATATTTTTTCTTAAATTTGGTTCTTTTTTAATGTTGCTGAAATATTTTAAATATTTCTGTTTATCTACTTTATCTTTCTTATGTCTATAAAATTTAATTCCCTTGGCCGTAAATCGGGTTTACTTATGTTAATGGCGTCTTTAGGCTGTAGCTCCTCGCAGCCGGTTAATCATTCCGGATCAGCAGCCGTATCTAATGAACAGCCGCAGACTACCCAGCAGGAGCAGAATATATTATTAGCCGAATGGACGGGTCCTTATGGTGGTGTGCCGGCTTTTGATAAAATGAAGCTGGCAGATTTAAAACCGGCTGTGGAAAAAGGCATGGCTGCGCATTTAGCCGAAGTTAATACCATTGCCGATAATCCGGTTGCTCCCACTTTTGAAAATACCATAGAAGCTATGGAAAAAGCCGGCCAGTCTTTTGGCCGGGTTATGGTGTATTATGGATTGTGGAACAGTAATTTATCTACGCCGGAGTTCCGCAAAGTTCAGGCGGAGCTGGTACCCCAATTAGCCGAATACCGGTCTAAAATATCGCAAAATGCCAAGTTATTCCAGCGCATTAAAACGGTTTACGAAAATGCCCAAAAAAATCCTTTACCCGCCGATCAGCAGCGTGTGGTGGATTTAATTTATGAAGAATACGTGATGGAAGGCGCGGGGCTCAACGAAAAGGCCAAAGAACGTTATGCCGCCATCAACAAAGAACTCTCAACGCTTTATACCGCTTACGGCAACAATGTACTGGCCGATGAAGAGCAATATGTGACTTACCTGACGAAAGACCAGTTGAGCGGTTTGCCGGAATCTTTTGTGAAAGCAGCGGCCAAAGCTGCTTCCGACCGCGGACAAGCCGGCAAATATGCCGTATTAAATACCCGTTCTTCCATGGATCAGTTCCTGACTTATTCGGACGAAAGAGACTTGCGGGAAAAGGTTTGGAATATATATTACTCCCGTGCTGATAATGGCGATGCGAACGACAACAATGCCAATATTGTCCGGATTTTGCAGTTGCGGCAGGAACGCGTAAAATTAATGGGCTATAAAAATTATGCTGAGTGGCGCTTACAAGACCGCATGGCCCAAACGCCCGAACGGGCAATGGAGCTTATGATGGCCGTATGGCCGGCATCTTTGGCGCGGGTAAAACAAGAAGTAGCCGATATGCAGAAAATAGCCGATGCCGGTAAAACCAAAATTACCATTGCGCCCTGGGATTATCGCTATTACGCCGAAAAAGTCCGTAAACAGAAATACGACCTGAATTCCGACGAAGTAAAACAATACCTGGAGTTGAATAACTTAACCCAAGCCATTTTTTTTACGGCCGGAGAGTTATTTAACTTTAATTTTAAACCGGTGCCTGCCGGTTCGGTGCCGGTGTTTCAGGAAGACGTGAAAGTATGGGAAGTAACCGATAAAACAACGGGCGAGCATATTGGTTTGTGGTACCTGGACCCATTTGCCCGGCCCGGCAAACGATCTGGTGCCTGGGCTACTTCTTACCGCAGCCATACCACTTTTAATGGCAAAAAAACGGTGCTGGCTTCTAACAATTCTAACTTTATAAAACCAGCGCCGGGCGAGCCGGTACTTATTTCCTGGGACGATGCCAATACGTTTTTCCATGAATTTGGCCATGCGCTGCATTTTCTGTCTTCTAATGTAAAATACCCCACTTTAAATAGCGGCGTAAGAGATTATACTGAGTTTCATTCCCAGCTTTTAGAGCGTTGGCTTTCGACCGATAAAGTCATAAACCAGTTTCTGAAACACCATGAAACAGGTAAAGCAATGCCGCCGGCCTTAGTGGCAAAAATCAAAAAAGCGGCCACCTTTAACCAGGGATTTGAAACAACCGAATTTTTAGCTTCGGCTTTAATGGATATGAAATTTCACCTGGCTGATCCGCAGCACCTGGATCCGGATAAGTTCGAAAAAGAAACCCTCACGGCTTTAAAAATGCCGAAAGAAGTGGTAATGCGCCACCGTTCGCCGCATTTTACGCACGTATTTTCCGGCGAAGGTTATGCTACCGGCTACTACGGGTATTTATGGGCCGATGTGTTAACGGCCGATGCCGCCGAAGCTTTTGCCGAAGCGCCCGGTGGGTTTTACGATAAAGAAGTAGCTGCTCGATTGGTGAAATTTTTATATGCTCCCCGCAATGCCACGGATCCGGCGGAAGCTTACCGGCAATTCCGCGGCCGCGATGCCACCATTGATGCTTTAATGCGCGACCGGGGTTTTCCGGTGCCTGCGCCGAAAAAGAATAAAAGTTAAGGTTAATTCTTAAACAAATATTTACCAGGTGCAGCTATCATCCGCTTTAGGCGCGGCTGATAGCTGCACCTTTTTTCTTCCCGGTCTCATCAAATAAAAGTTAGGGCTTATTGGTAAATGGAAGTAGTTAACCAATCATCAATATACATTTATCTTAATCAAAAGAGTCTAAAAGCTCTCCACCTGTTTTTAAGCATTAATACCGTTCCGAGATAAAATAATCAGGTTTTAACTCAGGATTTATATATACCACACATCTTCCGGCGCTACCGATATATAAACTTTATCGCCTTTATGTATATTTTTAGCAACTGTTTTAACCTTAATACGGGTATTGGCCACTAAAACCTCAACTTCGTAAAAGCTGCCGAAATAACTTACCTGCGTTACCTGGCCGGTAAGTGAGCTATTGCTTTCAGAAACCAATTTAAAATGCTCCGGACGCACCAGCATATTTTTGCCTTTCGGATCTAATATCAAACCAAATTGACCGGGAAATATTGCGGCCTGATCTGCCGGTATTAGGTTGTAATTGCCAAATAAAGTGGCGGTATATTCATTTGCCGGTTGTTGGTAAATTTCCTGGGGGGTTCCGCGTTGCTGTACTTGGCCATTTTGCATTACCAGTATTTCATCGGCCCAGGAAAGCGTATCTATTGGGTCGTGCGACACCAGCATCAGTGTAATACCCAGCTTTTCGCTCAGGTCCCCGATAACCGTTTTCAGGATGTTTTTATGACCGGTATCCAGGTTAGAGAATGGTTCGTCGAGCAAAAAAAGCTTGGGCGACGACAAGAGTAATTTAGCCAGGGCTATCCGTTGTTGTTCGCCACCCGATAAATGATCGGTACGGCGTTGGCGTAAATGGCCGATGTGGCAAAGCGCGTATAATTGTTCGGCTTCGGCGGCCGTTAATTTATTTGCGTAGCGCAAAACCTGTTCTACCCGTAAAAAGCGGGGCAGTTCAAAATGCTGCGATAAATAAGCGATGCCGGGGTGCCCTGGTAATAATTTATCCTGCGGGCCGATTACTTTTTTATCTTGAAAATATACTTCGCCGGCCGTAGGCTGCACCAGTCCCGCAATGGTTTGGAGGAGGGTACTTTTGCCCGAACCGGTTTCGCCGGCAATGGCCATTTTCCGGTGGGGCGCCAGGGTAAAACTAATGTCTTTTAAAACCGTATTTCCGGCTTCTTCTAAATTAATGCTGTTAACCTGTAATAAACTCATATCAACTTATAAACTAATTTGTATCCGGGTACAGCTATTTGATACGGCAGCCCGGAAAAATTTACGCTAAAATTAATATTGATGGTCTAGCTCAATTTTCGACTTAAATTGATTTCAGACCAAGCCTAAATTGTTTAAGACCCAATAAACTTAAAATAGCTGGTTTCATTTATTTCTACGTAAAGGAAATCCGGGAGAACATTATTAATCTTGCACCACTATTTCGATTCAAATTTAATTTTTATGAAGTTTATTAATTTTTATCTGGCAATTATATTTTGCGGTTTTTGCTTTAGCTGTATTTCTTCTAAAAAAAATAATAATGCCGATACTTTACCGGCAACCAGTTTACAACCTTACGGTCGGTTTATCATAGACCAATCGCAAAACTTGGAGCTGATAAGTTCGGCGGTACATTTTGGATTTAGTTTTACCGGCTCGCAATGCCAGATTGATGCTTCTATACCGGATGAGAATGGTCATAATTACCTGCAATACGAACTGGACGGCGTATATCAGAAAAGAATAAAAATTTCCGGGCAAGCAGCAGAACCAATTATAATAACGGCTCCAACTGCCGGCAAGCATACCGTCTGGATATATAAAGCCACCGAAGCCCATACCGGGCCGATCATCATTCAGAAAATTACCGGACATAATTTAAAAAGCTTGCAGAAGCCCGAAGCGCCCACCATCGAATTTATAGGTAACAGTATCACCTGCGGCGCTGCTGCCGATCCTTCGGAGGTACCTTGCGGCACCGGGCAGTACCACGATCAGCATAATGCTTATATGGCTTACGGCCCCCGGGTGGCCCGGGAATTAAAAACCAACTTTGTTTTGAGCAGCGTAAGCGGCATTGGCGTTTACCGCAACTGGAACAGCAACGGACCAACCATGCCGCAGGTATATGAGAAAGTAGATTTCCAGGAAAACAATCCGCAACGCTGGAATTTCACAACTTTTACGCCCCAGGTGGTGAGTATTGCTTTGGGGACCAATGATTTTAGCCGCGGCGATGGTAAAAAAGAAAGACTGCCTTTTGATAGTGCCGCTTATGTAAATAATTATATCGGATTTGTGCAGCTGGTAAAATCTAAATATCCGCAGGCCCAAATTGCATTGTTGAGCAGCCCCATGATAAATGGTAAAGACCGGCGTACGCTGCAAAACTGCCTGACAGCGGTAAAAACAAAAATTGATGCTTTACATCCGGCCGAAAAACCGGTGGCCTTACATTTTTTTCAGCCGATGCAGGCCAAAGGCTGTTCTGGGCACCCTAATGTAGAAGATCACGCTGTTCTGGCGCAGGAGCTCGTTCCTTTTTTTCAGAAATTAATACGCTAAATCAATCTTGATAGGCTAGAAGTGAGGGGTGCGAATTGCAAATAAGAACGGGAAAATTGATTTTTTCAGGAGCGGAATATTTCTTTATCGTCCAGGAAAACAATACAGTGCAGGATGAGGAACTCAGCCCCAATGGAAACTTTCAGGGAGCGGCGCTCACCATTTGGTAAGCGTAAGTGTCCATACAAACGGCTGCGGGCCGCATACCCAATTTGCTCGTCCTGTAACTGGCCGTCTACTATTAATTTTTCGCCGGTTGCGGAGTTTATTATTTCAATAGTGGCTCCCTCATATTCAAATTTCCAGGTTTTCATAACTGACTCATAATTAACTATATAAATACAATAACAGCATTAGTGAATAAGTGATTTTGGGAATAATAATTTATAATGAACCACTTATCCTATTGCTTAATTAAAGTCAATTTTGTCTACTTACTCATTAGAATTAAATTATGAACTGATGCAAAGTTATACTGGTGAAATATGAAGCACCAGAAATAAGTTCGATGAAGCTTATTTAGGATTAGAGTAGATATTAAATCTTTTTTGAATTACGAAGCGCGCCGTATATTACCGGACTAAAGAAAGCAAGATTTTCTAAAATACAGGTCATACTATAGAACTTCTCCGGGTTTATATCTTCGTGTTCGGCCATCGCTAAAATTAAATCATCCATGGTTTCCCGGATTTTATCATCAAATTCTTCTTTTGTTAATTCCATATCAGTATTCCGGTTTAATCCAAATAGTTAAATCATTGTGTCTGTTACTTGAAACTAATAATGCGCAAATTACAAATGAAGCAAAGCGTAAACTTAGTTATACGCAAACAGCGTTATCTTATTCAAACCGTTTTTACCGGAAATTGATTTCATATCCGGCTTAGCAGGGTTAAGCATGATATCTTGGGACTTAACTATTAATTTTTGATAATACCGGTATTGCTTTTACCTGCCTGGTAATGAGTGGAAGCAATTTGAAAAGCAATAGGTTTTTATTGCGGGCCAGACAGATAAGACCTGACCTGGCAATAAACGTTTATTAAATTTTTTACCGGCTTCAGCTTTTTCCGCCGCTAATAATTCCGTTTGAGCTTCCTCCGTGGCGGGTAAAGCTTCCATTCGCTTTATAATAGTTTCTTTGGTAGCTAAAAAAGTAGCCTGGTTTTTTTTCTGCACCGGCTCTGCTAAAGGTAATTTTACTTTCAAGGCATCTACCTGTTGTCCGTTTTTCCAGAGGCGGTAGCAAAGGTGCGGACCTGTAGCCAGTCCGGTGCTGCCTACATAGCCAATGGTTTGGCCCTGGCTAACCGTTTTACCCTGGCGTATGCCTTTCGCGAATTTAAATAAGTGCAGGTACTGGGTAGTAAAAGTTTTGTTGTGCCTGATTTTTACGTAATTGCCATTGCCGCGGGTAAAGCCGGCCTCCAGCACCACGCCTTCCCCAACACTTCTGATGGGCGTACCACGAGGGGCGGCATAATCGGTGCCCAGATGCGCTTTATACCTTTTTTGTACCGGGTGGAAGCGGTTCATGGTATAGCGGGAACTAATGCGGGTATATTCCAAAGGTTCTTTCAG
>Ga0210040_10005583_pt1 | contig 15980 bp, 11 predicted proteins | sample CryGeyCG12114_NA_FD_185462 | JGI IMG/M metagenome (GOLD analysis project Ga0210040, IMG submission 185462) | Groundwater microbial communities from aquifer - Crystal Geyser CG19_WC_8/21/14_NA (SPAdes) (version 2) | ecosystem: Environmental > Aquatic > Deep subsurface > Groundwater | place: USA... | reverse complement strand
CCGGGAACCAGGCCTGGCTCGGCCTGGCCCTCGCCCGCCTCTTCGCGAGGACCGGCGAGCGCCGGTACCTGGACGGCGCGCTGCGGCTCGCGCGGTGGATCCAGACCACGACCTTCGACGGCGTCCGAGGACCGCAGGGGTACACCGGCGGCCGGAGCGGCGACGACACGGCGCTGCCCTACAAGGCCACCGAGCACAACGTCGACGTCGGCGCCTTCTTCGCCGTGCTCGCCGCCACCACCGGCGACGCCGCGTGGGCCGGCCGGTCCCGCACCGCGCTCGCCTTCGTCGCAGCCATGCAGGACCCCACGGCGGGGCACCTGTGGACGGGCACGGGCGCCGACGGCTCCACCGTCCGCTCGCCGGTCCCGGCGGACGTCCAGAGCTGGGCGTACCTGGCGACGGGCGACCCGCGGTACGCCCGTGCCCTCACCTGGGCCGCGCGGGAGCTCGCGACCACGGACGCGGGGTTCACCGGCATCGCCTCCAGCACCGCGGACACCTCCGCCGTCTGGTTCGAGGGCACGGCCCACCTCGCGCTGGCCCTCCGCGCGCGCGGTGCGGCGGGTGACGACGCGCGCTGGCGCTCCCTGCTGGCGACCCTCGAGCGGGTCCAGGCCACCGCGGCCGACGGCGACGGCCGGGGGGTCGTGGCGGCGTCGCGCGAGGGCGCCGCCACCGGCTTCGGCGGGGCCCACTCCGCGACCCTGCACACCGGGACCACCGCGTGGTTCCTGCTCGCCGCCACGGGCGTGAACCCCTTCGTGCTCTGAGCGCACCCACCAGTTCCCCAGCGCGCGGACGGCCCGCCCGCGGGAGGGCCGCGGCTGCGAGCGGTCCGGCCACCACGGCGGACGGCGTCGACCTCCGGCGGGTGGCCGTGGCCGGGTTCTCCTAGCGTGGTGAGCTCAGAGACCTGTGGCCCAGGGCACGCAGCAGCGCCAGGTCGCGGGTCCCTCCGACGAGGAAGGACCTCCCGTGGAGCACCGCACCCTCGGACGCACCGGCGTCCAGGTCAGCCCGCTGTGCCTCGGCGCCATGATGTTCGGCGCCTGGGGCAACCCCGACCACGACGAGTCGACCAAGATCATCCACGCCGCGCTCGACGCGGGGATCAACTTCATCGACACCGCCGACATCTACTCCAACGGCGAGTCCGAGGAGATCGTCGGCAAGGCCCTCGCCGGGCGCCGCGACGACGTCGTCCTCGCGACCAAGCTGCACAACCCGATGGGCGAGGACGTCAACGCCCGCGGCAACTCGCGCCGCTGGATCGTCCGCGCCGTCGAGGACAGCCTGCGCCGGCTGCAGACCGACCACATCGACCTCTACCAGGTGCACCGGCCCGAGCCGCACACCGAGATCGACGAGACGCTCGGCGCGCTGAGCGACCTCGTCCGGCAGGGGAAGGTGCTCTACGTCGGGAGCTCGACGTTCCCCGCGCACGAGGTGGTCGAGGCGCAGTGGGTCGCCGAGCGCCGCGGCCGCGAGCGCTTCGTCACCGAGCAGCCGCCGTACTCGATCCTGGCGCGCGGCATCGAGGCCGACCTGCTCCCCGTGGCCCAGACGTACGGCATGGGCGTGCTCCCCTGGAGCCCGCTCGCCGGGGGCTGGCTGACCGGCAAGTACCGCAAGGGCCAGGACGCGCCCGAGAGCAGCCGCTCGGCGCGGATGCCGGCGCGGTACGACCTCTCGACGCCGGAGAACCAGGCGAAGCTGGAGGCCGCCGACGCGCTCGCGCAGCTGGCCGAGGAGGCCGGGATGCCGCTCATCCACCTGGCGCTGGGCTTCACCCTGGCCCACCCCGCGGTGACCTCGCCGATCATCGGCCCCCGCACGATGGAGCAGCTGGAGAGCCAGCTGGGCGCCGCCGACGTCGAGCTCTCGGGCGACGTGCTCGACCGCATCGACGAGATCGTCCCGCCGGGGCGCACCATCGCCGCGGCCGACGCCGGGTACGTGCCGCCGTCGCTCGCCGACTCCTCGCGGCGTCGTCGTCCCGTGCGGCGCTGACCGGGCGTCGACGTCGGGGCCTCGCACGCGAAGCAGCCGTCGACTTCCCGACACGCGGCGCCTCGCGCGCGAAGCAGCCGTCGACTTCCCGACACGCGGCGCCTCGCGCGCGAAGCAGCCGTCGGCTTCCCGACTCGGGGCGCCCCGCGGGCGACGTCGTCGACGACGTCGCGCGCGGGGCGCCCCTACCGGGTCGGGAGGAGCCAGGCGTACCCGTGCGGCCCCAGGCGGAGCCCGTCGTCGTGGCGGGCGCCGGTCACCGCGTCCGTCCCGCGCAGCGGGGGCAGCGACACCGGCTCGGCGCTGACGTTGACCACCGCGACCACCTCGTCGTCGGTGCCGGCCGCTCGGCGCACCACGAGCACGCGCTCGTCGAGCTCCTCGACCTCCTGCGCCGCGAACGGCGAGAGGCCCGGCAGGCCCCGTCGGACCGAGAGCAGGTGCCGCAGCCCCTCCAGCACCCCCGAGCGCCGCGGTGACGACGCGAGCTCGGCCGCGAGCCGGTCCGCGTCCAGCACCTCGCGGTTGACCCGGCGCGGGGTGCCGCTGGCCTCCATCCCCGCGCGGTCCTGACCGGACCCGAAGAGGGAGTGGTAGTAGATCGCCGGCACCCCCACCAGCGCGAGCAGGATGGCGTGCGCGGCGAGCCCGCGGGCCACCGCGGAGGCGTCCGGGTCCGCCTCGGCCGGGTCCACGAGCGCGTCGAGGAAGTTGGTGTTGAGCTCGTACACGCCCTCGGAGCCGTCCGGGCGGCGGGCCATGGACACCCGCCCCCCGCGGGCCAGGGTGCGCTCGACGAGCAGGGCGCGGTCCTCGTCGGACAGCAGGCCCTCCGTGGGGCGCAGGCCGATGCCGTCGTGGCTCGCCAGGAAGTTGAACCACGTCGCGGTGCTGCTGACCGGCCCGATCCCCGCCGCCCACGACGCGAGCGCGGTGGCGCGACCGGTGACGAACGCGTGCAGCACGAGCGGCGGCAGCGCGAACTGGTAGACCATGTTCGCCTCGTCCGAACCGTCCCCGAAGTAGGTGATGTTGTCGGCGTGGGGGACGTTCGTCTCGGTGAGGAGCAGGGCTCCCGGGCTCAGCGCGTCCACGAGAGCGCGCCAGATCCGCACGACCGCGTGCGTCTGCGGCAGGTGCAGGCAGGTGGTGCCGGACTGCTTCCACAGGAACCCGATGGCGTCCAGCCGCACCGTCGTCGCCCCGCGCGCGAGGTAGCCGAGCAGCACGTCGGTGAGGTCGAGCAGCGCCGCCGGCGTGCGGGGGTCGACGTCGACCTGGTCGGGGCCGAAGGTCGTCCAGGCCCGCGCCGTCGTGCCGTCCGGCCGGGGGTAGGTGTGCACCAGGGGCGACACCCGCGGGCGGACGACGTGCGACACGTCGAAGTCGGGGCCCGGCTCCAGGAAGTAGCCGGCGTAGCGCTCCTCCCCGGCCAGCCAGGCGCGGAACCACGCGCTGGTGCTGGAGATGTGGTTGGCCACGAAGTCGAGCGCGAGGGCGTGCTCGGCGCGCAGGACGGCGACGTCGTCCCACGACCCCAGCGCGGGGTCCACCTGCCGGTGGTCGGTGACGCCGAAGCCGTCGTCGGAGGTCCACGGGTAGATCGGCAGCAGGTGGACGTCGGTGACGGCGTCCCGCACGTGCTCGCGCAGGACCGAGGCCAGGGTGCGCAGCGGCGCCTCGCCCTGGCGGCGGAAGGCGCCCCCGTAGGTGATGAGGTAGGCCGTGCCCTCGTCGGGCCGCGGCCGCCGGGACGCGCGCAGCGCCGGCGCCCACCGCTCGGCGAGAGCGACGAGCCCCTCGAGCACCTCCTCGGGGGGCTCGTCGTCGAGCTCGGCGACGAGCCGCGCGAGCCGCGCCCGCAGCGCCCCGGTGTCGACCTCGCTCACGCCGTCGACCCCCCCAGCAGCCGTCGCACGTAGCCCATCCCGCGGTCGTCCAGCTCGGCGATGCGGTCGGAGAACCCGCGCAGGCCCGGGGCGGCGAGGAGCACCTGCGCCCACTCGTCGCGGAGCGCGAACTGCGGCCGCGCGACGAGGCAGTCGGGGTCGGTGGTCCAGAGGCGGCCGTGCTGCCAGGACCGCGCCTCGAGCGACATCCGGCCGCGCAGGCCCTGGGAGCCGTCCTCGCCGCCCTCGTGGAAGGTGTCGGGCGAGACCCGCATCGCGTCGACGAGGCCGACGCTCGGCAGGACCGGCGCCCCGCAGCCGAGCAGGTACGCGTCCTCCCCCACCACCTCGCGGACCAGCTCGAGCCCCGAGCGGTACGCGGCGACCGGCGTCGCTCCCGGGTCGTGGCGCAGCCCCGGGACGGCCCCGGCGTAGAGGAAGTCCAGCTTCAGGTAGTCGACCCCGAGGTCGCGCAGGCCCCCGACCACCTCCGCCAGGTGGTCCCGCACCCCGGGGGCGGTCAGGTCCAGGCCCACGAGGTCGTCGCCCCAGTTGCGCCCCGCGGGGCCCACGAGCCACTCCGGGTGCCGGCGCGCGACGTCCGAGCGGGAGCCGACCGCGAAGGGGGCGAGCCAGACCCCGGCGCGGCGCCCGGAGTCCCGGATCCTGGCGACCGTGTCCGGCAGGGACCCGAAGCGGGGGTCCGGCCTGCTCCACTCCCCCGCGCCGAGGCTCCAGCCGTCGTCGACCTGCACCACGTCGACGGGCAGCCGGTGCCGCTCGATCGCCTCGAGGTTCTCGCGCACGTCGTCCGCGGTGACGTCCTCGAAGTAGCGGTACCACGTGCACCAGACCGTGGGGGAGGACGCCGCGGTGCGGGCCCCCGCCGCCGCGCCGAGGCGGTCCCCGAAGGCCTCCAGCGCCGCCGGCCCCGCCGCGCGCCCGTCGTCCGGGGCGTCGGTCGTCCACGTCTGGACGGGCCCGGTGCTGCGGACGACCACCCGGTCCCCGCGGACGACCGCGGAGACCGACGGCACCTCGGCCGAGGCGTCGAGCCTCCCGTACGTGCGCGCGGGCGAGCCGTCCCCGGGGTCGACGACGAGGAGCCCCTCGCCCTGCAGGCCCTCGGCCGCCGGCTCGGTGCCGGGGCGGAAGCGCATCAGGTGCTCCCACGGCTGCGCGGGCCGCGAGGCGGCGTCCCCCCTGGCGTACCAGGTGGTGGGGCTCCAGCTCTGCCAGCCCTCGGCGTAGACGCGGGCGCCCGGACCGATCGGGACCTCGTCGACCCGGACCTCGTCGGCCGGACCCTCGTCGAGGGGGCTCACGCCGGGTCCTGCGGCCGCTCGCCGGGCCGCGTCAGCTGCAGGCCCACCGGGTGGACGGGCGCGCCGCCCGCCTCGGCGGACTCGACCGCCGCCATGCCCAGCCGCACCGACGCGAGCACGTGCGACGCCGAGTTCTCCGGCTCGCGGTCCTGCACGACGGCGGTGAGGAGCTCCCCCATCGCGCCGGCGAAGCCGTCGGGGAACCACTGCCCCTCGAGGCTGTACGAGACGCTCTCGCGGCCGCGCTCGAGGACGAGGGCGTCCGAGCCGAGAAGCACGCGGCCGCGCAGCACGCCCTCGGTGCCGTGCACCCAGAACGGGCAGCCGCCGGTGCGCGTCCTGGCGTCCCCGACGACCCGCAGGGCGGCGCTCGCGCCGGAGTCGAGGCCGACGTGCACGCTCGCGTGCCAGGGGTTGCGGGCCCCGTCCGGCTGGCCCGGCGTGCGGGAGTCGTGGGCGGTGACGGACTCCACGCGGGAGCCCTCCAACCAGCAGCGCGTGATGTCGATCCAGTGGACGAGGTAGTCGGTCAGCAGCATGTGCGGCACGTCGTCGAACGGCGTGCCGGCCAGCGGCGGCAGCGGCTTGTCGTGCAGGTGTGTCACCCCCACGACCTCGCCCACGGCGCCGTCGCGCACGAGCAGGGTCGCGAGCCGCCAGGCCGGGGCCCACCGCGCGTTCTGGTTGACGGCGAAGCGGACGCCGCGGGCCCGGGCGTCGGCCATCACGGCGCGCAGGCGCGGGAGCTCGGCCGGGTCGACGACGAGCGGCTTCTGCGCCAGGACGTGCTTGCCGGCCGCGACGGCGGCCTCGACGAGGTCCAGGCGCCCGGCCGGCCCGGTGGCGATGTCGACCACCTCCACGCGCGGGTCGGCGAGCAGGTCGGCCACCGAGTCGTGCACGGTCGGGACGCCGAAGTCGTCGGCGAGCTCCCTCGCGGCGGCCGTCGTCCGGGAGGCGACCGCCACGACGGGCGCGCCCCAGGCGGCGTAGGCGGGCAGGTGCGCCGTCCGGGCGATGGCGCCGGCGCCGACCAGACCGATGCCGGGGCGCGCGTCCGGCAGCTGCGGGCGGTGGTCGGGGACGCCGCTCACCCGCCGGCTCCCGGCGCCGCGTCGAAGCGCAGCAGGACCTGCAGCACCTCCGGGTCGCCCCGGTCGAGGCGCTCGAAGACGTCGGCCACATCCACCGCCTCGACGACGTCGGTGACGAGCGCGCCCGCGTCCACCCTGCCCGCGGCGATCTCGGCCATGACCGTGCGGACGAGCCGTGCCTGGTCCCAGCGCCCCCCGAGCTCGGTGGGCACCCCGGAGATCTGGCTCGCGACGATCCGCACGCGGTTGTGGTGGAACTCCTCGCCCAGGCGCAGGTTGCCCGCACCGCCCTGGTAGAAGCCGGACGCCGCGACCACCCCCTCCACGACGACGCTGCGCACGGCCTCGTGCAGCGCCGCGTCCAGCCCGGACAGCTCGATGGCGCTGTCCGCGCCGCCGCCCGTGAGCTCGCGGACCCGCTCGCCCGCGCCGCCCGGCGCGGTGGCGTCGACGACGGCGTCGGCGCCGAAGGCCGTGGCCACGGCCAGCCGCTTCGGCTGGGCGTCCACCGCGAGCACCCGCCCGCCGGACAGCCCGGCCAGGCGCGTCGCCAGCAGCCCGATGACGCCCTGCCCGAAGATCGCGACCTGCTCCCCGAGCCGCACGTCGGCGGCGAGCACGGCGTTCAGGGCGATCGAACCCACCCGGGCGAACGTGCCGAGCACCGGGTCGAGCCCGTCCGGCAGCACCCGCCGGGCGACGGCCGACGCGGGCAGGACGGCGTCGCTGCGGTGGCCCCAGATGCCGTGCACGAGGTCGCCGACCGCGGGCGCGACCACGCCGTCCGCGACCTCGACCACCTGGCCGACCTCGGAGTACCCCCAGCCCCGCACGGGGTAGCCGACGCTCGGTGCGCCCGGCACGAACAGGTGCCGGCGGGAGTCCCAGGTGGAGGTGAGGTACGGGTTCGTCCCGCGGTAGGCGGTCAGCTCGGTGCCGGCGGAGATGCCGGAGTACCAGGTGGCCACGCGCACGGAACCGGGGGTGAGGGGGACGGGGTCGATCTCCGCGAGCTCCACCTGGCGGGAGCCGGTGAGCTGGACGATCTGGGGCACGGCGGAGCACTTCCTTCTGAGGTGCAGAGGCGGCGGGCGCGGGACGACGGGACGACGGGGCGGGGCTCAGCCCTTCTCGGCGCCGGCGGTCAGACCGCCCACGAGGAGCCGCTCCGAGGCGAAGAACAGGACGATGATCGGCAGGGTCAAGATGACCGACCCGGCCATCAGCACGGTCGTCGGGACCTCGATGCTCCCCGACAGCTGGGAGAGCCCCAGCGAGACCGTCCAGGACTCCCGCCGCTCGACCAGGAAGAGGAGCGCGAAGAGGAACTCGTTCCAGGCGATCATGAAGACGAAGAGGCCGTTGGAGACGATGGCGGGCATCGCCAGCGGGAGGCTGATGCGGCGCATGGTCTGCAGCCGGCTGGCCCCGTCGATGGCGGCGGCCTCCTCGAGGGAGACCGGGATCGTGGCGAAGTAGTTGCGCAGGGTGTAGATCGACACCGCGACGACCTGCGAGACGTAGACCACGAGCAGCCCGACGAGCGACCCGCGCAGCCCGATCTGGGTGAAGAAGACGAAGAGCGGCACCGCCAGCAGGATGCTCGGGAAGAAGTAGACCGCGAGGAACAGCGCGGAGATCTGCCGCCGCCCGAAGAACGCGAGCCGGCTGACGGCGTACGCGCCCGGGACGGCGACGAGCAGCGACAGCGCGACGGTCGCGAGCGAGACGACCAGGGAGTTGCGCATGAAGGTGATGAACCCCTGCCCGCCCTGGGAGACCGGGGCGAGCACGTCGAGGTACGTCGACAGGTCGAGCTCGTCGGCCGACACCACCAGGGCCCCGGGGTCCTGCAGCAGGGAGTCCAGCGAGCGGAAGCTCAGCAGCACCATGTAGTAGAAGGGGAACACCGCGGCCAGGAGCAGCAGCACGATGACGACCGGCCGCAGGACCTTGAGCAGGGCGTTCTCGACCCTGTCGCGGCTCGAGCCCCTCCTGCGGTCGGCCCCTCCGGCCGGCGCCCGCTCGAGGACGGGAGTGCTCACGCCTGCTCCTCCTCTCGGCCGAAGAGCCTCAGGTAGACCGTGACGAGCACCGCGAGGATCACCGCCAGCATCAGCGCCTGGGCCGCCGCCGCCCCGATGTCGCCGCGGGCGGTCAGGTAGTCGAAGACCCGGACCGACACGACCTCGGTGCCGGCGCCCCCGCCGGTCAGCAGGTAGATGTCGTCGAAGTTGTTGAAGGTCCAGATGAACCGCAGCACGCTGAGGACGGCGATCGTCGGCATCAGCTGGGGCAGCAGGATGTGGCGGAAGCGCTGGGTCGGCGTCGCGCCGTCGATGCGGGCCGCCTCGTCCAGCACGTCGGGCACCGCCTGCAGGCGCGCGGTGAGGAACAGGAAGGCGAAGGGGAAGGAGCGCCACGCCTCGAAGCAGATGACCGTCAGGAGCGCGATCGGCAGCTCGACCTGCACGCCGAGCAGGGAGACGGGCAGGGACCGGTCGGAGAGGAAGGCGACGGGCGCGTCCCACCCCAGCACGGTCGTGCCGAACCAGTTCACGATGCCGAACTGAGGGTTGAGCATCGTCGTCCACACGAACGTCGCCGCCACGACCGGGGCGACGTAGGGCAGCAGCAGCGACGCGCGGATGAGTCCCCGCCCGCGGAACGGCGTCCGCAGCGCCAGCGCCGCCACCAGGCCGATGCCGATCGCGAGCGCCGTCCCGCACACCGAGTAGACGACGGTGGTCAGCAGGGCGGTGCCGAAGCCGGGCGAGGTGATGACGTCCTGGAAGTTCCCGAGCGTGTAGTCGCCGAAGAACCCGGTACCCCGGATGTTGATCAGCCGGACGCGCTGGAACGCCAGGGAGATCGCCCACAGGATGGGCAGGACCACCGCGACGCCGATGATGGCGACCGTCGGCGCGATCAGCGTGAGGCCTGCGCGGTTCTCCTCCCGGCTCCGGACGGAGCGCCGGCGAGGGCGCCCGCCGCGGCGAGGTCCGCCACCGGGCTCCGGCTCCGCGGGCAGCTGGGCTGCCGGGCCGGCGACGCCCGGCCCGTCCGCCACCTGGCTCACTGGAGGGAGTCCGCGACGGACTGCACCGCCTCGTCGGCCTGCTGCGCGGCTGTGGCGGGATCATCGCCCTGCGCGACCTCGCTCACGGCCGCGGCGACCGGGAGCTCGCCCTGCAGGGCTCCGAGGAGGTCGCCCTGCCCCTGCGTGATGCCCCAGCGCGAGAGCTCCTCGGGACCGGCGGCGACCGCCTCGAGCACCTCGGGGGCGTAGAAGTCGGACAGCGGCGCCCTCGTGTCGACGCCGGCGTCCAGCGTGGGCCAGGCGTCCGAGAAGCGCGTCGGCTCGTCCGGCGTCCCCGTCCGGACGGGGACCTTGCCCTCGGGGGCGATCTCGATCCACGGCTCGTAGCCGTCGCCCATCATGTACTCGACGAACGCCTGGGCGTCCTCCGTGCTCGCCCCGGCGGTGACGGTCCACGACGTGATCTCGCCGAACTGGGCGGGCTCGGTCGCGTCGGGCCCCGCGATGGCCGTGACGACCCCGGTGTTGGCGGCGAGGAAGCCCGGGTCGTCCGCGCACTCGGGGCACGACGGCCGGGCGTCGTCCCGCAGGCCGGCCAGCTCGTCGAGGATGAAGCTCGACCACACGACCATGGCGGCGTCACCGGCGAAGTAGCTGGCGCGCGTGGTGTCGACGTCCTGCGCTCCCGGCACCGAGTAGTTCGTGACCAGGTCGCCGTAGAAGTCGAAGGCGGCGACGCACGCGTCGGAGTCGAGCTGCGCCTGCCCCGCGTCGTCGACGAGCTGGCAGCCGTTGCCGAGGGCGATGTGCTCGAACGTCTGCTCCGTGAAGGCGTCACCGGGGGCGGTCGCGCCCACGAAGCCCGCGACGTCCTCGGAGTCCAGCGTGCGCGCCGCCTCGAGGATCGCGTCGTAGGAGTCGGGCGCGGCGAGCCCGGCCGCCTCGAAGAGGTCCGAGCGGTACAGGAGCAGCTGGGTCCAGGACTCGCTGGGGACCGCGAGCTGGGTGTCGCCGTCCGCCGTGAGCTCGATCGCCCGCTCGGAGAACGTCGAGGGGTCGAGCGAGTCCATGATCGCGCCGACGGCGTCGGTGTCGACCAGCTCGTTCGAGGACAGGGTGCGCACCTGGGGCAGGGAGATGCCGCCGATCACGTCCGGCAGGTCGCCCGCCGCAGCGGCGGAGGTGATGAGCTGGCTGAACTGGTCCTCGGCGACGGGAACGAGCTCCACCTCGACGCCGGACTCCTCGGTGAAGGCGTCGACGATCGCCTGGGTCTTGGCGACGCGGTCGGGGAGGTCCTCCTGCACCCAGAAGGTGAGGCCCCCGCCGCCGTCCCCGCCGTCGCCGGAGTTCCCGGCGCTCGTGCACCCGGCCAGCACGAGGGCTGCTGCGCCCACGACCGTCGTCATCCGCACTGCTGTGGCACGTGGCATCACCGGGGCGCCTCCTCGCGCTGGGGGACTGCCGACCGGGGACCTCGGGGCGCCCTGCCGTCAGTACTTACGTCCAGACGCTAGGTGGGTAAGGTCTAGTCGTCAAGCATTAGTGCGGCTGACACACCAACGGAGGTCGGATGCCCGGACCGGGGGACGTGCTGGAGCTCATCCGCGCCGGGCGCGCGGGCACGCGCGGGGAGGTGCTCGACGTGACCGGCCTGTCGCGGATGACCGTGGCGGCGCGCGTCGACGCCCTGCTGCAGGCCGGCTTCCTCGTCGAGAACGGCACCGACCGCGTCACCGGTGGCCGCCCCTCCCGCCGGCTGGAGTTCAACACCTCCCGGGCGAGCCTGCTCGCGGCGACGGTCGACACCACCCACACGACCGTCACCGTCACCGACCTCGCGGGCCGGACCCGGGCCGAGGAGGACATCCCCGTCCGCGTCGCGGACGGCCCCGACCGCACGCTCGAGGCCATCGCGAGCAGCGCGCGCGGCCTCCTCGAGGCCACCGGGACGCCGCTGGGCCGGGTCGGCGGGCTGGGGATCAGCGTCCCCGGACCGGTCGACCCCGACACGGGCCGGCCGAGCCAGCCGCCGATCATGCCCGGGTGGGACGCCTACCCGATCCCCGAGCACCTCCACGACGCGCTGGGCGTCCCGGTGCTGGTGGCGAACGACGCCGACGCCGCCGCCCTCGGCGAGCAGCGCACCACCCACCCGGGCTCGCGCTCGCTGTGCTTCCTCAAGGTCTCCTCGGGCATCGGCGCCGGGATCGTCATCGGCGGCCGGGTCTACCGCGGCGCGGACGGCGGCGCCGGGGACATCGGCCACGTCAAGATCGCGGGGCGCGACGACGCGACGTGCCAGTGCGGTGCTCGCGGCTGCCTCGCGGCCGTCGCCTCCGGGCACGCCGTCGCCCGCGCCCTGACGGAGCTGGGCAAGCCGGCGACGTCGGGGAGCGACGTCGGCCGGTACCTGTCCGCGGGTGACGCGGACGCGGCGCGGCTGACGCAGGCGGCCGGCCGGGTGATGGGCGAGGTCGTCGCCACCGTCGTGTCGCTCCTCAACCCGGCCGAGGTCGTCGTCGGCGGCGTGCTGGCCTCGCCCCCGCTCATCACCGGGGTGCGCGAGGCCCTGTACCCGCGCTCGCTGCCGCGGGCGACGCGCCACCTCACCATCAGCCAGTCGACGCTGGACGAGCACGCCGAGGTCATCGGCCTCACCGCGCTCGTCGTCGAGCGGGAGTACTCGGCCGCGGCGGTCAACGCGGCGCTCAGCGCCGGGTAGCCGCGCGCCGCGCCGGCTCCTGGACGCGGTGCCGGCCCCGTCGTGGGGCGGACCCCGACGCGGAGCTGACCCGGACGCGCCGGAGGGCGGCACCCCGGCGGGGTGCCGCCCTCAGGACGGGGCGCCGGACGACGCCGGTGCGGGTCAGCCGACGACGGCGGTGCGCTGGCCGCGGCGCCCCGGCAGGCAGGCGACGAGCGCGAGCGCCACGGCGACGCCGTCCTCGACGAGCGCGGCCTGCCAGTCGGCGGTGAAGGGCGAGGCCTTGCTCGCCGCCCACGTGCGCCAGGCCAGGCCGGCGTGCGACCCGGCGAGCGCGCCGAGGGCACCGGCCACCGCCGGCGCCGACGGGCTGCTCCCGTCGCGCTTGGCGAGGGCGGCGCCGGCGGCGCCGCCGGCCGCGACGCGGCCGCCGAGCGGGCCGGCGTCGAGCCGGCTCGGGGTGGCCGGCTGCTTGTCCATGACGGACTCGGTGACGAAGGCGGCCGCGGCGCCGAGGCGGGCCAGGACCCCGGGGCCCTCAGCCCGCTGGTCGGTCAGGACGGGCCCGGCGATGCCGAGCGAGCTCCGGCCCCCCGTCGCCACGCCGAGCACGAGGGAGCGCAGCACCAGACCGCCCGAGGCGCGGGTGTGCACCTGGTCGCCCCGCTGCGGCGAGAGCGCCGCCACGGTGGCGTGGGTCGCGAGCCCGTAGGCGAGGTGCGGGACGACGTCCACGTACCAGTCCTCGGCGTCCCAGTCGCGGGGGTCGCTGACCCCGAGCGCCGCCTGCGGCACGTCGGTGGCCACCATCGCGAGAGCACCGGTGGCGGCGCCGCCCAGGAACCCCGGGATCTTGTACCCGTGGCGGTGGGCGAAGCTCGCGAGGACGCCGACGCCCAGCCCGGTGGCGTAGCCCGAGAGCTGGCCCAGCGCGGTGCGCCGGCCCTGGTACTCCTCCCCGGTACCGGCCACGGAGCCGCCGAGCCGCTCGACGAGCGCCTCGGCGGTCTGCGCGGGCGCGTCGCTGGCGTTGCGCCCCCGCAGCAGCATGTCGACGTACGTGACGGCGTTGAGGGCGGTCGTGCCGACGGCCCCGGCGACCAGGCCCCGCGTGAGTGCGCTCATGCGCTCACCGTCGCCGCGTCGCGACCGCGCGGCAACCCGGCACCGCCGCGCAGCCGTCCGCGCGCCCGACCGCACCGGTGCCCTCGGCACCGACCAGGGCTCCGGGGGCCTGAGCGGTGTGACGTCGCGCACCCCGGCGCAAGGCCTCTCCCGAAGGGGTGGCGACCTCACCCGCCCGAGGAGTGGACCCGCGGTGCGGGGGCGACGGAGCCTCCGCGACCCCCGCGCCCGAGGGTCGGGGCGGGGCCCGCCGACGTGGAGGTCGGGCCGGACGGCGCGGTCTACGCCAGCCTGCTGCCCGGGGGCCCCGAGGACCCGAGCGCTCGAGCCGGGCGCGACGTCACCGCGGACCGCGCTCGAGGCCGAGCTCCCCGCCGCCGTCGAGGTGGCCGGCGGCGACCTCTCCGTGACGACGCAGGTCTTCGGGCCCGGCGGGCAGGTGGCCCGCGTCGACCTGTGAGGGGGTGCCCCCGCGACCCTCCTCGGCCCTCGGAGCGGCGCCCCGGCCACCGCTCCGAGGGCCGACGTCCGTCCTGCGCCGGCGGCTCTCCCGCGCACGGGGTTCAGAGGTCGTCGTCACCCGCCGTCACCGGAGCGACGTCGGCGCGCGGCGCGGCCCGGTGGGGCGCAGGCCCGTCCGGCACCCGGCGAACTACACCGGTGGGATTCCACACTCGTTGCCCGGCAGGCGCTCTGGACAGGGCTCCGCGCCGGACTGCCTCACCCCTCGGGGTTGTCATCAGTCCGTGACATCACCTACCGTCGCGCGCGTCCTGGCAACGGTGGCAGCACGCTCGCTCCTGGCCACCGTGCACCCCGTGCACCGCAGGACGCGCGCCGCCGACGGCGGTGAGTCAGCACCAGCCCGGCCGCCGCGCCAGCTCCGCCCAGCGGCCGTCCCCCACACCCTGCGCAGGGCGGAGCCGCGAGTCGGTGGCGCACGCGCGAGAGGGCTCCATCATCCGTTCCCCGCGACAGACCTCGACCCCGACGACGACCCGCCGCCGTCTCGGCCGCTCCGTCGGGCTCGGCGCCGTGGCCGCTCTGGTCGCCGCGCCGCTCGTCGGTCTCACCACCACGACGACGGCGTCGGCCGCGACCGACGCCACGTGGGACCGCCTCGCCCAGTGCGAGAGCAGCGGCAACTGGTCCATCAACACCGGCAACGGCTACTACGGCGGCGTGCAGTTCTACCAGCCGACGTGGGTCGGCTTCGGCGGTCAGCAGTACGCCTCCCGGGCCGACCTGGCGACGCGCGAGGAGCAGCTCGCCATCGCCGAGGAGGTCCTCGCCTCGCAGGGCTGGGGGGCCTGGCCCGCCTGCACCCGCAAGCTCGGCTACGGCGAGGCGGAGAAGGCCGGCTCGCCGACGCCCCCCGGCGGCGGCTCGGTCCAGCCTCCGCCCCCGTCCGACCCGGCGCCCACGGGCTCGACCTACACGGTCCGCAGCGGTGACACCCTCGGGTCCATCGCCGCCGGGCTCGGCACCAGCTGGCGGGCGCTCTACGACGCCAACCGCGACCGCGTCTCCAACCCGAACGCGATCTACGTCGGTCAGGTGCTCCGCGTGCCGAGCGGCGGCGGTGGCGGCGGAGGCGGCACCGAGCCGACGCCGTCGGGCGGCACGTACACCGTCCGCAGCGGTGACACGCTCGGACGCATCGCCGCGGCCAACGGCACGTCGTGGCAGACCCTGTACGACCTCAACCGCGACCGGGTCTCCAACCCGAACGCGATCTACGTCGGTCAGGTCCTGCGCCTGCCCTGAGGCGCTCCGGCACCACCGCAGCACCGCCGAGGGCGGGACGGGCGCGCGCCCGTCCCGCCCTCGCGTGCGTCCGCGTCTGCCTCGGCGGGCCGCAGCGCTCCTCCGGGCGACGGCGGTCCGCTCAGCGGGGGCGCGTCGGGCCGGCGGCGCGCCGGGCGGCGCGGCTCTTCCCGCCGCAGACGCACCCTCGCCGTGTCCCGCAGCGTCCGGGGGCCCCAACAGCCCGACATGGCCACACATCGGGCTCGCACCGGCACCACCACCCCGACATGGCCACACATCGGGGTCGCACCGGCCCCACCACCCCGACATGGCCACACATCCGGCCTGCGCCGGCCCGCACCGAGCGGCCCGGTCAGGCGCCCTTCGCCGCGGCGAAGCCCAGCTCGAGGTCGGCGAGGATGTCGTCGAGGTGCTCGAGCCCGACCGACAGGCGCACGAGACCCGGTGTCACACCGGCCTTCTCCTGATCCGCGGGGGCGAGCTGGCTGTGCGTCGTCGACGCGGGGTGGATGACGAGGCTGCGCACGTCACCGATGTTGGCCACGTGGCTGTGCAGCACCAGCCCCTCCACGAAGCGCTTGCCCGCCTCGAGGCCCCCGGCGATCTCGAAGGACAGCACCCCGCCGGCGCCGCGGGGCGCGTACTTCTGCTGCCGGGCGTGCCACGGGCTGGACGGCAGGCCCGCGTACTGGACGCGCTCGACCTCCTCTCGCGCCTCCAGCCACTCGGCGACCGCCTGGGCGTTGGTGACGTGGCGCTCCACGCGCAGGCTGAGCGTCTCGATGCCCTGGCCCAGCAGGAAGGCGTTGAACGGCGAGATCGCCGGCCCCAGGTCGCGCAGCAGCTGCACGCGCATCTTGAGGATGTAGGCGAGGTTGGCGCCCATCGCTCCGCCGACGCCGAGGTCCCGGGCGTACACGAGGCCGTGGTAGCTCTCGTCGGGCGTGTTGAAGCCGGGGAAGCGCTCGGGGTGCGCGGCGTAGTCGAAGGTGCCGCCGTCCACGACGACGCCGCCGA
>Ga0210040_10005582_pt1 | contig 15981 bp, 20 predicted proteins | sample CryGeyCG12114_NA_FD_185462 | JGI IMG/M metagenome (GOLD analysis project Ga0210040, IMG submission 185462) | Groundwater microbial communities from aquifer - Crystal Geyser CG19_WC_8/21/14_NA (SPAdes) (version 2) | ecosystem: Environmental > Aquatic > Deep subsurface > Groundwater | place: USA... | reverse complement strand
ACAAAAATAGTACTCAGTATCCTTTTTACGGGTGTCATATTGATAAATGTAATCTTCAAAAACAATACGACTACTAACTTTTTTGCTCATTTTTAAGCCGCTTTAAAAAAATTCCAAATAACTGTTAAATAAATCTTGGTCAACAATCGTATCACCAAGACGCATACGCTACTAAATGTCCTGCTCAACTAATTTACATAACCAACCATTAAGTTACATGCAGATGCTCCTGTCTCCTTTATGTATTAACATAACATAATCAACGCTATTTCGTATATGTGTGTCGTGTGTGTGTGTTCAAGAATTAGGAATTAACATAGAAAAATTGAAGTTCAAAGTTATTTAGCCAACATTTTAGGGAAACACACATTTTTCATTGTAGATATTTGTTTAGTCAACGTTGAGAATATGTGAACTACCAGCAAGCTATAATTAGCATACTGAGTTCAAGATTTTCCGGATATGATGCGTCCCGTGGTAATTTTATTCCGAAAATTATACCTTCCGGATATTAAGCGTTCCGAATTTTGCGCGTTCCGACTACGATGCGTCCGGAAAAGATGCTTCCGGATATGAGGTTTCCGGATTTGATGCGACAATCGTCTATTCGAGTTCCCTGTGCAAAGCATGTAGGAACAAATGTTCTATGAATTGCAGAGTACTGGAAAATTTTGGTTTACGAGTAGAAATGTAGGGAGCAGCTTGGGCCTTGGGGATTCAAAGACGGGGAAAGTTTTGCACTTTGGATTCTATAGCAAAATCATGTATAAAGATTTCGCAGTTTGTATTCCAAAGCTGGGTACAATATTTTCCACTATACGGATTCTAAAACAGAGAGAAATTCCATTCCATAGGCTGATCATTTGCATGGCATTAATATGGGTGTAAAAATCCCCTGGGAATGGGATGAAGCATTATTGATGCCTCAGTGGGCTCAATCCTCAGCCCATACTGGGGATCATTTCACCCACATGAAATAACACAAGCTATTGAGATTGATAAGTATAACATGCATAGAATATTCTGCTATGTGTAGTATTTTAGTGTGAGTTAGCGAGCAGAAAAGGTGGAGTGCTCCATGGATGGATGACTTACCCCAAGATAGAGTCCAATGCCCATGAAAAGGTCTCGCTCCTTCTTGCTGGTCTCTTTGTAAAAGGTGGCCACAAACACCGAGAACATGTTCACGAAGAAAAAGGTAAACACCATCAATGCTCCGTGTACCTTCCTTTTACTCTGCATGGAATGGAAACCAAGAAATATCTTATCCCCTGGTGTTCGCACCAATTGTGTCCAGTATACAATAATTACTATTAGCTAAATTTGCTAAATAAATGCTCCATATTTTATAAACAGTGTAGCTATGCCCAAAACGTCCTTCTTAGGGCGCCCCAACCCACCCAAGATCTTGAAAAACATAAGCATGTAGCAATAATACTGCACAACCTTGATGAGTTTGCAATGCAGTGATTGCGATGAAATAAGAACAACAATAAGTGCGCCATAATGATATGGTTTCCCATTCTTTTCCACCCTTTTAGCCATGCATCTATATAGTTGCTCCCGAAAAATATGGGCCTCTTTTTTTTCAACCTCACCTGAGAATGTAGCACAGCCTTCATATTGATATCCACTTGCAAGCCATCCCGCATAATCTCTTGCTCTGTTTTATTAGGAACTGTCCAGATGCTCGTTGTTGACTCCTCCTGCTGGTTCTCATCGTCATCCGTCCCAGTGGTAGTGGACATGATGATATTGGCTCGCCCTAGGAGCTCACTCTGCTCATCACTGCTGCTATTTGAAACTACAACCTCAGGTGGTGGAGCAACGTTGATCTTTGGGAGTCTACGGGTGCATTCCAAAACTTGGGCATGTTCTTCATGGGCTCTGTCACAGGGACACAACAGATGGGCTATTTCTGCCCGTTCTGCCTCAATCTCCTGTATCCAATAATGTTGGATCATCAAATGGGCTCATTCAAATGCACGCATTATAAAAGCAGTCAGTGTCCTAAAATGTAGCATGATAGGCATTTTTTTTGGGCTCTTTTGAAATAGAAAACACATATTTATGTTTCTCGGAATTTAGAAATCTTACTGAACAGCTCACATATTTTGAACCAAGGTAATAGGATATACTACTATACATATATTGTACCACCTTATGGTTTTGAACCACACTGAAGCCAATTACGTTAGGAGAGTGTGCTTACAGAGCCATTTTGGGTTGTACAGATGAAGGGGCCCGGGGGACAAGAGTTCCCTTCCAGCCCATCCCCATAGAAAATACAATCGTCATACTCCTTGTTGACCATAATGGTGGCTCTCCGGTACACGCGTGCTTCATACCGCTCCTTCTGGCATCTGGGGCCCAAGTCGAACGCATAGGGCACTGGGGATCCCAACAGGCCTGACGATGAGCTCCATGGCAAGTAGAAGACGGCCGAATGGGCGATTCGGAAGTCCCTGTCCACCGTTTCGAACATCATCCTACCCATTCATAAATAGTTACAATACACTGGAGTAAAGGCATAGTGTTAATTTTGTTTGCAGCCATAATATGGTTTCTAACAACTATTACTATCCGGCTTTGCATTATCAGAATATGCGCCGCAAGCTGTTTACTTAGGAATCTAAAGCTTTCCCATGCACACAACTACTCTTAAAGGATTTTTTTTAGTATATATGCTCATCTTACTGCGTCTGTTTTTGTTAAATTCTTATTATTCGGATTTAAAAAAATGTATTTTCAGATGTGGGCTAATATTTTGGATTCCGAATGAAAACTTTTAAGAATTTTAGCTAAGGAGAACAAAATTTGAGGAAAAAGAAAAGATAACCCACAGGAATTGAAGGGCAGTTGTGTAGTGACAAGGGAGATCAATCCAGTTCATATTGAAGTCCACATGTGTCACTGGGTCAGGATTATCCGTTTCTCGTCCTCCTCGGATCAACACGTGGGGATGCTACACACCACAAACAAACGGTACACATTCACTCGCACGCGGGAGAAAATTGGACTCAATGTATAGTGAATAATGAAATACTGTACCCTGAGTGAAGACCTAGGTCGGTGCTTGCAAGGGACCACATCCATGTAGGGTGAGGAGGCGATAGTGTCCGTGCACTGTATATCGGTCCGGAACTCCCCGAAAGGAAGGCCCATGGGAGCGGAAACCGGTTGGATGTAAAATCTGCGCATCTTCATCTTTGTTTTCAGCTTGAAATGGGCCCAAAATGACATTTCTGAAAATTCAGGCGTTTCCACTGTCTGGATGCGGTACATTTTGAGATCGAAAAAGGGCTTCTATGTCAACATTCCAATGCACAAACTAGTTAGTTTGAGGACTCGAATAATTTTTTCAAAGATATTATATTGTCGGCACGCTCACCGGATCCACTCGTAATGAGTCGCCGTCAAAATGCAACGCTAAGGGAGCCAGACCATCAGTTACGGAATAGAAATCATCTTCCACTGTACTCACATGGTTCCTGAACTGTGCGAATCGAGGCTCGTCCAAGTCCACGCATAATGGGATGTCTCGGGCCAACAAATCTCTATCTACTCCCTAAACATGAAAAAATCCATGATGAGCAATCTACCCTGTCTGAGCACACCTCCTCATTCTGAAATGCTGAAATGCTGAAATGCATGTCAAATTTGCATGCTTAGTGACTTTCAAAATTCATGTAAAGTCTTCATATAGAGGTGTACCGAAATGTTTGGTGCTAAATTGGCAACGGTGACCAGTGGGAAAAAAAGTAAAACAAATAGAAACTTATTCATGTAGCCTGCTGCTGGATGAAAAGATGAAACGAACACTCTGGAACAATAATGTCTTGGTTGGGAATGCTGAATCATCGTATCCATATCAGGATAATCAAATCGGAAGAAAAGCAACAAAACTCTGGACTGGAAATTATCCACAAACATTAGAAACACAAATTGAATTCCGTGACAGAAATTTTATTTACCGGTATTTGGTCAGTTACCATAGGTGTTAGTTATACGTTAGAGATTTCATAGAAAACAAAAAAAATGCGGACAATATTTTTCTATTTTAATGCGTTCAGAATCCTCTAGATGACGTTAGATCCAAAGCCATGTCCCCCCGTGCCTCTCATTGTCAAATAAAAAAATCAATCAACGTCCCATTTTGTACTTACAGGTTCGGAAAAGAACTATGCACAACAAGATAGCATGTATTTAAGTTATTCATGTATTATGTTAATTAATTTTGTACGTCATTTGCACTAGCTGTATGGTTTATTTTCATGGGCAATGGGCCCACAGTGATATTTTTTTCATGTGCGCCCTGAAAGCAGCACTATTATTATTATTTAATATCCGTCCATATATCCACAGCAAAAGCTGCTCAGTACTTTTCTAGACGACAAAGGCTTTTGAGGCAAATTATGTGAACTTTTACATTTTTAATGATAATAATTATTTATTTTTTTGCAAAACTATCAATCTAAATTGAAATCCGTGTAGTTGATGATATGCATGTTTGGCATTTGTAAAGCTTTATTCGAAACACGGCACACTTTTGCACATGATGACTTGACGTCCTTTTCTTAAAACTCACATTTTAAATATGAAGTGCATTTTGAGTGTATTGATCCTAGTGTCACTTCTCACCTCATTGTTTGCCAAATCTAACTTTGAAGAGTTTAAAAGTTCTCTGTCTCATTTTGACGTGACAATTTACTTATGGTCCAACAACGGTTCAGATTTGAGTGAGTCCTGTAAAGTTGCACACTCATCCAAAACATATACCGGAGAATTTTTAGAATATTGAAACGTTTTTTAATCCACCAGATGAAATATTGCATGCACCTTGGCAGCTGGCACTCAAATGGATTCCAAAGTCAAAAATCGTTCAAATTGGAGATTTTCAATCGAATCAACAAATTGAGATACATAGTCCACAATCATTTCCAAATTTTGTAATTCGAACATTTGTAAGGGATGAGAAATTGGTGTACATCAAAATCCCTACGCTGCATCCACCCTACGACGGATTGAATGCGCTCTGTAACCAGTCCCAGTGGATCCAGTTCAATGTGAACAGTCCAATTCTCAAAACTCCAGAGGCACTCATCGATTTCAAAGGGGTGTCCGTCAAAGGAGTGGCAGAGGTTCCCACAATATCCAATATGCCCCCATGAGTACACTTGAGAAAGAAAATGTAAAATTTTAAATCCTTCAGGATAATGATTTCGTGAACTTGGCCCAGTTCTCGAAAAATAAATCAGTGGATGAGTTTATAGGGGGAATTTTGGTAGAACAATTTTGGTACCTGAGAGACGCTCTGAATTTCACGTATGTTTTGCAAGACTAAATAATTGTAGTTTAAAAATACATCTATCCCTTCCACCGAAATTATGATATCATTAGAGCAACTGCAGTCCGTGGAATCGGATATATTTCACCTGGCCCAAATCATACACTCAAAGGTCATGCCATTCAGCTGAACAATGGAAGCGCACACGTAAGTCTTGGATCTCACGAATATTTGATTTATAGAATCTCAGGACCCCATGCACTCACATTTCTGCATCCAACATACAGAGTAAAGTGAGTTCAAAGAAGTAGCTCTATCAAATTTTCCGGTTTCTATGTCTGTCTGTCTGTCAGACCGATTGTTTGAAAATTACAGAATGGAAGCTTTTTTTGTCCAGCCTCCTGCAAGTTCAGTCAGGGATGTATTCTCAACTCCCTTTTCTACAAATTTGTGGATAACACTGGCTTCGTCATTTGTTCTCGTCTGCATCGTAGTATCTGTTTACAAGACGTGTTTTAAAACTTCTGAAGATTTCGAAATCGCCATATTGGATGTCATACTTTGGCAAGTTGCATGTATTTGTCAAAAAGGTTGGGTTATTGTTTTGAATTAAAGCAAAGTCCGGATTATTAATGATTTCAATTATTCTATTTTTCTTTTTTTCACTTGGCATCATTTATTTCGCTCAATTTTGTTTTGCCAGAAATGTGTGGCACAGTTTACCTCTGTTAGTATAGTTAGGGTAGTGTTTGATAACCACAGATTTTCTCTCTTTTTGAAGGCTGGTTTAGGGTTCCGACGCGTAATTTTGAACGAATCGTTTTTATATCATGGCTTCTAAGTTCCCTGATCCTTTATATTGCCTATTCGGCTACATTGGTGGCAGTACTTTCCCTTAAAGGTAAAGTTGTCATTGCATTTTTGCAAAAAAAAAAAAACTTTCACGACTGTGGAAATGACTCCATAATTCTGCACAGTGAATCCAATCTCGACACTGGAGGATCTTTTGCATGCCAATATGCTAATCTACAACGATTTAAATCTTCCGACTACCACTATATTGATGAATGTAAGCTAAATTACAAAATTAGCAACTTTCCACACAGTGGATCATGAATAGTATTTGCTTTTTGTAGGATCTGAGATCCAAGGGCCTCATTACAAACGATTCTCATGAAATCCAAAATGCTGTCGACAAATTTCCCTCAGTGTTGAATATAAGTGCAGCTATTGTTTCCAGTACTGACAACTTTGTGTCCAGCGTACAGTTGAATAAATACCAGCCAAACTTATACTGTGACGTGATTTCCACTCTGCATGTGAAACATAAGCCAGTTCTGGGAAGTTTGAGCCTCAAAAAAGGATCCACATTGAAAGAGCCCTTCAATATCAAGTTAAAGCTTCAATTAGTTTCTCAAATATTATGTTCATTGCATTTATGGCTTCTGGTGGAGCTTAACTTGCTCACAAACATTTTACACTTTGTTTATGCAGGATATTGGAGATGCAAGAGCGTGGATTTCAGATGCGTTTTTTAAATCACCTTGCCGATGCCACTACTGTGAAATGTTTAGACGCCGCTTTATTTCGAGGACAATCAACGTCTTTGACAATTTTTGATCTCTTCTCGGCATACATTCTTATTAGTTCGGGACTCACTTCGGCCATTCTTATCTTCATTTTGGAGGCTATTACTACAAGCATAACCTAGATGGAGTTTCGCAGCAATAATGCTTGGCATTATTCCATTTCTTTGTTTAGCTATTATAATCACACTCTTTCACTAACTGAAAAGAATAAATTGTAAAAAAAGTTTGCAGCCAGTAATAATAAAAAAAAATACTTTAATTTCATTCACTGCCTGGCTCATAAGCTTACGCAGAGAAAAAATAGGACTGGAGACAAACCGCCCGTGAGAACTTTTTACATATTTGGGTATAAGTTGGTTTAAGCTCCGCAGAAGCGATTTTCACAAGCGACACATCAAATGAAAGGGCTGATCAAGAATAAATAACTTTTATTGGGGGCAAACGCATATTTAACTGGCAATTAACGACTTAATTAGGTAATTAACATACAGCATTGGTGCATAATTCATGGTTGCTATGGGATAATCCCATGGTATGATGAATAGAGTACGCCCGTGCCCGTAGTCAACTTGGTGACAAATTAGAAATTCATTTTTGAGGTTTCAGGTTGAATAATATTCTTAATTTATTTCCAAGAAGAAGGCGAAGGTCTCACATGCCGCGGTGGGCGCGTAGCGTCCATAATAGCGCGGCATGTGAGACCTGTGATTTCATTCAAAACGAGAACTGCGACGCGATAAGGCTCTGCCCGATCTGTAGGAGCTCCGCCCACACTTGAGGATAATATCTAATCTGGCCGAGGGGGGTGTGGGGGAGTGGGGGAGGCTTTTCGAGCACAGACCCGAGTGCAGAAGGGAACTGGAAAGGCCTGCGGGCCTTTCCAGGTTCCTTCAAATGAGGGGTTGTGTGAAGCAAAAGTCTCTTCAGCGTCCCCCCACGATCCGTTTTACTGACTCCAGAACTATAGCAACCAATATTTACATTCATTATTCATGTACTCTGCAGTGTTAAATTTTAATTGTTGTCGTTAATTGCCAGTTAAATATGCGTTTGCCTTCAATAAAAGTTACATATTCTTGATCAGCTCGTCAAGCTTTTTCATTTGATGTGTCGCTTCGCTTGTCAAAATCGCTTCTACGGAGCTTAAACCAATTTTTTCCCATATTTGTTTATGGCATTTATAACCTTAATTGACAATTATTTGAATATAACTTCGTTGAAAATAGTTCCCTCAAATATCTGGCACAGCAACCATTTACGCAGACGTTCAAAATTCAAATACAAATTTTTTTAACAAAACAAAGAAAAAAATTCAGCTAATGATCATTTAAGCAAAATGGCAAACTCAGCCAATATTTGTTTGTGAGTTATGCTGCGGATGCCTGGACAGACAGACGTGTGGACAGAATGTTTCCTATATTATGTAGCTATACGCTATACTACATAATGAAGACAGCAGACATAGCATTCAAGTAAATATGAGTTGCTCCTATGACCTTCAATGTGAATTAAGTTTTTTTTGTCGCTGTGAGTAGTTTTCGTTTACAACTGGAATCCGACTCTGGTTTCACATGTTAGTTCAATTTATATAGGCGTGGCGTACGTACACTGCTGTTGTCCTAAGTATCACTGGAAATATTCCGCGATAGGCTTCTAAAATAATCACAGGTGAGATTCAAGTAACCATCGCACAAATTATTTTACAAAAGCACATTTTAAATTAGGCGACTCGTTGCTGATTAACATAATGCAGTTCAAAGTTTCTCATCTAATTTTCAAGCCTTTTCTTGTGATTTTGTTGGAACAGTATGGGTTTTATATAAACCGTTATGCATATACATAGGTTTTAGTTTTACCACAATCAAATATTGCTCAATTTGTATTCCCGATGCGTGATTTAAGTTAATATTATGTGTTTTGGTAGACTTGGGAAAAAATGTCGTGTGACGTTCTGTCCAAAGACGATATTCGTGAAGCAGTGCGGAACCATTATGCCAAAGTGGTGAACCAAACGCCAACATGCAATAATGGAACCACGGGAGGCTGTGGAGGGAAAACTGGGACAGAATATGCCGCCAAAATGGGATACACCGCTGAAGAATTGGCAGCTATTCCGGATGGAGCCAATATTGGGATGAGTTGTGGGAATCCACTGGCCACTGCCAATTTTAAAGAAGGGGAAGTTGTTTTGGATTTGGGCTCGGGAGCTGGCATCAATTGTTTTATGGCAGCTAAAAAAATTGGACCCAATGGACTAGCAATAGGTTATTGTTAATTATATTTCCTTGCATCTCATTATATATTCAGAAAGTTTAAAATTAAAACATCAAATGGTCAAGAAAACAAGGAGAGAAAAATTTCAGCGCATTTTCAGACGCTACGACTTGAGTATTTTGAATTTTCATCTATCACATTTTAAGTAAAATTTTCGGCTATTTAATTATGAAGCAATGAAAGTTTCCATTTTATGAGTTCTAAATCAGTTATTTTTTTTTATTTTTACTTGCTGTTCAAAGCAGAAATAATATTCGCCTTTTAGGTAACTGACCACCAACAATTTCATGACCTGGCTAGAATTTATTTCACATTTTATCATTTTTGAAACATTGAAATCTTGAACGTAAATTGACTATATCAATAGGTGTGGACATGACCCCAGAAATGATAAAAAGATCTCGTGCCAAGGTCACAGAACGAGATTACAAGAATGTGGAATTCCGTCTGGGCGAAATAGAACATTTGCCTGTAGCCGACTCCTCAGTGGACATCATCATTTCCAATTGTGTCATCAACTTGGTGCCCGACAAACCTCAAGCGTTCCGTGAAATGGCCCGCGCTCTCAAAAAAGGGGGACGCGTCTCAATTTCAGACGTGGTCACAAAATCCGTCTTGCCGGACAATATGCGCAATGACCTGTCCATGTACATGGAAGGAGTCGGAGGAGCCATGTTGGTCTCAGACATCCACAAATACATGGCCGCCGTGGGATTCAAAGATATCAAAGTTACACTCAAGGACGAATCCAAGGACTTTATCAAGGATTGGGTCCCTGGAGCCAAAATTGAAGACTACATCGTTTCCGCTATTATTCAAGGCGTTTTGGAATAAACTCCACGTCCATTCTGGAAAAATAAAATTTTAAACAAGAATTTTTCACAAACTAGCATGGTTTACGTCTTTCAGATTCTAAATCAAAATTTTTACGTTGTTCATCACAATCATTATAGCGTAAAAAAATATATTGCCCGGGACCTGTATAACATTTTTCTAAAGAAATGTACCACATAATGATTAGAATGGAAAAAAATCCTGTTTCTTGCTGAAATAGACATGTGTAATCTTTTGAGGCACTATTGCATGCATTTGCCATATCACTCAAAGCGCATAATGCTTCACAAGGATGTGCGTGCACTCTGAAACACTGTTCTGCTGCCATTTGGTTGTGTAAAAGCTCTGCTGTAGACTCGGCCCCTCAACTTACATAATTGTATGTGGCGTATCCGAAAACAGACTCGACCTTGACTAACGATAGAGTAAACGAGCTCCAGCCCATAAGTTGCTATAAGAAAACAGGCTCGCTACACGTTTTCGCCTTGAGATGAGGAGACAACTCCGTCACTGCATTTATATAACGAGCAAATGACATTGTGCATCTTCTCACTATATATATTGGGCCACACAAAAATGCTCGTGCACTAGCTTACAAACTTTTGGAGCATACCAATTGGATTCCCGTCAATTTTTGCATAAAAATTTCCTATCCAGGTAAGTTCAACAAAATTTTGTCTATGCAGTTCTCATAGAGATCATAATATGGGAAATTCAGATTTTTAATTTGTATTCTTGGGTTTGACAATTCACACAGGAAGTTCATTGTTGCTCCGTGTATATAAAAATTGTTTTCTCAGTTATTCTCGATAAAAATGTGTGACAAAATCTCGGAAAACGACTTGCGTGAAGTTGTGAGAGAGCATTATGCAAAGATTGCTACAGAAGTTGCCGTTCCCAAACCAGTGACCAATAATGGATCCTCAGGTTGCTGTGGAGGAGGCGGTGCCAAAACCAACTCCTGTTTTGGCTCATCTTGTGATCCTTCTTATGCGGCCAAAATGGGATACACTCAAGAGGATTTGGCTTCTATTCCGGATGGAGCCAATATTGGCCAGAGTTGTGGGAATCCCCTCATTTTTGCCAATCTCAAAGAGGGGGAGGTGGTTTTAGATTTGGGATCCGGAGCTGGGTTCAACTGTTTCATGGCTTCCAAAAAAGTGGGCTCAAGCGGACTTGTCATTGGTACTACTATTTGGAAATGGAAATCCAACTCGAAGAGTTTAACGAGATTAAATTTGCAGAGTTTATTTTGCTTTTTTAAAATTACAATTAGGTGTTGACATGACCCCAGAAATGATAAAACGATCTCGTGCCAAGGTCACGGAACGAGATTACAAGAATGTGGAGTTCCGACTGGGCGAAATAGAGCATTTGCCTGTAGCCGACTCCTCAGTGGACATCATCATTTCCAATTGTGTCATCAATCTGATTCCGGACAAACCCCAAGCGTTCCGTGAAATGGCCCGCGTTCTCAAAAAAGGAGGACGCGTGTCCATTTCGGACGTAGTCGTCAAATCCGCTCTGCCCGAAAACTTGCGAAATGATCCGTCCATGTTTGCTGGCTGTGTGGCCGGAGCCATGTTGATGTCTGATGTGGAGAAATATATGAGTTCAGTGGGATTTAAAAATGTGAAAATTACTCCAGAAGAGGAATCCAAGGAGTTCATTAAAGATTGGGTCCCTGGCACAAAAGTTGAGGACTATGTCGTGTCTGCGTTGATTGAGGGAGTTTTGGAATAAACAAATTTGTCAAAAAATGCATTTAAGGGAATACAAAAATAAAATAAAATTACAACTTATTTGGACGCTCATGTTAACTGTCCGCTCAAATTGTACACATTTATTGCATAATTCCTATTCTTGTTTCTAAGAGATACAAAATGCTCTTGGTTTGTAACTAACTAACTAAACTGACCCATAAATGAAATGCACAATTTTGGGATGCATTCGAGTGAATTTCAAAACTTGAGGCCCATATTAGGCAGTAAATAATAACATTGATATATTGTAACCAGCAATATAGTTATTTTGAAAAAAAAAAAAAGATGTCCATTGCAAACGCCGTCTCCGATTTGGCCACAAATGATGAACGGGAAGCTTTGAATTACCTTCTGGACAACCTGGAGGATGCGGCTTCCCACTTTCGAATCGGCACTAGAAATCTTCGGGGAGGCAAAAATATCTACAACCCGGGAGTTTTGCACACCACCGACTGGTAGCATACTAAAGCTATAAAGGCATTGAAAATTATAAGCCTATTATTCCCATAATTTCAATTACAATTTTGTAGGCAAAACTTTTATCAATGCCTTCCATACGACTATGATATAAAAAATGATCGAGTTTTCGATGCAAAACGATCTACATACAATAGACTGGGGGATTTAGGTGAAAAAACTCCTGAACCAACTTCTGCTGTAAATACTTTTTTTCCAGCATTTTTAAAAAATCTGTCAAGAAGGAAATTTGTGGCAAAAACTATATGATCACTGTGAATTTCTTGCTTAGGAGGCCATGAGAACAGGATTTTTGGGCCCTGATCCCAATAGTTATGTTAGACCAGCATATTTGAGACACAGGCTAAATGATCAAAGGCCTGAGCCGGCTTTCAGACCTCACTTTGCCGATAGAACTGCTCTCCACCACATGTAAATAAAGAATTCAAAAGTTTGGAAAAAATTTTGCACAGAATTTAGAAGAAATGTTAATTTTAGGCGCGCAGATCCACTGGAAGGAGTTTTACCATATGGCCGGCAAGGAGACATGTTGGATGCTATGAGTGTCTCCCATTGTGACTACAAATGGGATGGTCCTATCATTGATGTAAACGCTTTTTTGGGGGAAAACTACACTTTTTTTTTCACTTAAAATGGTCGTTTTTAAAACTGAAATTATTCTGTTTTAGATGATCCCTAAAGAACCAGGTTTGAACCAAAAAGTGTTCCGAAAAGCTAAAAGTGACATCGGGAAAAATCGAGTCATTGATGCAGTCGTTAAATGTAGTGTACGTAAACAGAAAGGTGTTTTAAAATAGCAAAGTTTAGGTTTAATTTTTTGGTGTTCATAATTTTAGGACGAATGTGATCAAGAATTTGAGAGCTCCAAACTGAGAAAATTGAAAAAAGCATACTACTGGCCAATAAATCCTCTGACCAGTGAGTCCTTGGGAGGACGCCTCTTGTACCGCAATGATGGCAGTCAAGTAAGCATACACATTCGACATTTTTTGCACAAATCTTGAAGAAAGGCAAATATTTTTTTACATTCTAAAGCACTAAAGATTTTGATTGTTTAGATTCTAGTAGCACGAATTTTTTTTCAAATTTCATTCCATAGTGCCCTGAAAATATTTGCTTTGCATAGATTCTTTTTTGATGTTTTTACACAAATTAATTAAAGAACTAGTCAACCAGCTAAAAGACAACAATTATGAAGAAAAAATCAAATCCCGCGAGCTTTTATAATTTGTATTTGCATTGGCATTGGACATTAACTACATACTGGATCACTGTTTAGGGTAAAAAGAAGAATGACTGTGAACCAGATATGATTTGCATTCCAAAAGACCGGTGCAGAGTGATGGCTCACAAGCCAGCATTTATTGACCGGTCCAAACCGCCATTTTACTGCAAACATGCCTATTTGGATCTGCGATTCCCGAACCAAAACTATGAGGGCTGGGAAGAAGTTCCTAAATGCTGCAAAACTAATAGGTGAGCTAAATTTGATTACCATTGGAGAAATTTAATGTTTACATTCTAATTCTCATGCAGTAAACAAACATTCTGGTTATAAAGATTCAAAAACAGTTAAAATTCTCTTTGTCAAATTCTCATACATTTTGTATTTGTCCAGTTTTGGTTGGGCTACACACAGTCTTTACAAATGAGTTCTTTCAACGCAGAAAATGCAAAACATGCTGTCCTTGCCAAAATACGGCGAAAACAGGATTTTGTTGCGGTCAGTATGCAGATGGACACACGGGCTGTCTTTGCATGAGCCCAGAATGCAGGAAATTTGGCCCAAATGGCGGAAACAATGAGTTCAATTGTTGCATGCCCCGGAACCCAGACCATGCTGGTGCTTGTAGATGTCTCTTGGAGGGAAATTCAATTTGCTGCTGCAAGGAAGATTTGAAAACACCATGTGTCTACTGTCCCGATTGTCCTAGCATGTGAATAACAGTCAAGTAGGAATCCCATTTTTCGGGATTTGTATACTTCCGCAAATATAGACAAACATAGTTGGATCATGGGTCCTCAAAGTAAAAAGTAATAAAATAAAAATTTAGCAATTAAAATATTTTTTTACTCATTTTTAAACTCTCGTGAAAAGTAAACAGTTACGAGTTAGATATAATGGTTACACACGTAATTAGCTTAAAGTATATTATGCTAAAACTAATTGAAACAGGTAAGTATCATAATTTAACCTGAATACACAGAGTCGAGAATTCAGAAGCTAAGCTTTATTAATTGATTTTACGAGCCAAGATTTTGCCTGACTATATCTATATGCGTGCAGTATTTCTCTGCTAGCGATCGGAAAGGGATATTTAATGAGACTTTGAAACGTGTTTACCGTGAACCTCACGATAGATGAATCCATATTATCTTCTGAATGAATTATTCAAAGTTGTACAAATACAATATTCATTCATTCACTCACACAACACGACCTATAATATTGATTTCTAAATTATCTGAATACCTTTTTTGTGCGTGTTAAAGTTTAACATGCCTTGCCTGGTTGGTTAGGTACATATGCATGAGTTATGAACGAGTACCATCGATTTTTTAACCATGACTTGAAAATGAAAACTTGACATAAATGTTGTCTCCATTTGTTTATTCTGCAGCAAGCTGAAAGGCATTTGAACGCAATCAAAGCCCACAAAATCCGAATCTTGGACACAAAGGACTTGTAATCCTTCCGAAATTTTTCGCCCAAAAATCCCAACGTACTCAGTAGAATGCAATAGGTCCAGATTAATGCGGCAACTTTGAACGTTTTCAGGGAAATTGGTTCGAATTCTCCATAATCGGATCCCATTTGCTGTTTCCCTGCGTCAGAAATGACAAACCCAAAAATGTTGGGATTCAAGAAACTTGTGGGCTTTTGCATGTCCCGTCCCAGCTGCTCGCTTGCGTCTTTCAGAAAGCTGTACAATTTTCGTATACCATAGTATCGATCCCATAAGGAGTAAAGGCCTGACTCGTGAATGCTCTGAAAAAAAGGAGCCGTCACACGCAGGAAAAAGTTCCTCCGTGTGACCCACATTAGCCGCAGATCCAGCATGCTCAATTTACGATGATCCACGAAAACATTTGAGCTGAACAATGCGATCAGTTGAGCAAACTGAGCAACCTGTTTGTCTGCATCCATGTAGACCACATCTGAGCTGGCCATTTCATTAGAATTTCTCATGTCACCGAATAGACGTATTACCGACTGGTGTACAGAGGTGGGTTTCATCAAATCCCCAAATGTTTGGAGGGACTCATTAAGTCGGAAAAACGAGACTTTTTCCGAAAACTTCAAGTTTCTATCTTTCAGTAGAGAGTCCAGTATAGTAGAAAGCAAAAAGACGACTTCTAATTTCCCGGTTGCGGTACTACCGGATCGGGCCATGGAAGTGGTCCAGAAAGGCAGACCGGAGTGGACGAGTTGGGTCACATTGCCCGGTCCCCTGGGAACCCGAATCAAGGACAAGTATCCAAATAGCTCCCCCTGGTATATGCTGCTTAGAATGACGGACATAAAGTACCACACAGGGATGGTGACCAGCACTTTGAAATTCAGGTGCGCACATTTCAGCTCAATGAGACACTGGGAGAGTAGGAGAAAGAGGAGACGTATAGGCTCGATAGCTGCTTCTCTGGGGAGGCCAGTATGATTGAGAATCCTCTGGAATGCAAGTAGAGCGACCACGGAGAGTGTCAAGCAGAGCCACGTGGTCCCACCAAATGGTTTCAGCAGTCCATCCAGTCCTGA
>Ga0210040_10005581_pt1 | contig 15981 bp, 22 predicted proteins | sample CryGeyCG12114_NA_FD_185462 | JGI IMG/M metagenome (GOLD analysis project Ga0210040, IMG submission 185462) | Groundwater microbial communities from aquifer - Crystal Geyser CG19_WC_8/21/14_NA (SPAdes) (version 2) | ecosystem: Environmental > Aquatic > Deep subsurface > Groundwater | place: USA... | reverse complement strand
TTTCATATTTTCTATTTTCAGCTCATTTTTTCATCATTTACTACTGAACTTTTTGTTTGTACCAAACAATCATTGCCATGTAACCTGACGAGCAAATTTACTGCCTTTTATTTTGAAATGGACAGTAGATTTGATGTTAAATTGGTTATCCAGTCGATCCCGTATCAATTCTGTATCCATGGAAGATGGGATGAATGAATGTAATGGTAATCGTTTCGTAATCATGAATTAAACTTTTAGCAAAGCGTAGGCGTTGATAGGGGAGGCTGTGGTGCATTGATTTAGTTTAATTTCCTTTTTCACTGGAATTACTTTGGGATGAGTAATTGCAATGCAATGAACAACTATAAACTCTTTATTCTGGTGCATATCAGTCGGATGATAATAGCTGCTGCATAGCACATCGCTTATGGAAAACTTCAATCTGAAGCCATATTTCAAAAATGATAAGCTTTTGACTGTGAGGGAAATGTAGATAAGTATGGGAGTATGTAAATGGGGGTTACGTATAGTATATTACTTGTTTAGATAAAGCAAGAAGCAGTTAGATAATAAAATATTATGTGATGCTTTATCCTAAGCTCAATAGTTAGTTAACAATTAGCATAGTATTCAAATATAATGAAATGAGTCGAGTTAGGATAGGTTGTGTGAGTGTGTGGGATGCATTTCCTGTCCATGTCTTGTTTCGTCCAGCGTTGTGACTGGTCGTTTGTGTGAAACTATTTCCCTCGTCTGCTACGCAAACTTTCTTGTGCTACTTTAATATCCGCTGAACTATTCTCATCATCCGCTGAAATCCGCTGAATGACTAAGTGATCTCATCTACCGACTCTGAAACAAATAAGTGTGATGTTTTAGTCAGTGATATAACTTCTAGTCATTTTAAAAAATTGAACCTATTTTATCACTGAGTTAACAGAAGGTAACACAAAAAACTGTGCCATGAATAGCTATGTACTATTCTTTAAAATTATTTCTCTAACTATTCCTATAACCAATACTATTGATGCATGCATCTGTATTACCTTTTTACGTGCTAGTATGTAATAAGTATGATTTCGAAGATAAAATTATGTATTTTTTTCAGACCTCTAATCAAGGAATTCAAGATAGAGAAAACAACATGACAAAGCTGGACCACATATTGAAAGCAACAGCCGAAGAGCTTTCCGTCCTGTCCGATAAAACAGGAATGCCCATTACTCAGGAAAATGGACAACGGCGATATGGACCTCCAATTGGCTCCACACATCCTCCAAAGAAAGGTAAATATACGTGTTGCATGCAACTGTTTTTATTCTCTCATATAAGTAAGTGGATTGATAGATTAAGATGCATAGGTTAGTTTGTATGTAATCAATTTTCTAATTTCCATTTCAGGAAGTGAAGTTTTCGTTGGCAAACTCCCACGAGACTGTTATGAACCCGAACTGGTTCCCATTTTTGAAACTGTGGGGAAAATTTATGAAGTACGTCTTATGATGGACTTTAGTGGAACGAACCGAGGCTACTGCTTTGTTCTTTTCCATGAGCCAGAAGAAGCTCAACGAGCTATAAAGGAGCTCAATAACTACGAAATTCGTAAAGGTGTTGTATTTGGCGTAGTTAATTTGTTGTTTTACAATTTATGAAATACTCTTGAACCGCAAACATTTTCATTTCATGTCGCAGGAAAGTTTATTGGAGTTGTCAAATCTGTTGACAACTGCAGACTATTCATTGGAGGTATCCCTAAAGACAAAGGTGAAAATGATATTTTTGACGAGATTGATAGGATTACAGAAGGTGTAGTTCGTGTGATTGCATATCCGTCACCTCATGATAGAAGCAAAAATCGTGGATTTGCTTTTGTGGAATACGAAAACCACAAGTAGGTTTCGAAAACCGTATATAGTTAGAGAAGCCCTGTCAGAAGTATTTTATTAATTTGCTGATTTTTGTAGGACTGCAGCCATGGCCAGACGCAAAATGATCCCGGGAAAAATCCCTATGTGGGGTGTTGAAGTTGCTGTGGACTGGGCCGAACCAGAGCCAGAAGTAGATTCTGAGATTATGAACAAGGCACTTTTTTGCAAGCATGCAGCTTTGCATGATACTTTCTTTCCATCTATTGATTTGCTTTCTCACAAAATATATTTTTGCAGTATTAGTTTAGTTGGAAGGCCAGATCAAATTCCAATTACTCGTAGCTTATTGTTTTTGCGGTGCTTTTGATTCAATCTCCAATCTCCAGTAGTTTGAAAATTGAACTCTGATCACTTGGTGACATTACTTTTGGTATTTAAGTTTAGAAAATTGCACTAGTTGATTTTGTATTTTTCTAATGGTATTTACTACTGTTGTTTTCTTTTCCGCAGTCAAGCTATGCACGTTTTACTCTTGACTATGATCTATTTTCCTTCCACATCCACACGGCAAGAACCTAGTTGTAGTGTAATATTATCGCTCCAAAGCTAATATACGTGTGTTTTGGTTGCAGGTGCGAGTTATATACGTGAGAAATCTTCTGCTGACCACAACAGAAGAAACGCTGGAGCAACTTTTCAACGCTAAATCTGACAACGGAGTTGAACGCGTTAAAAAAATGAAAGACTACGCTTTCATCCATTTCTGTACACGGGAACAGGCTGAGGCTGCTAAAGACGCTCTCGACAATACATCTATTGATGGCAACGAAGTTGAAATCTCTTGGGCTAAACCTGTTGATCGCAGTTCGTATAAAGTGAAAAAGCTAATGACAAAATCCGGGAAATTTAACGGCAATAGGACCATGATGGATTTCCCAAACCGTGGTGGTTTTGGAAATCAGTACAATCAAATGCAACCTAGACCTAACAGTAATAATTGCCAGACTCTTGCCCCAATCAAAGCTCAACTCTGGGGAAATGATATATCCCGGAACCGAAATAATTCAGGACCTGGTGGAGGTATGAATAACAACTTCATATTTCCACCAAATCCTTCATCTCGACCTCCTTTGTTACCTAACCCTCCATTTAATCTTGGAAATCAATTTGAGATTCCCTTGCCCATGCCTCATCCGTCATATCCTCAAAATTGTTACAACTCTGTGGCGGCTCAAAATTGCGCTGGGGCTGCGGCTTCTATGTATCACATGATGCCGCAAGGACCAACTCCTGGAGATATACTTCCTTATTACTCACACATGATGCCCCCAATGACAGAACAAGCTGGAAATAATGGAATGAATGGCTATACTCCTCATACTCCCCTCTTTGGAGACAATTATTCCAACTCGATTTTCTTCACTGGTCACCCTGTCTATTAGGAAGTGTATTAGACCACCAACTCAAATTGCTTGCCAGCTAAAACAGGACGAACTTAGTCACATTTCTGAGACTTGTCGCCCGGTTATATAATAGAATGATATCATTGGCTTGTATTAGTTTTTAGCGCATGTAATATCATGCATATTTCCGTTTTTTAGTCTGTTTGAATTAGAACATAGTATGTTTGTACCTTCCTGGTTACTGTTTTCATTTTAGAGTATCGTTGAGTTTTTTCTCAGCATCAGCATAGTGTATTTGGTACCTGTAATGAATGATAAGAGAAGTTGCAGTTTATTTTTCGCTGTGTATGCTATGAAAGTTGTGTGCCTGTATTCCCATGTGGTGTTAGTGTTCCCTACTTGTTTTTAATGAACTGCACTTGTTGTTTATGAGCTATGGTGTTGTACACTTTGTCAACGTCCACAAAGTAATAAAAGCACTAAATGTTTTATTGAAAAAAAAAGTATTTATTTAGCATTTGACTGACTAAATCGTCGCTAAATCATCACTAAATTTTAGTTTCAAATGCGAAGTTAGTGTTTTCCAAAAATTCAGGACGGGCATATTGAGCAGTTTTTCTGTATCGTATTTGCATGCAGGAGAGTAGTTTTCTTTGCATTTTGTTGCTCCAAAGGATTGCCCAATGTCTGCTGCATCGTTGAAATGCCAATACAAACTTTTTGGACTTGTTGCTGGATCAGTGCAATTCACATTATCTCCGTAAGTTTCACTGGAGTAGGTGAATGTTGGAATACTTGGATTTCGTATTCGTTTTAGAATGATGTTCGATAAAGGCAAGAATGCATGGGGATCTGCTGCAAGTTCGCAAACTACTCGAATTTGACAATCTTCCTCAGGAATCTTTGTAAAGAGCAAAATGCAATGAAACTTCTGAAAGTGTTTTAGATATGAGATGAATTGTAAAAAAATTATGGGGAATACCTCTAGCAAATTGAAATAGGAAATCACTTTATCCAATTGTATCTGTGCGGCTGGATTTTCCAGACTGTAACTTATTTGGTTGATCGTTTTCCCTTGATTCGAACTGATGCTACGACGGCGTCGTTTTCGAAACACATTAAATATATTTGACCAATTTGGAAGGACGAGTATAACAGGGATGATAATCAACCACCCTACATCAAATGTACCAAAAATGTTTAAATGAATGAATCGTTTACTGCGATGCTTGGGTTCAGATGACGCTGTGACATTATTTCCCAACACAGAGTTGTCCAATTTTTCATTATTTTCACTATCATCGCCTGGCGCTTTGCTTGCCTGGTTCAGCGCGAAACTGGTTGAAACACTGATTATTATGAGAACACAAAGAATTGGAATAATAAATCCCGTAGAGGGGATATTTTTTATCATTTTCGGGTAAGGAAATAGTATTTGTAGATCTGTGTAATGTTCATCAAACTTTTGGCTTGCTTTGCCTGCACGAAATCTACTCAATCTGAGAGTTTCCTGTTAAGGACGTATGGATTTAACAACTCTGTTTGTGGATAACATTCAACATGCATTAGCCGAAAAATTATGGGTCAGGTCAACCCGTAATGTTGAATTTTTAACATTTAAATGATAAAATTATGCGAGTGTTAAAATGCTCAAGTGCATAAATAAATAGCTATGTAGTTTGTTGGTGGTTTGTCTGAGCCATATTACTACAACATCAAAATTATGCACACAATTTGTAGCTGGTGGATATTGAACTAAAAATCTACTTTAATGATGATGCATACTGCCATTCTGCATACATTAAAAAACGTCGAATGTTTAGAACGGCTATTTTTTAAAATTAATGTGCTTGAATTAACCCACTTAAAATGTATTGAATTTGACCAACATGGCGTGGCGCACATTATGTCAAGATTGACTTTTTACATAGTTGTTTCAGTGTCATCTATTAGATGGAAATGTAAATGTATTCGTACAGACTTTTACATTCTGTCGCGCAAGTGATATAATTTGCGGTGCCAAAAAACTACTTTTAAATGTGAATGTGAAGTAGATTATTTTCTCGGCTGCCTTGTTTTTTTTATCGTCGATTCCTGATGCAATGTAAATGCGTAAACCTTGAAGCCAAGAAATCAACTTCTCAAAAAAATTATTTATTTTTTCTACATTTTATACATTATCATGAAACTGAAGGCCAAGCATTGAAGACAGTGCTCTCCAGAATCTAAGAACAGGCATATTTAGCAGTTTTTGTGCAGGAATTTCACAAGTTTGCCCATACTTTTTTTCACAACCCATCGAACCATTTGCTTCTCCGTAGTCAGCAGCTGTATGGAAAAGTTTGAATAAGCTTCGTTTGCTATCTGTTTCCAATGTTTCTATTGGGATTTCTGGATTTCTTATTCTACCAAGCACAAGGTGAGAGAAGGGGACATATTCATCTGGTTCACTGCTTAATTCGCACACTGTTCGAAGTTGGCATTCTCGTTTCGGAATCTAAAAATATATAGCTTTGAATTGATATTATGAATTTCATATATTATATATTTTATGTATTATATGTTTTTATAGCTTTTTTAAAAAAAGAAGTTTTTTTTACCTGAACCAGCTCAAAATACGCACTCAGTTTACTTAAAGTTGGCTGAAATTCCGGACCATCAATAAAATCTTGATCATCCAGAATGTCGTAATCACTGTCATTGATTACATTGCTACGATTATTTTTGGGGTTTATGCTGCGGCGTTTCCTTCCAAAAAAGTTGAGGTTTCCTAACCCAAAATCGCCAAAGACATTGCTCAATGTAGGGAGAACAATAGTTAAAGGTAATCCCACAATCAGAGCTAGTGCCATGGTTGTGTCTGTGTTGTACACCACGTATCGCTTACTTCGGTGATGAAGCTCCTCTTGGGCAGAAAATGTTCCGTTTTCCATTTCTTGCAAAAATAGACGATATTCTTCTTCTCCAGTCAATGTGTGTAGCTCAGGTGCAGTACTCATTTCATGTCCAAATGAGACTTGGTCAAATTCGTGCATTGGAATGCGTTTTAATGCTTCCGTTATAAAGATAGGACCCAACAGAGTTAAAATAAAATATGAAATTTTCTGCATCTTACGGGATGAACGGTTTTCAGAAGTGTAAAGCCTGTGCTCTCCTTAGCAAATGAAACGTCTCTATAAGATGCAGCACAACAGCTTCTTGAGGATATTATCAAGTGCCATTTACGCTCGGATATTTGTTCCAAAAAATCATTCATTAATATGGAGTAGTACGCTATGTATATGCTTCAAGTACAATTTAAATGATAAGTAGTTATTAGCCATGTAGAACTGGGTAAGTGGGATATGCAAGCATGTGTTTCAAGCAATTCAAGCTATGAAAATAATGTATAGAATGGATTGTGCACATGCGAACAATTTATGTTGTTGCAGAACTTTTTTTTACTTATGATGGAGTGAGCAAAAAATACATTCACGATTTTAAAGATATAGACGTAAATGATTTGTAAAATCCAGTAGAATCATTCGTGAATCTGGTACATATTTTTATCGCATCTAACTGAACCATACCAAAATCAAAGTCCTCATAGTTCTGTAAACGTTAAAAAAATATTTCTTAAATAAATGTATAATATTCTAAAAATTCATTATTCACAATACATGAAAAATATTCGGACACCTCAAGAATCGCAGTAGCATCAAAAGATTCACGACGGGTCCATTGAGTTCCATTTTTTTCGTATTCTTCAGGATCATCTTTACTTCGGTAACGTGTATTAATAGCAGTGCAATGCAATTTTACTGAATCACTACGATTATCTTTGGCAAAACCTGTAGACATCGACACCGACCAGTATCAGAACTCAGTACACTTTAAATGATGTTGGTGATGTGATATGTACCTGTATCAGCAAACTTTCTTGCAACCGTATCTGAAATAATTTGAAACCTATCATCCTCTGTTTCGCATTTCATATACAATACATGAACTTGAGATGGGTCATCATTCATTATTTCCAGTCCTTTCAGTCTGATAAATAACGTTTTCCCTTCAGTAATGGACAAAATGTCATCCTTTAGAGAAGCTAATTTTGACGTTACTAAATTCCTCTCCCTTTCGTCAAGCAAAACCATTGTAAACAATGTAAAATGGAGTTTTTCTGGAATTTGAAAAATTGAGCTATCCAGCCCTCTGGAATGTAGACCGCAATTTTTCAAAACTTCAGTCTAAAAACAACGTTTGACTGACAGTTAGTATAAATTCAGGCCGCCGCAATGTGAAAAGCATTAAACCCTTTTTACCTTAAATTCAATAAATTTTTCGATTAATTTGGAATCATTCATCGGAAAACATGCAAAATGTGTTGCATTTCGTTTCATTCTTGCTTCTGATGCAATCAGTTCAACTCTACGTCTTGCCTTTCGAACATCTTTATCATTTGGTCCACGAATTACTGTCGAATGTTAAATGAAGAAGTTAAACGTTAGTATAGGTAGTGGGGACATCCACGCTAGAAAATCAAGGTTTCGTTAAACATCATCCATTTGTATAAATATCATATTTACCAATGTCGCCTTTCTCATTCTGTCTGGGAATAATTATTTTAGTTCCAGTTTCTTGCTGCAATTTGGATTTGGTTTGTCCTTTAGCCCCCACAATGTGACAGTAAAGGCTCGATGGTAACGTGCACTGCGTTTCATAACCATCTTCAAATTTTTTAATTATATACGTTTCGTCTGATTCTTCTGCATTATTGTAAGAATCATCTGTTGGAAAAGAATTTATGTTCATGCATAAACAAAGATAACGTATTTAAAATTGTTTTTATGAAAGATAAGCCAATATCTTTCGAAGCCAGCAAAAAACACTTAAAACTTAATCATCATACAAGATGCGCTAGAGCTCTGTAGTTTAGCTTCGTTTTGATTATTTTGAATGCACTCCTCTTCAAAATTTGCATAAGGATTCTCAGTCCGATTATACGAGCTGACAGAATCATTATTAACTCTAGTCGAGCAATTTTTACGGTAACAACGATTCCCCACCCAGTAAACATCCGGTTTTAGGACGTCCATCTAAAATAAAATAATATTGCGCGGCAAATAAGATTGTTATCATAACCTATCAAAACCCCAGCTGACATATTATTATAATTTATAATGTTCAATCTATATATACCGAAAATTAAAGTTTCCAATTCCAACTGCAGAAATAACTTTAAAACAATTTAATCGTGGCCTCAAGTCTTAAAAGTGTCCGCTCACGCTCACAGTCAGCTCAGCACTCAGCGGTAGCTGCCGTCTTTCGTTTAGAGAAGAATTCTGAGATTTTAAAAAAATCATAATATTAATATTCGAATTGTTCGCGCGTTTAATATCATTGGCCACATTTTACCCGCGCCTGTAAAAACGAGTATTGTGTGAATGTTTACTTCGTTTCGTTCCTAAATTTCATTTTTCTTCTACGAAATAAAACAAAACTGAGATTAAATTATAATATTCTATAATTTGGGTTAATGCTGCAGCAAACAACACTATCCACATTGAATACCCTTATAGTTGCAAGTTTAGAAGTATTCGTGATTGATTCCTTCAGACTCAGACTTTTGAAAAAGATTTGGGTGGGTATCTTTTCGAAATTTTTGTGTTTTATTCACATCTTACTGTAGCGTGTAACCAACGTAGGCCGCTGCAGTCATCTATGAAGAAAGGTATTCGCTCGTTACAAAAAGTTCAATTTAACTTGTAGAAAACTTTATCGCTTTGAACTTTGAACTAATTTTTTTTTCTCGGTTCAATTTAATTTGATAGTGTGATTATGGCGGAAATGGCGTTATTCGGGATTCAGAAAATGATGCAACCTCCTGGTCATATTGGACATTTGCCACGACGGTTGGAGGAGAAAGACGCTAAAGCTGCCAATAAACGGTCACTGTATCTAATGTCTTGTATATTTAAGTCATTAACTGGAAAAGGTACGGTTATAATTTAGCGTTATAGATTCATCTTATGAATTATAAACTATGGAAGTTATTTTTGTAGTGTTTTTTCGCTGCAAATCATATTGCTCTCGAATAATGACTGATTCTGATTGATTTATTGTCTTTAGATATTAAAGATGAAAACGAACTGGAGAGAGTTACTAATGGACTCTATGCAAGTCCAGATGGAGACAGGCCACTATTAAGCGAACGAAAAATGATTGATACTATAAAGATGCATCTAATTCATCAAGGAAGACATAAAGAATCGAGAAAATTTGTGGAGTTGTTCGCCAAACTAACCGAATGTGTAATGAATTTGAAGTTGCTTTATATTATATTTACTTTTCACGCCTATTAGAATGTATGTTGAAGTATAAATCTTAAAATAATTCTTTGCAGCCGTCTTTGAAAAATAGGGAAGTAATTCTTAGATTGATGTATCTAATGTTCGATCGAAAAGTAAACAGAGGAGCAGTTTCTTCGACGACAAAATTGGATCCGAAAGACAAAATCAGTGAATCTCAAAATCGACTTCTTGGTGAATGTGTAGCTGCTCCAAGGGACATAAGCAACGGTGATGCACCAGGGGAGAATCATTTGCATTCTGTTATGCAGAATCATTATCACTCCAAGGGGAAAGCAGCTGAAACCAACCGAAATTCCGGTTTAAGATCAATTTTAAACATGGAAAACAAAGTAGCCTCAACTGGGATAGTTCACAGCACCAATAATTACTCAGTTAGCAAATCTAATCATACATTGGCCTCACTTTCACGCCCTGAAACAGTTTCTCAGAAGAACACACAAAGTTACTGCACAATAGGTAGGCGCTAATAAAATTTGGGTTTCAATTTCTATAATAATGAGCTCTTCTCGTTGTAATTTAGTAATTTTAACTTTGGCCTTAGCTTCATCAAGCCAACAAATGGAATCGGAGCTGATTCGTAATCTAATATATGTATTCCAAGGCATTGATGGAGATATGATAAAATTCAATACAACTAAATCCTGTTATGAAATTGTTGCAAAGGTAAGAGGATCAAAACTTTTATAATATCAATCATTTCAGCTTAATTGCGCTGTTAATTTACTTCAACCGTTTTGTTTTACTTAAGTTTTCATTTTAAATGTTATTGCAGACTCACATTTCACATTCTATGAGATTGAAAACACTGCGACTCTGTGATTTGGGAACACTTCATAAAAAGATTAGAATGTTTTGTGATAAACCATCCACTGGTTTAGTAGTTCAAAGCTTAAAATATGCCCTGCAGAAAGAACTCCGGGAATACTATCGATTGCTGGCAACTGTCCAGTCTCAAATTCAGCAATCCAATGTTGGCGTATCAACGAGCGAAGAGCTCTCTAAAATGGGAAATGAGATGTCTCTATTAAAACTGACTGTGTTTGTGTTTGACTGTATTCCTAGAATGGAATTGTTGGCCGAAGTAATAGATCGTTGTCAAAATAGGAGAGGTGGAGAAATTTGTACTGCTTTGCATTTCTTTTCCGAATTTGGAGATCCCAGTGTTTCGTCCGTTGCAACCACTTTGCTCTCTATCGTTGCCAAACCTATTTATCTGATGTTATGTCAATGGATCTTATATGGAGAGTTGGAAGATCATTTTAACGAGTTCTTCATAGGAGCTGATTTAGAATGCAAAAAGGAACATCTGTGGCATTCTAAGTATTTTATAAGGTAATTATTTTAACTCATATTCGCCATCTATGGTTTAAAAATTTGTTGTAAAAGCATTTAATTTGTTAAGCCGGAAGATGCTGCCATCATTCATATCCATGAATCAAGCTGCAAAAATTCTGGCTACCGGAAAAAATATTAATTTTCTCAAAGAAATTTGTCAATACTCCAAAGGTTATAATGGAAGAACTGAAATAAAGGCAATATTAGAAAAGAGTCCAGGTAAGGTGCTACTACAATACATTTCACAATAATTTTGCCTTATGGTCTCAAATAATTCCCTTTTGAAGATAACAGTTTTATTTTTTCGTTATTTGTCTATAGTTGAATGCCTTTTCACAGAAGAAGAAAGTGTATTGAAAACTGCTATTGAAAAAGGCTATGAAACTACGTCAAAAATGGTTTTGAATGTACTGATTGAAGATTCAAAATTACTGGATCACCTAAAAGCCATAAAAAATTTCTTGTTGCTTGGCAAAGGAGATTTCATTCAGTATTTATTGGAGTTAATGAAGTATGATTCACGTTTTTCAATGCATTTATTTTGTTTATATATTCTATTCTATCTTTACGATTAAATTTGTTACATTTTTTAGCAAAGAGCTGTCAAAACCAGCTATCAAAGTATTTAACCATAATTTGCTCGGAATTCTGGAATCTGCTGTTCGAGCGACTACGTGCCAGTTTGAAGATGAGGATATTTTAAATCGATTGGATACTCGTATGCTAACTGCTAGCAGTAAGGATTTAGGATGGGATGTTTTTTGCCTAGATTACAAAGTTGATGGCCCTATAAGCAGTGTAAGAAGATTTAAATATGCAACTTCGTCTATCGTCTCCAAGTGTTTGTATTTATTACGGAAATTTTATTTAATATTAGGTTCTAACAGACGATGTTATGATGCGATATAACCAAGTATTTAATCTTTTGTGGCGCATAAAAAGAACTGAAATGATCCTCTCCACCTTGTGGAAAAATCAAGCAACATTGTTCAGATATCAACGAATAATTCCGGGTACCACTACCGTATATATATTTTGTTCATTTTTCAGTGCATTTTGGTCGGATGTAAAAATATCTCGCTGTTTTAATTTGCATTTTTTATATATCATGTAGAATTGGGGTCCGTTTTGCATCGTTCTCAACTTTTAATATCGGAAATGATTCATTTTGTTCACCAAACGCAATATTACATAATGTTTGAAGCCACAGAGAGTGCTTGGGAAAAATTAATGAACGAGGTGATAAAATAAATTAATCGTTTAATTAGATCAAATCTTGAAGTCTCGCATACTCTTATAGTGATTTAAGAACTAATGGGATTTGTATGATATGATGTGATGTATGTCTTACCTCTTATAATTTATAGGTATCTAAATCAACTGACTTGGATAATGTGATCACCGCTCACGCTCAGTTCCTAGACACCATTAAAAGCCGTAGTTTACTGGTCCCTGAAAGCAGAGAGCTTTTGAACCAATTGCGTGGTATTTTTGACAGCATTCATGAATTGCGAAGCTTTCTAAAAGATTTAGATGATCGCGTGGCTGTTGAGCTTCAGCATAGGAAAGGTTTGAAGTCTAATTCACAAGAGCAACGTGAAGCCCAAAAGCAATTTTTCGCAGGTTACATAATGCAAGCCAAAGGAAAAATCGAAACATTATACACAACAACACAAGTAAGAATCTATTCCTATCTTCAGTCTGGTTTCTGCTCTATGAAATATGTTCTATGTATCACCGTTTTCAAAAATTTACAGGATCTGGTGAGAAGTTTTCTCTTGGTGCTGAATAGACAACCGGACCTGAGTCTCCAGTGTCTAAGTTTCCGGCTAGATTTCAGTGAATACTACCATCGGAAAGACGCTAGGCTAAGTCTTCCCCTAACTTTCCAACAGCGTCGTTTGTCAGCGAATAATTTTGCTTTAATGTCTACTTCCGCTATCAGCATGAATGAGTCTTTGTCAGCATTTTCGATTTCTTCTGAACAAGTTGGAAAATAAGATATTGATTTGTGTTGAATGAACTTGTAACTTATCATGAGCGATTAACAGATAGACGTATGTCGTATGTTGTTTTAAACTTTTCTTATTTTACAAGTCTCATCAATACCAACTACTTACTTCACTTACTTGCGACATTCTTCCCTTTAGCAGGCAGTCAACTTCTTTGATGTTAATTTTTAGGAGCTTTTGAAAAATTTTAAAAGTGCAAACTTTTCATGCCATGTCGTTACGTAATTTGATCTCTTTGAGTATAATCTAGGATTCCTACAACCAATACGCTTTTGATTGCAAACAAACTGTTCGATTTTGTTAGTTGCCATTATTATGCGCTTATAACCTGACCTTTTTCATTGTAGTAAGTTATCCCCGAATCATTTGTTTTCACAAAACACATTTTCAATCAATAAATCATACTGTATTCAAATATTCGAATGTTTCATTTATTGTTTAGTTCTGAATTCCTCACGCACTCTTCAAGCAAGTGGCGAACACATCAGTAATTCACTAAATGGTCAATTCACGTACTAATTGTTGTCATTTTGACCTTTTTATTATTGTTTATTAAGAAAAAGTGCAATGTTACCCTGTATTGAAAATTATCCGATTCAGTTCATATAGTGGTCACTTGAATAAATCTTATCAATCAATCTCGGCTTCACTCTTCACTGTAACAATGGGCGTTACAAGCTGGATCATAATGCATATCAAATATATTATATCAATATATTCATATATTGGGAGAACTTCACAGAAATTTTCTCATTTGTTGCATACACCTATCCGTGTTTGGAATCGTAACTGTGCTAAGGATTGAACACTGGACAACTTTAGTCCACCACACCAACCGTAGTACAATTCATTGAGTTGCAGAAATCGGGATTAATTGGAGCAGGGACGGTGAAATTATCGCTATTTACCGGATTTTTCATATCAATATTTTAATGCAAAATTTTATTCGCAAAACATGACAGAATAATATTTTCAAGGATCTTTAGTTAATATCAACTTTCTGCGATTCATTATTCTTAGGTCTAGCGACACCTCTGACCCTCGTCAGCTCTGTGTGAGAAGCCTGCATGGATTGCCTATGATGAGGCCTTTGCTGAGACTTACATGGGTTGGTGAATTAGTGCAAGTGGAATATCAGTAATTCTTATTCCTTTGTTTAAAGTAAAAATAATAAGTTCGCGCGTCGACTGTTTTTGGAAAACAACACATTTACATAATATACTTATTAATTAAGCATGGCTTGTTCTTATCTTCTATAATGAGCTTTTGCCGATGGAAAACTTAGAAATTGATAATCAATTGTTCACATAATATATTGATAATGGGGCAAAGTGCAATTGAATGAATAAAGCATCATGCAATTTATGGATCTGCAACCGCAGGATTCCTTCCGCTATGATAGCCATTTTTCATATTAGCTATAGAGAATGAATTTGGCATGCATCACTTACGGTGACTTACAGGAGCATTCTTAAACCAAATTCTCTTTCGCCAGCATGCCGCTCGCCGTGTTTAAATCATTATTTTTATCACTCGGTTGAGTATTCATTCAAACTCTACAGTGAAGTTTATCTACTTATTTAGATCTCATAGTAAGCAATTTTTTATGGTCAAATAGGCTGGTTGAATTTTCCAAATAAACCAAAACTGATTTATGCTTGGACCAGAATTTTTTTAAATTGCTTGTTAATCATAAAAAACTCTGCAGATTAGCAATAATTCAAATGCTTTATTTCAAATCAAGCAGATAAGTTAAAATATCTATATAATAAACCAAATATTTGACGGCTTTAGTGATTTCATGAACTTTGCTTCTAAGCAAATTACTACCAAGCAACTAACTAAGCACTTTGCTACTAAACAAATTTTGAAGGGGAAAAGCCATACTTACCTGTCTATCTAAGGACCGTTTCTTTGTAAAACGGTACCTTAACGGATTTTTCGGCTATTCTATTGACCCGTACCCGTGCCGTTGTACCAACCAAATCAAGGCGAAGGCGAACATTACAGTGTTGAACTGCGAAAGTGTGAATGAAATGGAATGAAATAAATTCATGAAATCATTTATGCAAATAATACAGCTCAGCCCCATTCTGTCAAGAGTTTTATACCATCGATATAGAAAATGGTTACTTCTGGAAAGAACAGCCTCATCAACATGAATAAGCCGATTTCGCACTGCCAGTAATAAGCTACTTCAAATTGGAATCGAAATACTTAATGTAGATAAACTTCTTAACAAGCATGAATCAAATAAGGTTATTTATTTGTTAAATATATACTTCCAAACTGATGTTTGGAGAGCATGACAATAGCCTGCCAATTACACAACTAAGCAGTACAAAAAATATGCAAACTTTGAAGTGCAGGGATTTAATATCTCAGCTTTAAACTTGTTTGCCAACAAAAAAGTATTCCTGCCTTTTGTATCAACTACAATATCATATCTACTATGATCGTCTGCTCAGAATGATGTTCTCGAAATAACTATTCCATGATTTTCATGACTATGATTTGTCGGGATAATGATAAATCTGTGTCAACCCACATCTTATTTGCAATCAAAATATTTTATTTATTTAGTGTCAACGTACGAAACAAATTGAAAAAATGTGTCCCCGCAATAACTCATAAAAAATTTAAAGAATTTAATTGCAGGATTCAACACCGCATGCCTCAAGATCACACTTGCGGACACAAGTTCTGACATCATTGCTCCATACGAGATCGGATGGGCAAGATAAATGATGATCGACTAAGACACCCTCGTCAGAAAAATCCCTGTAGATGTATTCTGCGCCGCAATCGCTTTTTGCCTCATAGTAGCAATGGGCGTTGCAAGCTGGATCGCTCTTGTATTTCTCACGGAGCTCTTCGGAAAGGTTTTCCCATTTGTCGCATACACCACCATGTTCAGCGCTGTGGTCAGGGTTGAACCATAAATCCTTTGGGCATTGACTATGAGTCCATTCTCCAGTCCATTCAATCGAGTCCCAGTTGTTTTGAGGTTTGCACCAGCTGTAGTCCACAC
>Ga0210040_10005580_pt1 | contig 15982 bp, 11 predicted proteins | sample CryGeyCG12114_NA_FD_185462 | JGI IMG/M metagenome (GOLD analysis project Ga0210040, IMG submission 185462) | Groundwater microbial communities from aquifer - Crystal Geyser CG19_WC_8/21/14_NA (SPAdes) (version 2) | ecosystem: Environmental > Aquatic > Deep subsurface > Groundwater | place: USA... | reverse complement strand
TCAAGTGTTTCCTACTTTTAACCTATTTTCGGAGCTAGTTTTACTGCTCGAGTTTGAATTTATTCGGGAGAATAGGCTCGAATTGGGTTAATTTTGTTTATCCTACGCGCTAAGTTCATGAATCTCTCATGCAGTAAAGTACTAGCTACCTGAGGAGGTGTATTCATTTGTACATGCAAAAAGTCGACGCGTTTATTTGTGTTCATTAATATTTATTGTACACGAATAGAGAGATGATGTATTTTTCAAAATTGTTTGTTGATCGACAATATTATGTTTACATTTCTTGCTGTACCCATGTTTCCTTGTCGCATTTCCATGTTATGTCTGCGAATAGTTGCTTCTGCCTGCCAATGCTTACTTGTGAATACTTTAACTATTTTTGCGTCTCCAAATGATGCTCTTCTTTTGCGTCTAATTCAAGTTAGAAAATAACGCACGTACCAACACTATTCATGTCGTACTGCAAAACTTTTGATCATTAAAACAGAGAGTAGAGTGTAAAATTATTCATATTAATACTCTTGGACTCACTCAAATACTGCGTCTGCATGACTTCAATGTTAGCTGATAATGAGAATTATACTTATTTTTAATTTTTAATTATCTGACATGTTTTTATGTATCAGTCAGTACCTGGATGTGTGGACCATACGTAGAAACACTTTTTCATGTGTAAATGAAGACTCGCCGTCATTTCCAAGACTTACAATTCCTTTTCCACTTAAAATTCTTGTTATCATTCATGCCTCACCCTAAAAATAAATGATACAATCTTAATGCCATACGTTTTACAGTATTCATCCTAGAAGCATGTTACGAAACAGAGCAGCATTTTATTCGTTCACTGACCTACATTGTAAAGAAAAAGTGGTATCGCAATAATGGTATTTAGCAACGGAAGACATTATTGCCTCCTGTCTCCCAGAAAACTGCTGGGGTGCTAGCTAGGAAAATAGATGGTTCATCACAAAAGAAAGCATTTGGATTACTCACTTACTAGCGTAGCATTATATTGTTCGTTCCCCCATTGAGACTATTTTAGTTTACACTTGGTGAAAGAGGGAACTGTGAGTTTTTATTGCCTAAGTAAATACTGCACACATAAGAAAAACTACTTGCTATTTTTTCTTGTGCATTTTTCAGTGTAATGTGTGGAGTACTTAAAAGACCATCTTGTGTAGTTTCCTGGTTTTTTCTGCCAAAGCAAAATATTTGTACTTTGAAAGCCACTGAAAAGAAATGAATGCACTTAGTTAGAGAATTTCTGGCTTATAATAACTCATCTATTCTATGGCTTTATAGTTGCATTTAAATTTTATCCATTCATCCTTTCTCCACAAGTTAGGTCTGCTGCAATACTGTTTTCATTTTATTAGGCCAACCCAAGTTATTGAACTTTCCATGGCTTCACGAGAAGCATAAATGCCACCACAAACTGTCGCTCTACTATGATTACTATAGTTGGAATCGTTTCTTGTTATCTTTGAACCAACTGTTGTTTAAATTGCAATACAGAATATAGTAGTGTAGTCATTCGTCGCCTTGTAGATTTGCTTGCATGTGTTGGGCGTATTCACTGGAGGCATCACCAAAGTTTCCTAATTAACACTTTACACATGCATATCTCTTCATTATGAAAGTTTCTACAATACTACTAACTAACTAATAGCATAGTGTCTTGTTATAAGCTACTCAAAGTGAGTATGTTGACTGCTAATTGTGTAATTAATTTTTGATCTGATTATTGTAAGAGGAAAACTTTGGACTGGTTGCAGTCATAATTTAAAATCCACGTATTTTTGTTTTTACAGAACTCCGATTGCCTACATAGCCTCGTGCCATCGATTTCGAGAACAATTTGCCTCCATTCTGTTTGGCCCCGTGGTGAGCATGTATTCTCCAGAGAGCTCTAAATCTCCCCGTAACCATAGACATGGCCCTGAAGATGATGAGAATGGTCACACAGCGCAGAATATGGAGCGTGGGGGAAGCACACCTTTCAGGTCAGGAAGTCGGGACTCTACAAGCAGTAGGAAATTTTCTAATCCTTTTTCTCGACTGACCAAAACATTTTCGTCCTCTCAAGCCACCACTTCGGCATCTGCAAGTAATGTTACGAACACTACATTGATTTCCCAGGGCCTGTCTTCAGCTCCTATGAATAAAACTGTGGATGCAATTCCTACGAATGCGATCAACATTTTCAACTCCATGTCCACCAGGCGGGCAGGGTGCTCTGTAACTACGATTTGCGAAAATAGGGCCATCAGTGCAGAAACTTGTGCTACAGAATCATTCAAAGCTGTGTATGGACCGTCAAGAAGTTTCAAATTGTCGAGGAAGCGGAGATCGTCTTTTTCTCAATGCCGAAGCAAGTCAAACGCATTTGATTTCATCATCAGTGATTTTGATTCTGCTAACAAAAGAAGCTCTGTTTTGGAACAGGATGAGGAATTTTATAATCATAGCAAACAGAGGTTGTTGAATATGTCGTCATGCAGTAGCAGTCCTCCGGACACTCCGTGTATTATCTTTGATGGAGCGTTCACAGGATGTGATGAGTATAGGGCTGAGAGTAAAAGTATTTTGGGAAGACATGATAGTCATTGTGTGTGCTCAGTTATGGGGAATAATAATGTTAGGAGAATGTCTTCCTCATGGATGCCGGGGAAGATGAATGGTGCTATAGCGGTTTTGGAGGATCCAAAAGATAAGTCTTATGTTTGTCGTGTAGGCTCAAACGTGTGAATTTTTCTTGAGTAGGTAGGTACATTGTTTTAGTTATAGAACTGTGTAGATTGCATTTTCAAGACTGATCTAAAAATTGTTAATTGATGAGGGGATATTCATACAATTCAATATTGTTGTATGTTGTGTTCCTAAGTTTGGTTTCATTGCAGTTGTAGTATCAATGTCTAGTTATTCTTTGAATAAAAATGTTCGGAAGGAAGTGTATGAGATTTCAATAATTTATATTAGTTTCAAGGTGGATTTCTGATGTATTTGTAATCCAGAAGTGGATCTAAAAGCTGTTTGTGTCAATGTGATTTTGTAACCTTACCTGTTGTTTGTACTCTTCATCTAACCTGCCATTTCATTGTGATCTCCCGATTAGTATGTAAGCTGTAATTGAGACGTAGATGTAGTTAATATTATTATGCATGGATGAAGGATTTAACTGATTCAATTCAAAGAATCCGAAATGTCTCTAGTTATACGGCTTTTATAAAGTAAAACACATTTGTAACATTTGTAAATCTATTTGTCTCTCAAGCTACTGATAACTGATGAAATGTTGTACCTACTCTTTTTACTTGCTGGTCTACTCAGACTTTAATGTAGTGATTTAATTAAAATTTGAATTTTACGTGAGTAATAAAATCTGTATGCAGGTGTTTCAAAACTTTTCAAATGTTTGCATTTTTTCCCTATAGAAGCACGTGCATTAAAACGTGAAACAACCACAATCTTTCAGTTTGACCGTTCAGACACACAAGTGTTCATAATGCGCATATTATGCTCAAGGGATACCTTTTGACACTCCATTCACTAAAAGAGTTGGATCTGTAAAAAATACAGACACGATTGCATCTGTGGTCAACACAAATTAAGGCGCGTTTCATTTACATGTTGATGAGTACAATTTATAGGAGAGGCTCATTAATAATCAACTCTGGCTGAACACAAGCCTTGCATATGCAAACAACAATTTCAATTCTCATATCTTACACACGCAGTTCACGCTCTGGGTTCAGAGTCTATAAAAAAGAAGATGCCATATTGTCTCCCAACATCAAAATTATAATTAGCAGTCAAGACAGGGAGTTTACTAACTATGAACCCACCCTCACCTAGTAAATAAGCACAAAATCACGTTGCCAGTTTAGAGTTGCATATTTTTTCAAGATAGTTAATTTAATTAGTAGCTATTGTTGTAATTTAACCAGACCTAATTTCCAGTTAAAGATATTGTTGAAAACGTGACGGGCTAAACCTATTTGGACGCGTCAAAAAATGATCTGTGTATCACAACTCTCCGACGCATGTTTTTCAAGCATAAATTAGATTTTTTAACATTTACAGTCTACACAAACAATGCTCACATTGCTGAACACGTTCCTCTATGCATTTTTGGATTCTTGCACAAGGTCCACTCACTAGCTATTTCCGATTATGATGGATGAAATACTCGTATGACATGCATACATCTACTAGCATTCCGTTGGCTGGAACCCACCAAGATTTGTGAGATTTTTAACTTAATGATGGAAATGGAATGTTTGCCCTGGAGACAAATACGTGAGTATATAGCACTCACTAGCTACACCTGCACTCTAAAAACAAGGAAAGTGGGACCTTTTAAGACATGTTGTTGACGATGACCATACTACCCCCAGTAAAACTAACTAACTAACCAACTAAATCATACCTGTACTTATGGTCATCCCCTATATCCTTGTGAGATAAAGTTGTTGAGTGCATTTAAATTCTTCTTGGAATAGGAAGAACCCACACACATAGATATCCCTGGATAGAATGGCTGGTTGGTACAGCATTACATGCACTTACCAACTAACTAAAACTATTCTTCTAGCTAATTCTAGCTAGAAGAATAGCATTAAAAAACTTACACACATAAAACATTCAGTCATTCGGTCACTCACGATAGGAACGAAGGTAAAGTCAAAAAGAGAACATGATTATTATTACTATTATTATCATGACATAGGAAGAAGAGCTTACTCCATTCATTTTACATTGTGACTGTAACGTTAAAAAGTTAGTTAGTTAGTTAGTTAAGAAACCAAGTGACTTGTTATCTTCCCCCGTCCCTTTTTCTTTGTGTCGGTACACTTGCACTCCACTAAAACGAACGTGAGGAAAACTGGAACAAAGAAGATCGTTAGTTTTTCCCTTTGGTTGAGCAGTTCATCAACCATTGTTATAGTTTATGTGTTGTGCTCTGTTTGTATTTGTTTTTTCCTGCTGGGTCGTCCTAATGCATTGGCAAGATAGGTTTTTAGTAGCAACAAGTGTACCTTACATGTAAGACAACCTAGTGTACTTGAAGTCTATTTTTTGTGCAGTACTGCTGTTTGGAATGCTGGAAGGAGCTCCAAGTTAAGGGAAGCCCAAAAGAAGTTGAATATTTTTCTTCAAATTATTCTCTGTCGGTTGTTTTAGTCGGTTTCAGTTAGCAACTAATTAACTAAGGTTATACTAGCGAATTTAAACGTGAATGTTAGTCGGTGGAGTTTTTTGGCTTCAGTATTCAGTTCTTTGTATGCGAATTCACAAATATGAGGAAATATTTGGATTCCATTTCGGTGATATTTTCGGTGTGGATTGTTTTAACTACTATTGGAATCAGTGACGGTAAAACTCCTAGTGGATTGTATCGAGATGATGGCAAGGGCCACACGATCCTCACGCAAGAATTTAGTCAGAGTGATGTGAACGAGTTATCTTATGAGATTTTAAGCATCATGGGATTCAATCATCGGCCACATCCATATGTTCCGAGTGAGGATAAGAATCCGGGCTCTCAGTTTTTGAAGGAAGTTTATAATTCTATAGTGCTTACGGAGGATGCATTGGATGTGGATTTGAGTAATGGAGAAAATGGCCGCAGACAAAATTGGCGGGGTAGACGGAAATCTCATAACTTGACGTGGAGTGAGTTCAATGTGAATGATGAAGAAGTGAATGCAATTTCCCAAGCTGATTCTATTATCAGTTTTCCGAATAGAGGTAAGAAAATTGATTAGTTTAGTGGGATTTGTGTAGGTTGTTTCAGTTTAATTAATTTGTTTCCAGAATTCACGAGAGGATATTATAATGTTCTACTTTCTTCTATGGTACTATACTAAAGTGAAACTGTTTTATGTTTTCCACCAAACTACCGCATAGTTTGACGCATAAATTATTCTGTCTTAACCGCGATTTTTATTTATCAAAAATAAACATTTTGTTTCATGCCAGTATGCACTTCATATATGGTGACATTACTACTCTGATTATGCTGATGAAATCGATGCATAATTGGTACAAGCAATTCTTTGGTAAAACCTTCCTCCTAACCTTTCAGGTCTTTCAGACTAGGCGTTGACTTTACTAAATACTACTTAAATTAAAGTAGTATGTCTTCAATGAATTACACAAGGCGGATGTAGCCAAATAAATAGGTTAGGCCTCAAACCGATTGCAAGAAATATCTTCTTACAGAATCTATTTAATAAACAGGCACGGAAATGGGAAATCAAAGATTGTAAACAAAATTTACTTTTATCTTGCTCGAACAATTACATACCTTCCTCTTTACAATTAATACTATGTGAGCATGAGTATGCGACCAGTCAAACCAGAGGTAAAGTTTTATGGAATCAACGGCGGCTAACTTAACTAACTAATAGTTTGTTTCGCCTTCGCGCATTAGGATTTTAAATAGGTTTTTAAGGCAGTCTCAGTCAGACAGTAAGCAGATGCAAGAAAAGGTTAAGTGTATGACAATTCATGTATCAAAACATGACGTACGGTTCCAATTGGTAATGCCAATTGCAAATGTATAATTTTTAATATTTGCTTTTTGGGGAGCGAGAGCTGATTCCTCCTGAAAGAGAGAAAAAGCAACTAGCAAATAACAAAATACTTATGAATGTATTAACATCATTGCATTTTAATTCCACTTTTACTAAAAATATTGTGTGCAAAGAAGTTATGTAATACGCTTCCGTACAGTGATTTTTTTTGCACATTTTATGAGTTCCGTCTCCGTCATCCTATTTTTTATCAGTGTTTTGCCTCACACTTCATTATCAAGCATTTTCTTTGTTAATAGGGTTAATTTGTATCGCACTCCAATAGTTATTACTCAACGTGTTTAGTGCGACTATGCTTTTTCATAAATTAATTAAAGTCAGCGTGCACCGTACATTAGAATCGCCTGGCATATTTGTTTACTAACTAACTACAAACTAACTAGGTGCCGGAGTAGCTAATTATTATTATGAATGAACATGTATACAGATAGAAAACAGGAAATTTGATATCAGCTTTGTTATTATCATTATGTTAAAGTTTGTTGCGTTAATTAATACTTTACGTTTGTGTCTGGTTTCTTCAATATCTATTTTGAAAATTAATGAACTCAACTTACGCTTTAGTTGTTGTTAGTTAGTGAAAGTTATTGCACACCTTTGTGGAGAAGCTATCACCTCTCCCGTTGCTTTGTTTCAAGCACCAATGTCCCGACAGAAACAACTTAGGCTCATAGTCTTTAGTATCATCATTATCATAGCTTAATCTAGTTAATGTCATGATGTCATCTGATATCGGTCATAGGTCATATTGGGATTCTTGTAATTCAATTTCTGGGGTCACGTTCACAGAGATCAGGTTATCAGATTAACAATTCCGAATTCACGACAGTCGTATAAACAAAATTTTCTGCAAATGTTATACATCCAAATATTTGCAAACGGCGTTAAAATATAAACGAAGATTTCGATTTCCTGCACCTGTACTTTTCATCCAATATATTGGCATCGGCATACAACTTATACAATACATGGCAGAACATTGCGGAAAGTCCTTTTGAAGCGTACCTTCCTGGGTAACTAAACACGGCTACGTATACACTTTTTGGGAATTCGAAATTTTGATTGAAGATTTTGGACAGGGTGTTGTCTTGTGACTTAAAGCGCTGACTATCGAACTTTTCAGAATAATTCAACTATCCCCGATAGCTGGTCGATTTGTACAAATTTAATCACTACTCCAGTAAAATGTTGTAACAACAATAATTCAATTGCCATTTTTCCAATTTTCAAAAAAATTGTTGCTGAAAAAAGTTTGTTTGTAGTTTACCTGCATTGTAACTAGGAACTAGCTAAACCCTTGTTAATTTATCTTGGTAAATTTTAGGACACAGATTCTCATACCGTCTCCCAAAACATGAAGAAGACAAACAGTTTTGGTTTGATGTTTCCGAAGTACAGGATACGGATCAAGTTTTGAGTGCCGAGCTTCGTCTCTGGAAAAAAACCATGAACAAGCCCAATGTACAAGATGATGAGCTCAGTGGCGAAGTTGTCAGAATTGCTGTGAATTTAGTTACTCCAGGAACTGATGGCAGGTAATATTGCTAACTTCAACTATAGTAATTGTAACCATACGTTTTATATATCAATCAATTAAATTATCTAAAACTGTAAAACTAACTTTAGTGGGTAGACGTAAGTATTTAATTGAGGAAAATACTATTTTAGTAGAAGAAGTAGTAGCAGTACTATATAGCTACTTTTTTGCAGACAGTCTTCAAAAACGGCTTTGCCAATGTTAAGAGTAGAAGTGGAATATAACATAAAATGTGGAATGCAGGCATGGGATACAAAAATCATGATATCATGATATCATAAATGAGAGCAGCTTTTTTGGTTACAGTTTTATGAGAAGCCCATTCAAAGGCAATTTCGGTATAACCACTAAGTCTTTTTCATTTGCGGCAAACACATTGAATTGCATTGCATCACATCATCCAAGAAGATAATCATTTTATGGGACAATGAAATGGGAATTTCATCTTAAAGCAACCATAATTTGTGTATAGAAATTGGACTACCGAATTCTAAAGAAAGTTAACTCCAACACTTTTTTATTCTTTTTCCATGGAATAGGTTTCGGAGAAGAGGGTGACGACCTTAGTTTGTTGGGTGGAAAGAAGGACGCGAAATTCTTTGCTTACTTTGTGCATATCTGCCTAAATAATAGGGTTTTTGCTGTGTTACTTCAAAGACGATACATCACTTTCGTATTACATTCAAATCATAGTAATAATCAACGGGAGCTTTATTCCCTTAAAAAAGGGTAGCATGGAACTTTCATTTGCCTACAATGACTGCAACCTGCTACACAATGGACACAATAGGTGAACTTTGAAATTAAATGTACTTTGGCTTACGTGTCCCCTGTCAAGCAGTCCAAAGTGTGTATGTGCATTACGACGGGAATACAATATGGGTGGTTTTACATGATTGTATCGGGAAAACAGAATTTTAACTGCCATCGTTTTATTGCCCAATGAATATTGATGATGCTCACATATGGAAGGTCAATATATATTTGAATCCTAAAGGTTTTTGGGTCAATGACTTGAATTTTGTGTACAATTTACTTTATTGCGGTTATATGATTACAGTAACTAACACGGAGAAGGAGAAAGGAATATTCCTGAGGCTTCTGTTAAGGTCTCGTTCAGAGTAGTTTGCTTTTGGTTCTATATATTATCAATAAATGCTGAATAATAGGATTGGAGTTGGATTGGATGATAGGTAGGGAAGGTTAATTACTACTGTTGAGTTGCCCTTTGTGATAAAATGATCAAACGATTTTTTTCTGAGCTTTAGGGTAAAAGCTGGGAACACACATCATGTGGTAAACTGCGCTATTTTCTGATATGGCGTAAATACAAAGCAAAAGAAAGAATACTTCATGTGATTTGGCAAACATACTAACTGCAATATACTGAATATCATTCTAAATTATTGAGGAATGCTCATATTTTAACACTATGGGAAGAACGGGTACATAAAGTTTGAAAGCGTTCTTGTGTTTCACTTCACCACGTCTCAAGTTTTAGAGTAGGTTTTGAATGTCAAATGCAGGTTCATATTGTTCACGAACAACAATGCAAAGAACCACTCAGAATTCCTATCATGGTGGCTGATTAGTTTATGCTTCTAAAGCATTGTACACGTTTCCCAAAGAGAATTATGTGAACGTCCTTCCGATTTCAGAGCACTAGTCTTTGACTAGACTTGGTTTGACAGATATTTATGAAGTGTTGAACTATGCCGTCAAGTTATTAATTATGCATGTTGGATTGTTTTGAATATGAAGTTATGGTTGGGCTGATGAACATTCTGGTTTTGATTACAATTAGCAACGGATTATATTCTGATTATGGTTGTGCAGAAGGTGTTCTATATCATTTGGTCATATTTAATGAAAGCATTATTCAAAGCATGGTATTGTTTGTCTGGATAAATTTACCGCTTTTAACCGGAATTTTCTATTGTGGAAAGCATAATTGGTCCTCAAAATATGCTACATATTTTGATTAAATACTACCGGTTGATGTAGAATGATCTTTACCATTTGATTCGATATGATGTGTATTCCAATTGACAGTATGCTTATTTTCCCATCGGAATTTTTCTAAAATCTAGACAGGTTTTATAAAACTACGGCGGGGTCAATTTTTCGTTTATTTTTTGTATACAAAACTGATGTAGCTTCCAGCAATAAGCTCGCGTAACATGACATTCAAGGTTTCTAGACTGTTTACACATATACATATTCCAATTACATTTGAAAATTTTTCTTACCTAGAGCACACATTTGAAATTTCCGTCTGTTAGTAACATGTTGTAGATAAGTGTATTAGTGAGTGGAACTTTCACCAACAAAGTTTTCCTCTTCTAGTGCGAATCTAATTTCTAACTACATTTTGCCTAACGAACTAATCAAGCTACAGTATGGCAGATTGCAGCCTTAACCCACTTTTACATGTTATAATGGGGTCAATTGTTTTTACATCATTTGATGGGGATCGTGTCTCGCGGATGGGTTTCCTTTTAACTTGAAATAAATTATCTGTTTGCGAGCCCCAAATGCTGAATATTCGGAAAGTAAATATTCCAGGTTTTTGCACACATATCATGTGTGTTTGGAAAACTTTTGGTTGATAAAATGTTCTCATCTACATTCTATCTCTACAGTTTCCACCAACTGTATTAGAACTAAAATGTGAAAATATTTGCTTGCATGCCATTTATTAGATTTTAGATGTTGCGAAGCCTTATAATTCAACTCCACTATAAAAGTTCAACTTTTACTTTTTGCAGCTTTCTGGTGGAGACAGAGCTGGATGAAATCGTTACTGCAAAATGGGAACAAGGCTGGCTTCGTCTCAACGTGACAAGAGCATTCAAGAAATGGATAAACCATCCAACAGAAAACTTTGGACTAGCCATCTCGACTAAAAATGCGGCTACAGGTACAGTTCATGATTGTAACATAATGAAGTTGTCCAAAAATCTTGCTCAGTACTGGGAGAATAATATATTCTGGAAAGTTCCCAGCCAATTTGCTCTCACGTAAAGAACGTGATAGCCTTGGCAGGTCGTTGAATCCTCAGCAAATGCAATATTGAAATCATGTGCCATAAAAAAGAAGGGAGTATAGGATGTTAACCATAACTTTTAACGAAGAACCTAATAGGGATAAAATGAAAGATTTTATATGAGTTGCCAACTTTGCCTGTATGCTCCATTTTATGATGGCACTTACTCACTATGACAAGCAGTTGAACGGATGTCTATGAAATCTAACTGAATTATTCATAACCCGTATAATGTGTGTGCAGCAGTATGAAAAGTGTGACAATCTTTTTTATTCTTGGGCACAGGAGAGGAGATCCCATTCTCGTCCACAGGACTAGCTTCCTTTATGGATCCTGCAGAACACGAGCCATTTTTAGTGTCATTTATAAAAAGTTCACCAGTGAGACGAGAACGGCCATCCTCCAAGAAATCATCTCGATTCATTCGCTCAGCCGATAGGAGAAAACGAAAGCAGAAGAGATCAAAGAAACAGCAACTCTATGACTTTGATCCACTAGAGGGATCCAAGAGTTGTCAAATGGGTATGCTCTATGTGGACTTTGAGGCTCTGGGTTGGAAAGATTGGCTCATTGCTCCTGAAGGCTTTATTGCCTACTACTGCTATGGGGAGTGCAACTTCCCATTGACAGCCAGCATGAATGCCACAAATCATGCTATAGTGTCCACTTTGGTACATACCTACTATCCCAATGAGTATCCGAAACCATCCTGTGCTGCCGTAAAACTTGGCTCCATTTCTATGCTCTACTATGATGACAATTCCAATGTGACTGTCAAGAAGTACAGGGATATGGTTATCAAGTCTTGTGGATGCAAGTAGGCAGATTTAGTATTGTAGAGAATGTTTTTTTTATATCTGGAAAGGAGAATGGCAGCAGCATGATTTGTGTTGGAGTTTGAATATGTGAGAAATATGGAAAGGAAATGTTGTTTTTTGCGCCTTCTGAGAATGATGATGTACAATAGAATTTATTATGTTGCAGTGAGTTTGACTTACTGGAATAGAATTCGAAATTTTTTTGGATGCGAATAGTTTTGGTGACTTACTGGTGTGTTAAGTTCTGTTGCAATTGAATTTCTGTAATTTAGTTGGATTACGAAACTAGTGATATTGGGTTTGGCTAAAATTGAGTTTGATTCACGTTTGTGAAGATTATGATTGAAATTTAATTTTCAAGTCTTGCTGCGGTTCATATTTTTAGCAGTTTTATGCAAGATAAATTTATGTTACACGGAATTTTAACTGCTCCGAGCTAGAATTAAATAATTGGCTTATTAGATTTTAAATGTCTTTTAAAAGAAGATGTTGTGTAACGGAATGGCCTAGAATTTAATTATGATTTTATGTAAGCTACCATATTATGACTACTGGTGTATTTGAAACTATATAAGTCTGAAAATTGTCATGTCTGACGGCAGTTCAAGAGTCTGTAATTTTGTTGCAAAGAAAGAGGCTATGTGAGAATAATAGATGTGAAAAATAATTAGTGTTGAAAATCTAATATCTGAACATGTTTCTGCATTACATATTTGCACGCTGAGCAAAGATTTTGAAATTTCATAAAATCTGGCAGGCGTCTTCTTGACATTTAATACTGTCTGCTATGTTTTGTACATGCTGGTATGGAATAGCTAAATTATTCCACTCAAGGGAGTAGTACTGCGAGCGAGACAGAACCCTTTCCCCCTCCAAATGAGATGCAATAAGTAAGCACATGTTTGGCAAGTGGCAATTGATTTTCACTTATGGGACCACGAGTGTACTACATGTTCTGTGACAGGTGTTTATGCTTGCATATAATGCATGATCGATAGTCAGTCAAGAACCCTTTAATTTCCCACTGAACACATTCAAATGCTAAATTGTGCGGTTTGAAATCACAACCGAAAAATATACTGCCTTTTAGAGCTCGATTGGTTTAACGATTTCATTATATTTTTAAAAGTGGCATATGCATCCTATTTCATAAATTAAAGAATATTTGATATGCCGTAACAATGAAAATTATGCAGTGAACAAAATGTGTGAATAAAATAAGAATTCCAGGCCAAAACGCCTATTGATTGATATAAAACGAGGCGAGTTATATACAGGGCGCTTTGAAGTACATAAATATTGATATGAAAAGGGTACAATGACTCCAGACGAATTTTTTGACTACGTTTTTCTTGGTACTAAATATAAGAAGTTCTGCACTTATTTTAGGAGAACCCTTTTTATACAAATTTTGTCAATTGTGCAAATTCGAAAAAGTAGGTCAAAACAATATATTTACTTGTGACTTGTGACTTTTAGTAAACGGATTTATTCGGTGTGAAAATATTTAAGAGAGTCTTGGAACCTGACATTACGGTCTAAATCAAAGGAATTTAACTAGCTCAGCAATTTTTCAGCTATAAATTGCACGCAGTAATAAATATTACGGAAACTTCCACCGTTTTAAATCCTCATGCATAGAATGGAGTCATATTGCATAACAATAGGGACCAAAACAACAGTAGTACAATAGTAAATTACCGCCTGCAGAGGTTGCACTGCAATTATAAGAGTGAATTGTGATTTCCAACACAATGAACTGATTGGAATGAAATCAATCCACTTTTTATTGACAGGGGTAATCAGTTCCACAGCAGTATTATTATTCCCCACACATAAATAAACACCCTTTTCCATGCTTCTTCACTGTCAACTGTGTATTAGATTTTTGATTGATTCCCTGTGATTGTAACCCTTTTTGCTACTACCTGCACTATTAGATTCCATTCTATTTGTTTCCAATTTGTGTACTATGTCATTTTATGACAACAAAAATAATTAGTTGTTCATGTGCTACAACTACTGGTGCTAAAAAAGCAAATGTTATCATAAAGGTTACAAATACAACTAGCTGCTGTATGTAAACTGACCATCTACTCCAATGGGAGTCCATGACTATGTCTCAGCATTTATGCTGCACTTACTACTGCTTATATTTCTGCCAAACGGAACCGTAGGGTTGCTATTTGATTCAGCCAGCGATATAATGCGTAACATTCCGGACGACATGTTTACCAAATTATTTGCGGGCATAAGTGTGGTACATTCCCAGAATATGGAACAAGAAGTTCACTGCAATGCCGGGACATACATAATTGGATTCCGGGTAAAAACTGTGTCGATATTGGGAGAATCGTTGAACCCACCTCGTGTTACCGGGATTGAACTGATGTGTTCCGATTTTTTCTTTGGCAATATTTCAAAAAAAGAGATCAATTTATCTTCTCAAGGAGAGTGGCAAGAGTGGGATGCATGTGATGGTGGATATGAAATAGGATTGTCCGTTCAACTTTACTCCAGTTTCGATTCCATGGAGTTTGGTATTTCTTATCCTTACGTGTACAGAATCAAACATTACTGCTCCAGCAGAAAAATTGATGCCGTCGGGTTATTAAAAGCAGAGAAAGGTGATTTACTAGCTCACCAGTTTAAAACTGGGCAGGCTCACTTAGTCGCACAGGTTTGTTTCCCAGGTGAAGCCGTTTCTGGACTCCGGGTGAAAATGACGGGTGTTCTGGCATTTAATAAAAGTGAGAAAATGATTAAATTATATAAAATGATGGAAATATGTGGGATATCATTATGTCTTTATGTTGTGTGGCAGAAGAGAAAAGGCAGCTTTCCCAATTTGTTGCCAAGTGTTCCAGAGTACAAAATCCAGCTAGAGATTGTACTTTTACTTTTGCATGGGACCAGCTAGAAAATGAGAAATGTGGCGATGAACCGTTACAAAAGTGGAATGCTACAAAAGCCAACTGCATGCTTGATATGGACACATGGATTGGGGCAGACTATAGAAGTGGACATAGCAAAGCGTTGATTAAATCGTTCGATAACTTTGGTTTGAAAAATCCCATGATTATAAAATTTACTTTGCTACCAAAATTGGCAAAGGCAAGTTTTTACCATGAGGTAGCTCGTAGTAATATAACAAATGGGGAAAAGGCTGTGAAAAGGTTTATTCTCGACAATTTCTGGGGAAAGAAAGTAGTTTTGGTAGGAAAACATTTGCATTATTTGGATCAAAGAAAAAATGATTATTTACGAGAAAAGAAAGAATTTAGTTCCAATTCGTCGAGCAAGGTGTTTCAAATGGTAGGCTACTGTGGAATTTATTTGATTCGATTTGAATTATTTAAAGTTGTTAGGTAAAGTGTAGCAAAATGACTAAATAATGTTTCCCTGAGTAAGCAAATGTGAATCCGGAAGATCTCAGTCAATCCAACAGGATTACCAGTTTACACAGAAATAAAAACTCCAATATATAAAGCTGTAAAGTTAGCGAATTATTTCATTCCCAAAGTACATATAGTTTCCTTCGACACACAAATTGTGTCTCAGTTTGCATCTTACAATCAGCTTTTCTTCGCAAATCGAAAGTTTCTGGCTTGTTCATAATATAAACAGCTCATTAGGACAATGGTGGAATGGAAACACGACAGCACAGGCAGCTATGCGATTGTGCCCGATTTTTCTCCATCTAGTGAATACACTATGAATTTCAGCAATTATTATTATTATTATTATTATTTATTCATTCAAAGTATCCTCTTACAAGGTTATTACACTTTGAGCACAACTTACTTTAGTAATATATATTAGCTTTATATCGATAAAAAAAACTAAAGAAAAAAAAAAAAAGAAGTAAAAAGAGAAAGGAGAGTGTTATAGTAATTATTAGCTAAAAAGACATATTAAAATTGTTTAAAATGTTATAGATAATAATGATACGGATCAGTCTTTCAGATTAATTGTAGTG
>Ga0210040_10005579_pt1 | contig 15982 bp, 15 predicted proteins | sample CryGeyCG12114_NA_FD_185462 | JGI IMG/M metagenome (GOLD analysis project Ga0210040, IMG submission 185462) | Groundwater microbial communities from aquifer - Crystal Geyser CG19_WC_8/21/14_NA (SPAdes) (version 2) | ecosystem: Environmental > Aquatic > Deep subsurface > Groundwater | place: USA... | reverse complement strand
GCCCCCGCCCGAGATGCGGCTCCACGTGCTCCAGCATCAGGTGAAAGAACAGGTCCTCCCAGCCGAGCCCCGGCGGCACCGCCAGCCCCACCGCGCGCGCCGCGCCGGCCAGCGCCGCCGCATCGCCCTCCGCCGTCGCGGGATCGACCGAGCCCAGCACGTCCACCCCCACCCGCGCGAAGGCCGCCGCCACGCTCACGCGCTCGAAGGGTTCCGAAAGCGCCGTCTCCACCCCCTCATGCGACACCACCGGCGGCAGCACGGCGCGCAGGTAGTCCTCCACCGCGTCCATCAGCGCATCGAGCCCGCCGCCGGCGAGGTAAACCTCCAGCATGGTGAATTCCGGCGCGTGGCGGGGCGAAACCTCCCCGTTCCGCCACACCCGCGCCAGCTCGAAGCAGCTTCCCGCCCCCGCCACCAGCAGCCGCTTGATCGCCAGCTCCGGGGAGGTCCGCAGCCAGAGGTCCATCCCCTCCCCCCGCCCCAGATGCGGCTCGAAGCGCGAGCGGAAGGCGTGCAGATGCACCTCCATGCCCGGCACCGGCACCAGGCAGGGCGTCTCCACCTCCACGCAGCCCCGTTTCTCCCAGAAGGCCCGGGTGTCGCGCGCCAGGGCGGCGCGGCGGCGCAGCGCGGGCAGCCGCCCGGCAAGGCTGTCCGGATGCCAGTTCGGGGTGGATCGCTGCGGCACGCTCGCTGCCTCCTCGGCCAAAATCGGCCCCGTCCGTGACACAAGGGCCCGGTTGGGGCTACCAGCCCCGCCATGCCCGACGGCTCCCTCCCCACCCCCCGCCCGCTCCGCGACGCCGACGCCCTGGCCGATGCGGGCCTGGTCCCGCCCGCGGCGCTGCCGGCGCTGCGCCGGGTCGCGGCGCGCTACGCCGTTTCCGTCACCCCCGCCATGGCCGCGCTGATCGACCCGGCCGACCCCGCCGATCCCATCGCCGCCCAGTACCTGCCCCATGCCGCCGAGCTGGAGGCGACGGACCAGGAGCGCGCCGACCCCATCGCCGACCACCCGCATACCCCGGTCAAGGGCGTGACCCACCGCTACCCCGACCGCGCCCTGCTCAAGCCCCTGCTGGCCTGCCCCGTCTATTGCCGCTTCTGCTTCCGCCGCGAACAGGTCGGCCCGGCCGGCGGCGTGCTGAGCGAGGCCGAGCTGGAAGCCGCCCTCGACTGGTTCGCCGCCCACCCGGACGTCCGCGAGGCCATCCTCACCGGCGGCGACCCGCTGATGCTTTCCCCCCGGCGCCTCCGGCACATCGTCGGGCGCCTCTCGGCCATGCCGCATATCGAGATCATCCGCCTGCACACCCGCGTGCCGGTCGCCGACCCCGCGCGCGTCACGGCGGCCATGGCGGAGGCGCTGGACACCGAAACCGCGCTCTTCCTCTGCCTGCACGCCAACCACGCCCGCGAGTTCACCGCCGACGCCCGCGCCGCCCTCCGCCGCCTGTCCCGCGCCGGAGTCGCCCTTCTCGGCCAGTCCGTGCTGCTGCGCGGCGTGAACGACACGCCCGGGGCCATGGAGGGCCTGCTGCGCGCGATGCTCGCCAACCGGGTGAAGCCCTACTACCTCCACCAGCTCGACCGCGCGCCCGGCACCGCCCGCTTCGAGGTCCCGATCGCCGAGGGCCGGGCCCTGCTGGCGGGGCTGCGCGGCCGCCTCACCGGCCTTGCCTGGCCGACCTACGCGCTCGACCTGCCGGAGGGCCAGGGCAAGGCCCCGATCGGCCCCGACTTCGCGGAGCGGCAGGAGGGCGGCTGGAGCGTCCGCGGCCCCCTGGGCGGCGCCCACTTCCAGCCGGACCGGGCCGGCGAAGGCTGACCCCGCCCGGACGTGGATCGCAAACCACGGCTTCCCGCCGGCCGGGCGGCGGGCCAGACTTCCTCCCAAGCGGCGCCCGCGCAGGAGGCGCGGCACAGGGAGAGACCATCCATGACCAGGACAACGCGCCGCGGCCTCGCGGCGGCCGGCCTCGCCGCCCTCGCCGCTCCCCGGGTCGCGCGCGCCCAGGCCGGGTTCCCGAACCGCCCGATCACGATGACCATCCCCTTCGCACCCGGCGGCCCCACCGACATCGTCGGCCGCCTCCTGGCCGAGAGCATGTCGCGCGAGATCGGCCAGCCCGTGGTCGTCGAGAACAGCACCGGCGCCGGCGGCACCCTCGGCGCCCAGCGCGTGGCGACGGCGCGGCCGGACGGCTACTCCATCCTCCTGCACCACATCGGCATGGGGGTGATCCCCACCATGTACCGCCGCCTCGCCTATGATCCCGTCAACGGCTTCGAGCCGCTGGGCCTCGTCACCGAGGTGCCGATGACCCTTGTCGGCCGCAAGGAACTGCCGGCCGCCAACCTCGCGGAACTCGTCGCCTTCATGAAGGCCCAGGGGGACCGCTTCAACCTGGCGGATGCGGGCATCGGCTCCTCTTCCGCCCTTTGCGGCGCGCTCCTCGCCAACGCCATCGGCGCCCGGCCCACCGTTATCCCGTTCCGCGGCACGGGGCCGGCCATGCAGGAGATCCTGGGGGGCCGCGTGGACCTGCTCTGCGACCAGACCACGCAAACCACCGAATACATCCGGAGCGGCGCCGTGCGCGTCTTCGCCACCCCCTCGCGCGCCCGCATCGCCACCCTGCCCGACATCCCCACCACGGCCGAGGCCGGGCTGCCGGGCTTCGAGGTCACCGTCTGGCACGGCCTCTACGCCCCGCGCGGCACCCCCGCCCCGGTCTGCGCCCGGCTGACGCAGTCGCTCCAGGCCGCGCTGCGCGACCCCCGCATCGTGCAGCGCTTCACCGAGATCGGCACCGCCCCCGTCCCGCAGGAGGACGCGACCGCCGAGGCGCACCGGCGCTTCTGGATGGCCGACATCGCCCGGTGGAAGCCGGTGATCGAGGCCACGAACGCCTATGCGGACTGATTGCGCGAGGGTGCCATCCCCAGCGCGGCACCCCCGCCCCACAGGTTCCTCACAGGGTTTTCCACAGGTTGGAACAGCGAATAATTGTGCCTTGACAATGGTTTATTGAGCCGCCCGCAGGTTCATCCGCAGCTTGTCCCCGTAAAGCCGCTCGCACGGGCGTGAGCCTTGCTGCGGGCGCGAGGTGACCCGGCCGGCGGCCGGGGCACCGCGGTTGCATGCCCCGCCCCCCGCGTGTATTGCCCGCCCCCAATCCAGATTTCCGAACGAAGAACAGGACGCCCCGCCCATGGCGAAGATGCAGGCCAACCAGATGCGCGCCGGCATGGTCATCGAGTTCGAGGGCCAGCGCTACACCATCCTGCGCCAGAACATCATGATCCCCGGCAAGGGGAACGCGATCATCCAGGTCGACATGCGCAACATCAAGACCGGCGCGAAGAAGGACCAGCGCTGGCGCACGGCCGACACGGTGGAGCGCCTGAACACCGAGGACAAGGAGTTCAACTACTCCTACGCCGACGGCGACAACATCGTGCTCATGGACCCCGAGACCTTTGAGCAGACCACCGTTCCCGCGGTGATCCTGGGCGACCGCCTGCCCTTCCTGGTCGAGAACATGACCGTCAACGTGCGCCTGATCGAGGGCGAGCCGGTGGCCATCGGCCTGCCCGACACCGTGGTGCTGGAGGTCGTGGAGGCCGATCCCGTCGTGAAGGGGCAGACCGCCTCCTCCTCCTACAAGCCCGCCGTGCTGTCCAACGGCGTCAAGGTCATGGTGCCCCCCTTCATCACCGCCGGAGAGAAGATCGTCGTCCGCACCGAGGACGCGACCTATCTGGAGCGGGCGAAGGGCTGAGGCCCTTCCAGGAAAACCGATCATGTCCGGCGCCCAGCCCTCCTCGCGTCTCTCCCCCGCGATGACCGTGGTCATCAACGCCGCCCGAAAGGCCGGGCGGCGGCTGCTGCGCGACTTCGCGGAGGTGGAGAACCTGCAGGTCAGCGCGAAGGGGCCCGGGGACTTCGTTTCCCAGGCCGACCTCCGCGCCGAGGAGACGCTGCGCGAGGAACTGCGCCGCGCCCGCCCCTCCTTCTCCTTCCTGATGGAGGAGAGCGGCGAGAGCGGCGAGGCGGAGTGGGAGTGGCGCTGGGTGGTCGATCCGCTCGACGGCACCACGAACTTCCTGCACGGCATCCCGCAGTGGTGCATCTCGGTCGGCATCGAGCACCGGCTGAGCCCGACGGCGACCGAGGTCGTGGCCGGCGTGATCTACAACCCCGCCACCGACGAGCTGTTCTGGGCCGAGAAGGGCCGCGGCGCCTTTCTCAACGACAAGCGCCTGCGCGTCTCCGGCCGCCGCGACATGAACGCGGCGCTCTTCGCCACCGGCATCCCCTTCGCCAAGGTGCCCCACCGCGCGGAATTCTCCACCACCCTCGCGAAGCTCATGCCCCAGGTGGCGGGCATCCGCCGCTTCGGCTCGGCCGCCCTGGACCTCGCCTGGGTCGCGGCCGGGCGCTACGAGGGCTACTGGGAACTCGGCCTCAACCGCTGGGACTGCGCGGCGGGGATCATCATGGTCAAGGAGGCCGGCGGCTACGTCACCGGCCCCGGCGACGAGGACCCCTACGCCACCGGCAACATCGTGGCCGGCAATCCCTTCCTCCACGGCAAGCTGCGGGAAGCGGTGGCCGAGGGCATGACCTATGTGGCCGGCCGCCGCGCCGGCACCGAGCCCGGGGTCCCGCCCGGCCTCCCGCCGGCCTGAGGCGCGGCCCGCCGGAAGGGCGGGCCGTGACAGGTCCATTCACAGCGGCGCAGAATGCGCCCTGGCCGGCCGGCGATGTGGCCGCGCGTCCCGTTGCCCCTGCGGCGAGGAGGGTATCCGACCGTGAACAGCGTTCCACCATCCTCCGGCATGGCCGGGCGGCAGGACCTCACCCTGGCCGGCGAAACCTCCCCGGACCAGGCCCCGGGGCTGCCCGACGATCTGCGGAGGGATGTCGAGTCCGTCGCGCGCCTCGACGCCGTTCCCTCGATCCTCGACGTGGTCTGCCGCATCACCGGCATGCGCTTCGCCGCCGTCGCGCGCGTCACCGAGGAGCACTGGGTCGCCTGCCGCACGCTCGACAGCATCGGGTTCGGCCTCAGGCCCGGCGACGAGCTGCAGATCGCCACCACCCTCTGCCGGGAGACTTGGCAGAGCGGCGAGCCCGTGGTGGTCGGCAACGTGTCCGAGAGCGCCGCCTATTGCCACCACCCGGTGCCGGCGATGCACGGGTTCCAGAGCTACATCTCCGTGCCGATCATCCTGTCGGATGGGCGCTTCTTCGGCACGCTCTGCGCCATCGACCCCCTTCCGGCGCGGCTGGAGAACCCGGAAACCCTCGGCATGTTCCGCCTCTTCGCCGAGCTGATCGCGGCGCAGCTGAAGGCCGACGAGGAACTCCTCCGCACGCGCGCGGAGCTGGTGGAGCAGCGCGAGCTGGCGGAGCTGCGCGAGCAGTTCATCGCCGTGCTCGGCCACGACCTGCGCAACCCCGTGGCCTCCATCTCCTCCGGCACCCGCCTTCTCGGGCGCTCCGTGCAGGACGAGTCCGGCCGCCGGATCCTCGCCCTCATGCAGTCCAGCGTGCTCAGGGTCAGCGGGCTGATCAACAACCTGATGGACTTCGCCCGCGCCCGCCTGGGCGACGGGCTCGTGCTGGACACCACCGGCCGCGACCCGCTGGGCGAGGTGCTGGAGAACACGGTCTCCGAGCTGCGCTCCATCCATCCGGACCGCGCGATCGAGAGCCGCATCGCCATCACCCGGCCCGTGGCCGCCGATCAGGCGCGGATCGCCCAGCTCCTCTCGAACCTGCTGGGCAACGCGCTGACGCATGGCGCGGCGGATTCCCCCATCCGCATCGGCGCGGCGACCGAGAACAACAGCTTCGAGCTGTGGGTCGCCAACAGCGGCACCCCGATCCCGCCCGATGTTCTGCCCGGCCTGTTCCGCCCCTTCTTCCGCGGCAGCCTCCGGCCCAACCAGGAGGGACTCGGCCTCGGCCTCTTCATCGCCTCCGAGATCGCGCGGGTGCACGGCGGCACGCTGGCCGCCGCCTCGGACCCCGGCGAAACCCGCTTCACCTTCCGCATGCCCCTCGGCCACCCGCCGGAAGGAAGCCGCTGAGGCGGCGGCAACCAGGGCCCGCACGCGCCCCGCGTGACGCCGGCCGGTGCCCCGCGCGTGGCCGCGGCGGCCTTCCGGGCCCCGCCCTGGCCGGTGCGGGCCCCGAACCGCATACCGCCTCAAACCGCCCTTGCTCCCTCCCAGACGGTGCCTCCGCTTCAACACACCGCCCAACCTGGGCTACCCTCCGCGCCGTGACCCCAGAAGCAACCCCTTGCCCAGCCGCGCCAGCCGCGCCCAGACGGGCTGCGTCCGGACGGGTCGGGGCCGGCATGGCTGCGCGCAGCGCCGCCCTGGCCGCGGTGGCGATGCTCCTCGCGGCCGCCTGGCCGGCCTGCGCCACGCCGGCGCCGGCGGCGGGCCAGTCCTCCGCCGCCGAAGCCGCCGAGACGGAGGCCCCGTCCGAGCCCGCCCAGGCACCGCCCGCCCCCGTCAGCCTCGCCACCGGCCCGCTGCGCCCCAACATCCCCGTCCTGCCCGACCTCCAGCTCGCGCCCGACTTCGCCCCCATCCCCATCGGCGGCTGGCGCATCACGGGCCGCCCGGGGCGCGGTGAGGCGGACCACGGCGCCCGCATGGCCATCGAGACCATCGGCCGCTTCCTCGCCGAGCAGACCACCGGCCGCGTGACCGTGGTCGCCCAGGTGTCCGCCCCCGCCGACGACCCGTCGGTGGCCCGCCGCACCAGCCTGGCGCGCGCGATCATGCTGAAGGGCGCGCTCACCGGGGGCGGCCTCCCCGGCACGCGCATCGACATCCGCCCCATGGGCCGCACGCCCGAGGGCCTGGACGCGCTGGATATCGTCGCCCCGCCCGCGCCGCCGCCGCGCGACACACCGCCCCCGCCCGCGCCGGAGCCGCCGCCCATCCCGCCGCCGCCGCCCGCCCCCCCGCCGCGCGCCTCGGCCGGCGGCGCGCAGCCGCGCACCGCCACCCCCCTGCCCCGCCGGAACGCCCAGGGCAGCACCAACCAGGGAGGCGGGCAGACGCCATGAACGAGACGCCATGACCGTCAACGCCATGACCGACCCGACGCGCTACATCCTGCGGATGGTGCTCTTCCTGGTCTGCGTGGTGCTGGTCGCCGCGCTGCTCTTCGGCGAGCTGCAGCACGCCTTCGCCGTGAACCCCGTGCTGAACAGCCTGATCCTGGCCGTGCTGGGGCTGGGCACCGCCTGGTGCTTCCGCCAGGTGGTGCTGCTGAAGCGCGAGACCGACTGGCTGAACGCCTTCCGCGCGCCCAGGCCCGGCCAGCCCGCGCCGCGCCCGCCGCAGCTGCTGGCGCCCATGGCCTCCATGCTCGCCTCCCGCCGCCCGGAACGCCTTTCCCTCTCGACGGGGGCCATGCGCGGCGTGCTGGACGGCATCGGCTCGCGCCTCGACGAAGGGCGCGAGCTGTCGCGCTACATGACGGGGCTGCTGATCTTCCTCGGCCTGCTCGGCACCTTCTGGGGCCTGATCCTGACCATCGGCTCGGTGTCCGAGGTCATCCAGAACATGTCGGTCGGCACGGGGGACGTGACCAACCTCTTCAACCAGCTCAAGTCCGGGCTGGCGCAGCCGCTCCAGGGCATGGGCGTCGCCTTCTCCTCGTCCATGCTCGGCCTCGCCAGCTCCATCGTGCTGGGCTTCCTCGACCTCACCGCCGGGCAGGCACAGTCGCGCTTCTACAACGAGCTGGAGGAATGGCTGGCGGGCGTCACGCGCCTGTCCTCGGGGGTGCTGGGCAACGACGGCGCCGAGGGCGGCTCGGTGCCCGCCTATGTGCAGGCCCTGCTGGAGCAGACCGCGGAGAACCTGGAAGGCCTGCAGCGCATCCTGGCCCGCGGGGAGGAGCGCAGCGCCAACTCCGGCCGCGCGCTGGAAACCCTCACGGAGCGCCTGAGCGTGCTGACCGACCAGATGCGCGCCAACCAGGTGCTGATGCAGCGCGTGGCCGAGGGCCAGGCGAGCCTCGCCCCCATCCTGGCGCGCATGGCCGAGCCCAACGAGAACGACGCCGCCACGCGCGGCCACCTGCGGAACGTGGAGCTCTACCTCGCCCGCCTGCTGGAGGAATCCGCCCAGGGCCGCGCCCAGGCGACGCAGGAGATCCGCTCCGAGATCAAGGTGCTGGCCCGCACCATCGCCGCCCTGGCCGAGGCGCCGCCCGCCCCGTGAGGCACATCCCGACCCGGGCCGCGCCCCCATGGCGCTAGGCAACGGCCGCCGCGGCGCGCGGGGCGGCGCCGTCAACGCCTGGCCGGGCTACGTCGATGCCCTCGCCACGCTGCTCATCATCATCATCTTCGTCCTGCTGGTCTTCGTGCTCGCCCAGGGCTTCCTGTCGGTCGCCCTCTCCTCGCGCGACCGCGCCCTGGACCGGCTGAACCGGCAGGTGGCCGAGCTGGCCGAGCTCCTGTCGCTCGAGCGCGGCGGGGCCGAGGAGCTGCGCGCCAACCTCGGCCGCACGCAGGCGGAGGCCCGCGCCGCGGCCGCCGAGCGCGACGCCGCCCGCCGCGACCTGGAGGGCCTGCGCGCCGAGGCCGCCCGCGCCGGCACCGCCCGCGACGCGCTGCGCGAGGAACGCGACCGCCTCGCCGCGCGCCTGTCCGACGCGGACCTCGCCGCCTCCGGCAACGCGGCCCGGGTCGCGAACCTGGAATCCCGCCTTTCCGAGGCCCTGGGCACGCTGGACGCCGCCGGCACCGATGCCGCCCGCACCGTGCGCGGCCTGACCGAGACCCGCCGCACCCTGGCCGGCGAGCAGGCCGCCCGGGAGGGCGCCGAGCGGAGCCTCGCCGAAACCCGCGCCGCCCTGGAGGCCGCCCGCCGCGACCTCGCCGCGCTGCGCGAGCAGGCCACGGCGCTCGACCGGCAGGTCACCACCGACCGCGCCACCATCGAGGCGCGGCTGTCGGACATCGCCACCCTGCGCGAGCAGCTCCGCGCGCTGACGGCGCTGCGCGACCAGGCCGAGCAGCAGGCGCGCGAGGCCCTGGCCAGGGCCGAGGGCGAGGAGCGCCGCCGCCGCGAGGCCGAAGGGGTGGCCACCGCCGCAGCCGCGGCCGCCGGAACCGCCGCCACGGCGCGCGACGCCGCCCAGGCCACCGCCACCGAGGCCGCCCGCGCCCGCCAGGCCGCCGAGGCCGCCGCCACGGAGGCCGCCCGAGGCCGCGGCGCCGCCGAGGCCCTGCTGGCCGACGCCACCCGTTCGGCCCGCGCCGAGTCCGAGGCCCGCCGCGCCGCCGAGGCGCAATCCGGCGAATACGCCCGCCTGGCCGAGAGCGCCCGCGCCCAGGCGGCGCTTCTCACGCAGCAGCTCGACTCGCTCCGTGCCGAGCTGCGCCGCGTGGCCTCCGCGCTCGACGCCCGGGAGGCGCAGGACAAGGAGAAGGACACGCAGATCGCGGCCCTCGGCACGCGCCTGAACGCGGCGCTCGCCGCGCGGGTGGAGGAGCTGCAGCGCTACCGCTCGGACTTCTTCGGCCGCCTCCGCGAGGTGCTGGGCGACCGCCCGGAGATCCGCATCAGCGGGGACCGCTTCGTGTTCCAGTCCGAGGTGCTGTTCCCCGTCGGCAGCGCCGACCTGTCCGATGCCGGGCGGGAGCAGATCGCCAACGTCACCACCCTGCTGCTCGACATCGCCCGCCGCATCCCCGAGGGCACCAACTGGGTGCTGCGGGTGGACGGCCACGCCGACAACTCGCCCCTGCGCAACACCGCGCGCTTCGCCTCGAACTGGGAGCTGTCCTCGGCCCGCGCGATCGCTGTGGCCCAGCTCATGATCCAGAACGGCCTGCCGGCGAACCGCGTGGCCGCCACCGCCTTCGGGGAGTTCCAGCCGGTGGACACCGCCGACACGCCCCAGGCGCGGGCGCGCAACCGCCGGATCGAGCTGCGCCTGACCGACCGCTGAAGGCCCGGCGCGCCGTCCTCAGATCAGGACGGCCTCGAAGGGCGGGAGCAGGTCGGGCGCCTCGAACTCCAGCACCCAGAGATCCGGGTCGCGCTTCACCTGCCGCGCCACGTAGGCATCCGCCGCCGCGTCGTCCACCGGCGCCGGGCCGCTGCCGCGCATCCAGGCCGGCCGCCCCGCGGCGTCCCGCGTCTGGGAGAGCACCACCAGCCCCTCCCGCCCGCGCAGCACGCAGAGAATGCCCCCGCTGTCCGGGTCGCCCTTGCGCAGCACCGCGCCGGGGCGCCCCGCGAGGTCCCCCATCCGCAGCGCCATCGAGGCCCAGAGGCCCGCCTTCACCCGTGCTTCCATGGCGCACCCCTGCCCCAGCCCGCGCGGCGCCGCAAGCGGGGGCTTGCCGCCCGCCTTCCGCCACGCCATTCAACAGCACCCCACGCACCCTGCCGCCCCGAACGCGAGTGTATCGCCATGGCCACCCCGCCCAAGCCGGCCGCCCCGCGCATGACCGACGCCCAGCGCGCCTACGAGGCCAAGCGCGCCGCCAAGAACGGCATGAGCCTGGAGAAGTGGCTCGCCGCCAAGGAGAAGGAGCGCGAGGAGGAGCGCCGCGCCATGACCGCCGATGCCGGCCGCCGCGCCGCGGAGGTCGCACCGCCCAAGAAGCCCGGCCTGTTCCGCCGCCTGCTCGACCGCGCCCAGCAGCCCCTCAAGAAGCAGCCCTCCAAGCCCGGCCGCTGAGCGCGCCGGAACGGATCGCCGCCCACGCGGACTGGTCGGCCCATCCCGGCAAGCGCTGGGTCTCGGTCGCCCGCCGGCGCGGCGGGGAATGGCTGGCCGAGGCGCCGCGCCCGGTGGGCGATCCCGCCGTTCTCGCGGCCGACCTGATCGCGGAAGGCGCGCCCGTGGCCATCGGCCTCGACCTGCCGCTCGGCCTTCCCCGCGCCTGGGCCGCCGCCCGGCCGGAGCCCGGCTTCCCCGACTTCCTCCGGGCATTGCCGGAGAACCCGGCCTTCCTCCAGGTCAGCGAAAGCCTGGACACCGTCTCGCCCGCGCGCCCCTTCTATCCTGCCCGCGGGCTGCGCGGCATGACGCGCGCCGCCCATGCCGCGGCGCTCGGCATGGCGGGCCCGGAGCACCTGTCCCGCCTCTGCGACCGCGCCACCGCCGAGCGCCCGGCCGGAGCCCCCGTGTTCTGGACGCTGGGCGCCAACCAGTCCGGCAAGGCCGCCATCGCCGCCTGGCGGGACTGGATCGGCCCGGCGCTGGCGGCCGGCGCGCCGCTGCGCCTCTGGCCCTTCGAGGGGCCGCTCGCCGCCCTTCTCCGCCCTGGCGTGGCCGTGCTGGCGGAAACCTACCCGGCCGAGGCCATGCGCCAGCTCGGCATCCGGTTTCCCGGCAGCAAGCGCGCCCAGGCCGCCCGCCGGGCGGCCGCCCCCGCCCTGCGGGCGGCGATGGCCCGCCTCCGCGTCGTTCCCGTGCCGGCGCTTGCCGCCGCCATCGACGGCGGGCTGGGCGCGGATGCCGCCGGCGAGGACCGCGTGGACAGCCTGCTCGGGCTGCTCTGCGTCGTGTCCGTGCTGGACGGCACCCGGCCCGACTTCATCCCCGCCGACCCCTGGGTGCGGCGCTGGGAGGGGTGGGTGCTCGGCCAGACCGCCCTGCCCCGCCCGCCTCCCCCGCCCGCTTGAAGGCGAGTGACACGCCCACCACCTGTTACGTAACGGACCCGCCGCGCGAGACCTTTCCCGATGGACCGCGCCGGCCCGTCTTGTCACGATGTGACCCCGGCCTTGCCACAATCCGGCGATCATCCACCCCGATCATCCGCGCTTCACCAGCCCCCGGAGGGCCAGTCGATGAACCAGATTTCAAAGAACGGGCTGCGCCGCCTCGCGCTTGGCGGCCTCGCAGCCGCCGCGCTGCTGGCCTCGGTCCCGGCCGAGGCCCAGGGCTGGCACCGCCGCGGCCCCAGCGGCGGCGCGATCGCGGGCGGCATCATCGGCGGCCTCGCGCTCGGCGCCATCGCGGGCGCGGCCATCGCCGCCCCGCCGCCGGCCTACTATGCCCCGCCGCCGGTCTATTACGCGCCGCCCCCCGTGGCCTATGCGCCGCCGGCTCCGGCCTATTACGCGCCGCCCGCCTATTACGCCCCGCCACCGGCCTATTACGTGCCGCCCCCGGGCTACCGCTACTACCGCTACTGAGGGTTTTCCCCGGGGCCGGCTCGCCGGCCCCGGTCAGTTCAGGCAGCCGGGGCGTACTGGCCCGTCGCCTCCGCCGCCTTGCGCGAGAGCCCCACGAGCAGATCCAGCACCGGCGTCTCCACCCCGGCCATGCGCGCCAGGGCCAGCGGCTGCACCAGCATCGCCTCCATCTCGATCGCCTTGCCCGCCTCCATGTCCTGCAGGATCGACGGCTTGTGCGCGACGCTGCGCGAGGCCTCCACCCGTGCCGCCACGTCCATCTCCAGCACGATCCCGAGGCCCCGCGCGATGGCGACGCCCTCGGCCAGCCCGGCCCGCGCCGCAGCGCGCGCCGCCTCGTCCTCCAGCGTCGGCCCGATTCCCTGGCGCGACAGCAGGCAGAGCGGCCCGTTGGACAGGTTGGACACCAGCTTGGCCCAGACCTCCCGCCGGATGTCCGGCACAACGGGGCAGCCCATGCCCCCGGCCTCCAGGGCCGCCGCCAGCGCGGCCAGCCGCCCGTCCATGCCCCCGCCGGGCCAGCCCAGCACCACCCGGCTCTTCTCGTTCTCCACCTCGATCCGCCCGGGGGCGGTGATGGTGCAGGCGGAGTAGACCACGCCCCCCACCGTCCGCTCCACGCCGACCGCGCGGCGCATCGCGCCGCCGGGGTCCAGCGCCGGAAGCGCCGTGCCGTCCAGCGCCCCGCCGTGCCGGTCGAAATACCACCAGGGAATGCCGTTCATCACGAAGGCCACGGGCGTGTCCGCCCGCAGAAGCGGCCCGATGGCCTCCGCCACGCCGCCGAGCTGGTGGCCCTTCACCGTCACCACCACGAAGTCCTGCGGGCCGAGCGCGGCCGGGTCGTCGCTCGCCGCCACCTCCGCGCGGAACTCCGCGTCGCGCGCGGCGACCGTGATGCCCTTCTCGCGGATGGCGGCCAGCGTCGCCCCGCGCGCCACCACGCTCACCTCCGCGCCGCCGCGCACCAGGCGCGCCGCGACATGCCCGCCGATGGCGCCCGCGCCGAAGACGCAGACCTTCATGCCAGAAGCTCCAGCGCGGCCCGGCTCAGCGCCTCGACGCCCACGGGGATGCAGGCTTCATCGGGCTGGTAGCCGGCATTGTGCAGCTTGTCCGCCCGCCCCGGCGCGCCGGAGCCGATGCGGAGCTGCACCGCCGGCACCAGGGCCGCGAACTCGGCGAAGTCCTCGCTGCCCATGCTGGGCGACCCTTCCGCGGGCGCACGCCCGAACTGCGCGGACACGGCGGCCAGCACGCGGTCCAGCACGCCGTCGTCGTTGACCAGCGGCGGCACCATGCGCCGGTAGTCCAGCGCCCCCTCCACCCGGAAGCCCAGCTCCAGCCCCTTCACGAGGCGGCGGATGGCGGCTTCGGCGATGTCGCGCGTGCCGGGGTCCAGCGTGCGCACCGTGCCTTTGATCTGCACGCGCTCGGGGATGATGTTGTAGGTCGCGCCCCCCGTGAGCATGCCGATCGTGACCACGGCCGGCTTCAGCGGATCGACCTCGCGGCTCACCACCGTCTGCACCTGCGACACGAAATGCGCGGCGGCCACGATCGGGTCCACCGCCGATTCCGGATGCGCCGCGTGGCCGGACCGGCCGCGCACCACCAGGTCGAAGCGGTCCGAGGCCGCGAGGCAGGCGCCGCGCGCGAAGCCCGTCTCCCCCACGGGCATGTCCGGGTGGTTGTGGAAGCCCAGCGCCATGTCGAAGCCTTCCGCCGCGCCGTCGGCGATCATGGCGGCCGCCCCCTGCAGCGTTTCCTCGGCGGGCTGGAACACCAGCGCCACGCGCCCGGCCAGCATCGGCGCCATGTCGCGCAGCACGGCGGCGACGCCGAGCAGCGTCACCGTGTGGATGTCGTGCCCGCAGGCGTGCATCTTGCCGTCCGCCGTGCTGGCGAAGGGAAGCCCGGTTTCCTCGTGGATGGGCAGGGCGTCCATGTCGGCCCGGATGGCCAGCGTGGGGCCGGGCCGCCCGCCCTCGATCACCCCCAGCACGCCCGTGCGCCCGAGCCCCGTGCGGTGGGCGATGCCGAGGCGCGAAAGCTCGCGCGCGACGATTCCAGCCGTCCGGACCTCCTCGAAGGCCAGTTCGGGATGGGCGTGGATGTCGCGGCGGATGGCAACGAGTTCAGGGGAAAGGCTGGCGGCGGCCTCGGCGATGCGGCGTGCGGGATCGTTGATTCTCATGCCGTTAGCGTCCGTCATGACGTCGCCATCCGCAAGTATGTTGCGCTGCAACGCAGGTGAAGAAGCATCCATGACAAAGTCTTGGGCAATCTGATGCTTGTCGCGCCGCGCTCAGCCCCATAGTTTCGCGGGACTCTATCTACCGGGAGGCACGTCCGGGGCAGAAAGGACGGGGACACACATGGCGGCCGACACCTCTGGTGCACGGCCTGCCTTGGCGTGACCCCCGGCTGGCCCGACCCCGCCGTTCCCCCCCGGTCAGATCGGAAACGTGAGGGACACTAAAGGGTGGAGAGTGCATGAAAGTCAGTCAAAAGGATCTCTGGGCCGGTGGGCTGCTCATGTTCCTGGCCTTTGTCGGCCTGTGGATCAATGGCGGCTTCCTGGGCCTCGGGCTCGAGCAGCACACGCTTGGCTCCGCGCGCCGCATGGGCCCGGGCTACATGCCGATGCTGGTGCTCTGGCTGCAGATGGCGCTCGGCGCCCTGGTGTTCGTGCTCGGCCTGCGCGGCGGACCGGATGACCTCGAGAGCTGGAAGAAGCTCGATTTCGTCACGCTGGCCGTCGGCGTCGCCGCTGCCCTGCTGATCTGGCGGGTGATGGAGCACGTCGGCTACAACAGCAACTACGTCCAGGTCGGGCTGGCCTGCTTCATCGGGCTGATGCTGCTCGCGATCGCCCCGGCCTGGCGCCCGCTCGGCATGGTGCTCGGCGCCTTCGCCATCTTCGGCCTCCTGCTGGAGCCCGCCGGGCTGATGATCTCCATCTTCGCCCTCTGCATCATCTCCTCCCTCGCCGACCGCGAGCACACGCCGCTCGGCGTCCTGGGCATGAGCGTCTTCCTTTGCGTGCTCTGCTGGTTCGTCTTCATCTACGAGCTCGATATCCGTGTGCCAGTTTGGCCGGGTAGCTTCTGAACCGCCGGGCACAGGAAGGGCCAAAACACAATGGAACTGCTTCTCTCCAACCTCGCACACGGATTTGGCGTCGCGCTCACGCTGAACAACGTGCTGTTCGCGCTGCTCGGCGCGCTGATCGGCACGGCCATCGGCGTGCTGCCCGGCATCGGCCCGGTGGCCACCATCTCGCTGCTGCTGCCGATCACCTTCGGCCAGCCGGCCACCACCGCCATCATCATGCTGGCCGGCATCTACTACGGCGCCCAGTACGGCGGCTCCACCACCTCGATCCTGCTGAACCTCCCGGGCGAGGTGTCCTCGGTGGTCACCACGCTCGAGGGCTACAAGATGGCCCGCAACGGGCGGGCCGGCGCCGCGCTGACGATCGCGGCGGTGGGCTCCTTCATCGCCGGCAGCTTCGCCACCCTGCTCGTCGCGGCCTCCGGCCCGCTCCTCACCCAGGTCGCCCTTTCCTTCGGCCCGGCGGACTACTTCTCGCTCATGCTGCTCGGCCTCGTCATCTCGGCCGTGCTCGCCCAGGGCTCCGTGCTCAAGTCCATCGCCATGGTGGTGCTCGGCGTCACCCTCGGCCTCGTCGGCACGGACGTGCAGACCGGCCAGCAGCGCTTCACCTTCGGCGTGCCCGAGCTGTCCGACGGCCTCGGCTTCGTCTCCATCG
>Ga0210040_10005578_pt1 | contig 15986 bp, 15 predicted proteins | sample CryGeyCG12114_NA_FD_185462 | JGI IMG/M metagenome (GOLD analysis project Ga0210040, IMG submission 185462) | Groundwater microbial communities from aquifer - Crystal Geyser CG19_WC_8/21/14_NA (SPAdes) (version 2) | ecosystem: Environmental > Aquatic > Deep subsurface > Groundwater | place: USA... | reverse complement strand
CCCTCCTCGATGCTCATGTCGAGCACCTCCGAGATCGACTTGCCCTTGTAGTGCACCTCGAGGGTCTCCCGGTTGTACCGGGCGCCGTGGCAGACCTCGCAGGGCACGTACACGTCGGGCAGGAAGTTCATCTCGATCTTGATCGTGCCGTCGCCGGTGCAGTTCTCACAGCGGCCTCCCTTGACGTTGAAGGAGAACCGGCCCTGCTGGTAGCCCCGGACCTTGGCCTCCGGCGTCTCGGAGAACAGTCGCCGCACGTGGTCGAAGACCCCGGTGTACGTGGCCGGGTTGGAGCGCGGCGTGCGGCCGATCGGTGACTGGTCGACGTGGATGATCTTGTCGACCTCGTCCGCTCCGGTGATCGAGCGGTGGCGCCCGGGCACGTCGCGGGCGTTGTAGATCCGCTTGGCCAGCGCGGTGTAGAGGATGTCGTTCACCAGGGTCGACTTGCCCGATCCCGAGACTCCCGTCACCGCTATCAGCTGGCCCAGCGGGAAGGCCACCGACACGTTGCGGAGGTTGTGCTCGACCGCGTTGTGGACGGTGATCTCGCGACCCTTGGTCCGGGGCCGGCGGACCACCGGCAGCGCGATCTCACGTCGGCCGGAGAGGTAGGCGCCGGTGATCGAGTCGGGGTGCTCGAGCAGCTCCTGCACGGTGCCGGAGTGCACCACGTGCCCGCCGTGCTCGCCGGCGCCGGGTCCGATGTCGACGGCCCAGTCGGCCACCTTGATCGTGTCCTCGTCGTGCTCCACCACGATCAGGGTGTTGCCCATGTCGCGCAGCCTGATCAGGGTGTCGATCAGCCGGCGGTTGTCGCGCTGGTGCAGCCCGATGCTCGGCTCGTCCAGCACGTACAGCACCCCGACCAGCCCGGAGCCGATCTGGGTGGCCAGCCGGATCCGCTGGGCCTCGCCACCGGAGAGGCTGGCCGTGGGCCGGCTGAGCGAGAGGTAGTCGAGCCCGACGTCGAGCAGGAAGCGCAGCCGCTCGTTGATCTCCTTGAGCACCCGCTCGGCGATCTGCCGCTCCCGGTCGCTGAGCTCGAGCTGCAGCAGGAACGCGGCGGCCTCGTCGATGGACATCGAGGAGATCTCGGCGATGTTCTTGCCGCCCAGGGTCACCGCGAGCGAGGTCGGCTTCAGCCGGGCCCCGCGACAGGTCGTGCACGGCACCTCGCGCATGTAGCCGGCGAATCGCTCCCGGGAGGTGTCGGTCTCGGCCTCGGCGTGCCGGCGCTCGACGTAGGAGATGACGCCCTCGTACTTGGCGTTGTAGGAGCGCTCGCGACCGTACCGGTTCTTGTAGCGCACGTGCACCTGGTTGGGCACGCCGTGCAGCAGCACCTTCTGGGCGGCCGCCGGCAGCCGGTGCCACGGCACCTTGGTGCTGAAGCCGACGCTGTCGGCCAGCGACTCGATCAGCCGGAGGAAGTAGTCGGCGACGTGCGCCGACGCCCAGGGTGCGATGGCGCCGTCGGCCAGGGTCAGCTCGTCGTCGGGGACGATCAGGTCGGGGTCGACCTCCATCCGCGTCCCCAGCCCGGAGCACTCCGGGCACGCACCCCAAGGCCCGTTGAAGGAGAACTGGCGGGGCTCGAGCTCCTCGATGGCGATGTCGTGGTCGTTGGGGCAGGCCATCTTCTCGGAGTACCGGCGCTCGCGCATCCGGTCCCCCGGGTCGAGGTCGACGAAGTCGATCGAGACCACGCCCTGGGCCAGCCCCAGGGCGGTCTCCACCGAGTCGGTCACCCGCTGCTTGGAGCTGGGCTTGACCGCGAGCCGGTCGACGATGACGTCGATGGAGTGCTTCTTCTGCTTGTCCAGCACCGGCGGCTCGAGGAGCTGGACGACCTCGCCATCGACCCGGACGCGGCTGAAGCCGTCGCTGGCCAGCTGCCGGAAGAGCTCGACGTACTCGCCCTTGCGTCCCCGGACCACCGGGGCGAGGACCTGGAAGCGGGTGCCCTCCTCGAGAGCCATCAGCCGGTCGACGATCTGCTGCGGAGACTGCCGGCTGATCGGCTCGCCGCAGACCGGGCAGTGCGGGCGGCCGGCCCGGGCGTAGAGCAGCCGGAGGTAGTCGTAGACCTCGGTGATGGTGCCCACGGTCGAGCGCGGGTTGCGGCTGGTCGACTTCTGGTCGATCGAGACCGCCGGTGACAGCCCCTCGATGAAGTCGACGTCCGGCTTGTCCATCTGGCCGAGGAACTGCCGCGCGTAGGCCGAGAGCGACTCGACGTAACGGCGCTGGCCCTCGGCGAAGATCGTGTCGAAGGCCAGGCTCGACTTCCCCGAGCCCGACAGGCCGGTGAACACGATCAGCGCATCCCGCGGCAGATCCAGCGAGACGTTGCGGAGGTTGTGCTCCCGGGCACCCCGGACGACCAGACGATCCATCACGATGCACCATCGTAGGTGGGGCCACTGACAGTTCCCGACCCGTGCGCGGGCAGACCTCGGTCGCCGGCCCCGGTCCCCGACCGGCCGGCGACCGCTACGGTGTCGCCATGCCCGTCGAGAAGTCCACGGTCACCGAGCGCCCAGCCGGACCGCCGGACCAGGCGGACCAGCTGGCCCGGCTGCGCACCCTGCTCGACGACGCCACCGCGCACCTGCTGGGCGACACCATCATGGTGCTCGACGACGACTGGCGGGGACCGAGCCAGCTGCCGGGGTGGAGCCGCGGGCACCTCGCCACCCATCTCGCCCGGCAGGCCGACGGCCTCGTGCGGCTGACCGAGTGGGCGCGCACGGGTGAGCGGCAGGACATGTACGGCTCGCCGGAGCAGCGCGAGACCGAGATCGAGCGGGGCGCCCTCCGGTCCGGCCTCGACCTGCAGGTCGACCTGGACACCTCCGCCGGCCGGCTGGAGGAGGCGTTCGAGGCCGTCGGGGCAGCGGACGCGTGGGACGCGGTGGTGGAGATGCGCGGTGGGCTGCTGGCACCGGCACGTGTCCTGCCTCTCGCCCGCCTGCTCGAGGTGACGCTGCACCACGTGGACCTGCAGACCGGCTACACGCTGGCCGACGTCGACGCACCCACCGCGGACTGGCTGCTCGAGTGGTGCGCCTTCCGGCTGCGCGAGCGCGACGAGTTCCCCCGCCTGCAGCTGACCTCCAGCACCGCGACCGTCACCCTGGGCAGCTCCGGCGCGGCCCGGGTGGTTCGCGGCAGCAGCCCTGACCTGCTGGGCTGGCTCACCGGGCGGTGTGACGACCGGGAGCTGCAGGGCGGCGACGGCCTGCGGCTGCCGGCCTTCTGACCCTGACCCTGACCCCGCAGACCGACCCCGACCCCTGGAGGACGCAGATGCCCGGACTCAACCACGTCGAGCCAGGAGGCGACCCGCTCGTCGTGACCCGGTCGGCGGCCCTGACGGTGACCAAGCTCAGCGTGGGGCCGATGGACAACAACGCCTACCTGTTGACCTCGGCCTCGTCACGTCTGCTGGTCGACGCGGCGGCCGAGGAGGACCGGCTGCTGGCCCTCACCGGGACGGCGCTGGAGACGATCGTGACCACGCACCGTCACGGCGACCACTGGCAGGCCCTGGCGGCGGTCGCCGAGGCCACCGGTGCGGAGCTGGTCTGCGGCCGGCCCGACGTGGACGCCATCGCCACCGGCGCCTGGGTGGAGAACCTGGTCGGGGTCTGGGACGGGGACTCGGTCACGGTGGGCGACCAGCGGCTGGCGGTGATCGGGCTGGTCGGGCACACCCCCGGCTCGGTCGCCCTGGCCTGGACCGCCCCCGACGGGGTCACCCACCTCTTCACCGGTGACAGCCTCTTCCCGGGCGGCGTCGGGCGAGCACCCAGCCCCGCAGACTTCGAGAGCCTGCTGCAGGACGTGCAGACCAAGCTGTTCGACCGGTTCGCCGACGACACCGTCGTCCATCCCGGGCACGGCGACGACACGACCCTGGGTGCCGAGCGCCCGCACCTGGCCGAGTGGCGCGCCCGCGGCTGGTAGCGACCAGACGCTGGACAAGGTCGACCTCGCCGACCGGGCAAACCGACGGCGGCGACGTCTGGGCGATCGTCAGTGCCGGACCGGCGGCAGGGCATGCGGGTCGACGGCCTTGAGCTGGATCGCGCGCACCAGGATGCCGGTCCGGGACGTGACGCCCAGCTTCTGGCCGATGTGCACGAGGTACTGCTTGACCGAACCCTCGGAGACGAACATCTGCGCGCCGATCTGGGAGTTGCTCAGACCATGGGCCAGCCAGCCCAGCAGCTCGCGCTCCCTGGGCGTGAGGCCGACGTCGACGGCCTCCGTCTCAGCGGGCTCCCGGACCAGAGACGACACCAGCTCCCGTCGCACCGCGCTGGAGAGCGGCATGTCCCCGGCCAGAGCCTGCCGCAGCCCGGCCAGCAGGGCAGGACCGCCGACGTCCTTGAGCAGGTAGCCGGAGGCACCCGCACGGAGCGCGGCCACCACGTACTCGCTGGTGCCGAAGGTGGTCATGGCCACCACACAGGCACCGGGCCACCTCCGACAGATCTGCCCGGTCGCCTCGATGCCGGGGAGGACGGGCATCTGCAGGTCCATCAGCACGACGTCGGGCAGCAGCGTCCCGTAGGCCTGCACCGCCGCGGCGCCGTCGGCGGCCTCGCCGCACACGGCGAAGTCGCGCTGGGCGGAGAAGAACGCGCGGTAGGCCCCGCGCACCACGGGGTCGTCGTCGACCACGAGGACGCGGCAGGGCTCGCTCATGGGGTCACCCTAGTGAGACGGGCGGGCCGACCCGGGCGAGTGGGACGGGCGTCGGCGCTCGGGAGCGGCCCGGGCGGTCCCGGCGGCCCAGCGGGCCGTCCGCCCGCGAGCACGCTAGGGTCAGGACCGGTGACGAGGACCCTCCCCCAGCGGGGTCCCTGAGCGCGAGGGAGCGGGTTGGCGTCGCGGTCCCGGCCAGGTGCTTCGGCTCAGCCAGCCCTCGCCGACGCCGCCCGCGCCGTCCCCGTGATGGTCGTCGGCTTCCTCCTGCTCGACGTGGTCGCCAAGCTCGCCGGCCAGGCCTACGACGCTGCCGCGCCCAGCCCTGACGCGCTGCTGCCCGCGGTGCAGAGCCTCCTCGTTGCTGCCGCCGCGGCCGCCACGATGTGGCACCGACCCCGCAGCGCGGTCGTCCTCTCCGTGACGGTAGCGGCGCTCGCTCTCACCGTCGGTCCGTCCGGCATGGAGCTCGTGCTGCTGGTGGTGACGGGCGTGACGGCCGCAGCGCGAGCCGGCCGGCGGCAGCTCGGTCTGGTGGCCCTCGCCCAGCTCGTCTTCGCGGTGTGCCTCGGGCGGCTGCTGGCGCGGAGCTACCCCGGCGAGGGAGGCGCGGTGACCGTGCTCGCGCTGGCCGTCGCCGGGACAGCCCTGACCGCCGGGCTCGTCCTCCGCCGCCTGCTCCGGGCACATGACCGGAGGCAGCGGCGGATCCACGAGCTGGAACGCCAGCGGGCCGAGATCCGCGCCACCGAGCGTGCGCGGTTGGCCGACGAGCTGCAGACCGTCGTCAGCCAGGGCCTGGCGGCGATCGACGACGAGCTCGACGCGGCAGCCCGGCGCTCGACCGGCCTCGACCACCTCCGGAGCACCCTGTCCCGGATCGACCTCCGCTGCCGGTCGCTGTTGACCGAGCTGCGGGTCCTGCTCGACGTGCTGCGCAGTCATCCCGCTCCCGACCCGGAGGCACGCCCGGCCGAGCACCAGGCCGGACCGCGGCGCTGGGTCGAGCTGCTGACCGCCCGGCACGTCCGGATCGCGGCCTCGGCCGTTTTCGGGCTGCTCGCCGCACGAGCGGCAGCCGGTTCCGGCACCCTCCCCGACGCCGAGGCTGTGGTGCGGGCGCTCGGGCTGCTGGCGTGCGCCGTGGTGGTCTGGCGGCCACGGGCGGGAGCGGGGTGCGCAGGTGCTGCCCTGCTCGTCTCCACCGCCTTCGAGGCCCAGGGCCACGGGGACGTGCTGTCCACCAGCCTGCTCTGTCTGATGGCGGCCGTCCGCCTCGGCACCCGGCGGATCTGGCTCGTCGTCCTCGCCGTGGCCGCCTGGGGCGCGGTGCTGGCGGTGGCCGGCGCCAGCGACCCGCTCCTCCACCTGGTGCTGGTCGGGTACGCCGGCTTCGCGGCCGTGGTGACCGGACTGGCGGCTGGGCACTTCCGGACGGCGCGGGAGGACTCCCTCGCCCAGCTCGTCAGCCTGACGGCGGAGCGCGCCCGGCTGGAGTCGGAGGAGCGCAACGCGGTGGCGCGGGAGCTGCACGACGTCGTGGCCCACTCGCTCTCCGTCACGACGATGCTGGTGATGGCCACGTCGCTGAGCGAGGACCGCGAGGAGCTGACCGGCACCCTCGAGCGCGTCGCCCGCAGCACCCAAGCGGCACGGCAGGAGCTGAGCACCCTGCTGCACGCCATGCGGGGCCCGACGCCCGACACGGCGCAGCAGGACCCGCTGGTCAGGCCGTCCAGCACCGCCCAGGCCCTCGGCCAGCGGCTCCTGGAGCACGGTCACCAGCCCGACCTGTCCATCGATCCCGCTGCGGACGCGCTGGACCCGACCACCCAACGGACCCTCAGCCGGACCATGCAGGAGGCGGCGACCAACATCCTGCGCTACGCGCCGCCGGGGTCCCCCTGCCAGTACACCCTGGCGATCGACGCCACGGGCGTCCGGTTGAGCATCGTCAGCCCTCTGGCCGCGAGCGATGGACGAAGTGACCTCTCGCTCGGCTGGGGGCTCCGCGGCATCCGTGAGCGTGTCGACCTCACCGGGGGGACCTTCACCGCAGGACCGAGCCGCGGCAGCTGGTGCCTGACGGTCAGCCTGCCCGCTGCCGAGGAGAGCAGGAGGAGGACGCCGGTCCCGGTACCTCGAGCGGTCGAGCTCGGCCTCCCGCCGGCCGGCTGGCAGAACGCGGCGCCGGTCACCTGAGCTGCACGGCGGCCCCCAGATCCTCGCGCCCTCCGGTGCTGGCCGTCGGGGCAGCACGGTCCGCCGGGAGGTTGGTCGGCCGGGTCAGTGGCAGCCGCACGTGGCGGGCAGCGCGTCGCCGGGGCCAGGAGCCCGGGTGCCGCAGCACGTCGTCTTGGCCTCCGTCGCGCAGCAGCTGGCCGCCCTCGCGTGGTCGCAGCAGGCGCCGGGCTTGGTGGCCTGGATGATCGCGGCGTGCATCTGGGGCTCGGCCTGGTGGGTGAACCGGACGCGTGCGTCGACGAATCCGGTCGCGGCGAGCCCGTCGAGGTACTCCTGCTTGGACAGGGCGCCGGCGATGCAGCCGGAGAACGACCCACGCGCGGCCCGGTCAGCCTCGGTGAGCTGGTCCTCGGCGACCACGTCGCTGATGCCGATCCGCCCTCCCGGAGCCAGGACGCGGAACATCTCGGCCAGCACCCGCGGCTTGTCGCCGGACAGGTTGACCACGCAGTTGGAGATCACCACCTCGACCGAGGCATCGGGTAGCGGCAGGTCCTCGATCCGACCCTGCAGGAACTCCACGTTGGTGGCGCCGGCCTTCGCGGCGTTGGCGCGGGCCAGCGCGAGCATCTCCGGGGTCATGTCCACGCCGTAGGCGTAGCCGGTGGGGCCGACGCGTCGGGCCGACAGCAGCACGTCGATCCCACCCCCGGAACCGAGGTCCAGCACCCGCTCGCCCTCGTGCAGGTCCGCGACCGCGACCGGGTTGCCGCACCCCAGGCTGGCCAACCGCGCCTCCTCCGGCAGCTCACCGGCGTCGGCGGCGCTGTAGTGCCCGGCGCCGAACACCTGGCCGTCCTGGTCGAACGCCTCCGCCACAGGCCCGCAGCACGACCCCGCGCCGTCCGCGCCAGCCACCTCACCGCAGCCACCGCCTTGCCCGTGGCTGACCGCCACCGCGGCCGCCGCGTAGCGGACCCGGATCTGCTCCTGGATCTCCTCCACCGTCGCCATGCCTGACCCTCTTTCCGATTGACCTTCGTCGATGTGTCTGAGCATGTCGAAAGCATCGATCACTGTCAATAGGTGGCAGACTCAGCGCATGACGACCACTGGCCCTGAGCCGACGGTGCTGGACCCGGCCTGCTGCGAAGCCGGTCCGGCCGTGCTGGGGACGGCCGAGGCGGAGCACCTGGCCGGCCTGCTGAAGGCGGTGGCCGACCCGGCTCGCTTGCGGCTGATGTCCCTGGTCGCCGGTGCCGACGACGGGGAGGCCTGCATCTGTGACCTCACCGGGCCGGTCGGGCTGTCCCAGCCGACCGTCTCCCACCACATGAAGGTGCTGGTCGAAGCGGAACTGCTGACCCGCGAGCAGCGCGGCAGGTGGGCCTACTACCGCCTGGTGGCGGACGCCGTGCCCCGCCTGGCGGACACTCTGCGGACCGCCCTGCAGGCTGCCGGCTCACCGGGGCGGTAGTCCTCGCGTGCCGCTGGCAGACGCCCCGCTGCATGCTTACGGATCGTCCGGGGCGCGGTACTCGAGCAGGTCCCCGGCCTGGCAGTCCAGGATCTCGGCCAGCACTGGCGGGTGCATGGACTGAGAGACTGCCGGCATGGCTCAATTCGTCATCTACGGCCACGCCGCCGCTCTGCGTCCCCGCGTCCCGCAACTCTCCGACGCCATCCACGAAGCCGCCGTGACGGCCCTGCAGCTGCCCAGCACCAAGCGTTTCCAGCGCTTCGTCCCGCTTGATCCGGACTGCTTCATCACCCCTGCCGACCGCAGCCGTGACTACACGGTGATCGAGGTGTCGATGTTCGAAGGTCGCAGCAGCGAGACCAAGAAGCTGCTGATCCAGCAGCTCTACCGCACGACGTCAGCGATCGGGCTCAGCACGCACGACGTCGAGATCACGATCACCGAGACGCCGCGCGCGAACTGGGGCATCCGGGGCGTCCCCGGTGACGAGCTGAACCTTCGCTACCGGGTCGAGGTCTGAGCCGCTCCAGCGGGCGTGCCCCGCTCGAGCCTCCGCCCGCTGGCCCCCTGGACCGACTCCGCCGGACCGGTGCCTCGGGTCTACTGGGGGGCACGCACCGGACGCGGGCGTGGTGACCGGACGGCGTAGGTGATGCCGGCGGCGATCGCCGTGGCCACGACCAGGGCGATGAGGTAGGCGGGCAGGAACAGGAAGACCAGAGCACCGGTGGAACCCTCGTCGAACAGGAAGCTGCCCAGGGCCACGGCGGTGACGACGGCGTTCGCCCCTACTCCCACGGCCAGGGCGGGCCACGTCTGAGGAGCGTGCGCGGACGTCTCGAGCACGATGATGACGAGTGCGGCGTGAGGGATGAGGTTCCACACGACGAAGCCCAGCGTGGTGCCGTCCATGTCCGCCGGACCGGGGATCAAGGTCAGCAGCAGAGCGACGGCGATGCCCCAGCCGGCGGGTACCAGGGCGAGGGCTCGTCGCGACTGCAGACGCGTCGGTGTCATGGCTCACCGTACGACGGCGACCGACGCTCCTCCAGGGGCCTGGGGGACGTCAGGCCTCACCGGAGGAACGTGAAGAGCGGCGGCTGGTCCGGCTGGAGCTCGACCGGAGGTCCGGCGTAGCGAAGCACCCCGAGAGCGGGGCGGCCACCGCCCTCGTCCGTCTCGTAGACGACTTCGGAGAAGCCAGCCGCCGCGAACGCCGCGCGCACCTCGTCGTTCAGGTCACCGGCCGCCACCCCCGGGAGCTCGCGGCTGAACTTCCGGCCCCGCGACCACAGCAGCGTGGCGCCGGCCCGGCACAGCTGAGGTGCGAAGGCGACGAGCCGCCAGACGTCCTCGTCGGCGATGTTGCCGAAGATGCCGACCAGCAGGACGATGTCGGCGGGTACGGCACCGCTGTAGGCGTCGACACGGCTGGCGTCGACCGTGCGCACCTGTACCCGTGCCAGCTGGGCTGTCGCCGCGGCATCACGCGCCTGCTGCGCCAGCTCGGGGTGCAGCTCCAGCAGCACCGCTGACACGCGACCGGCGTCGGCGCGCTCGGCGAGGACCCCCAGCAGGTCCCGACCGTCACCAGAGCACACGCTGAGGACGCGCGTCTCACCCGGATGGTGATCGAGAGCGTCGCCGAGGTGCCGGCGGACCCGCTGCAGCCGCCAGGACAGGCTCGAGCCCGGATCGTCGTACCGGCGGTGCCAGTCCTGGTAGTCACGTGTCCCGCTCATGGACTGATCATCGCGAGACGGTCCACGTACGTCTCGGACCCGCGCCGGTTGCCTCCCGAAGCAGTGGCGGGGTAGAGCGCTCCGGCTTCCGAGCGGGTGGACCGCACGGCTTCTGGACGGTCTGACTGCTCTACCCGCGGGTCGGCTTGCCGTGCTGGCGGCTTGACTCTGCCGCAGCGTCAACTTCTAGCGTCATTGGTGGTCGGCATCCGAGCCGACCGGGAGCACGGGAAGGCGGCCGTCGGTGAACTGGTCCATCGCTGAGGTAGCCCAGATGTCGAAGGTGACGTCGCGGACGCTGCGGCACTACGACCAGATCGGGCTGCTCAAGCCCGCGCACGTGGCGGGCAACGGGTACCGCTACTACGAGCAGGAGCAGCTGCTGCGCTTGCAGGACATCCTCCTGCTGCGCGAGCTCGGCCTGGGCCTGCCCGCCATAGCCGACGTGGTGAACGGCCAGCGCGACTCGATCGAGGCACTGCGGCGGCACGAGCAGTGGCTCCACGGCGAGCGTGACCGCCTCGGGCGGCTCGCCGACACCGTCTCCCGCACCATCCGCCAACTGCAAGGAGGAGACCAGATGTCCGCACCAGAGCTGTTCGAGGGGTTCGCCGACCGGCAGGCCCGCCTCGAGACCGACCTCGTCGCCCAGCACGGGGAGGGGGTGCGCGAGCACTTCCACACCGCGCGACGAGCCACGAAGGAGTGGACGCAGCAGGACTACCTCGATGCCCAGCGCCGAGGGGACGAGATCGACGACATGGTCCTGGCGGTGATGCGATCAGGCGCCACCCCCGACTCGCCGGAGGCGCTGGACGTCCTCGACGCGCACTACCGGGCCGTGGCGCAGTTCTGGACCCCGGACCGGGACAGCTACACCAACCTCGGGCAGCTGTACGTCGACAACCCCGAGTTCAAGGCCCGCTATGACGCGAAGGCCCCTGGACTCGCCGAGTACCTGCGCGATGCCACCGCGGCGTACGCCATCCTGCGGCTGAGCTGACCCACCCCGCCGACCAGCGGGTCAGGTCCAGGGGCTGCAGACCCTGGCCCTGAACCGTTGTCTCACCGAGTCGGCACCGTCCTGGCGGTCGCCATCGCCTTGCGCGCTGGGCTGCACGTAACACCAGCTACCGCTACGCCTCCCAAGCACCGCTGATCAGGCGACGGGCACGCGTGGTGTTCACGCTCTGTTATGGTGCGGAAACAAGAAGTAAAGGCACGGACTTCAGGTCTGTCTTCACACGCCGCTCATCGAGTCGCCACTTCTCCCACCTCGAGGAGTGTGCCATGGGCAGCGATAACCGACTTTCCTCCGCTTCTGAGGTGCCGCAGGTTGCCTCCGGCCGAAGCCAGCCGCAGGCCTTGCGTGCTGCGGGGCCAGCCCTAGCCGGTCTTCCGGCCGTGTTCTTGTTCGAGATGCTCGACAACTCGGTGCTCAACGTGGCGCTGCCCACGATCGGCCGCGAGCTGGGGGCGTCCACGACGGCGCTGCAGTGGGTGACCAGCTCCTATGCGGTCGTGTTCGGCGGAGTGATGATGGTGTTGAGCGCCGTGGCCAACCGGTTCGGCCGCCGCAAGGTGATGATCGTCGGCCTCGTTCTGCTCGCCCTCGCGAGCCTGGCGACACTTTTCGTCACCACGGTCGAGCAGCTGGTCGCCGTCCGCGCGGCCATGGGCGTCGCGGCCGCGATGACCACGCCCGGTTCCCTCGACCTTGCGTTTCGACTCTTCGACGACGAGCAGCTCAGGGTCCGCGCTGTCTGCCAGGGCGCGAAGGCCAGCACGAGGCCTCCCGCGGTGGGGCCGAGCGCCAGGCCGATGAGACCAACGGTGAGATGAGGGTGATGGTGCTGCTGGTGAACGTGCCGATCGCCCTCATCGCACTGGTGTGCATCCGCTTCGGGGTACCCGCTGACCGGCCCGAGGACCGCCATCCCAACCCGATCGATGTCGTCGGAGCAGTCTCGGGGACCCTGACCATCGTGTTTGCCCTCGTCGCACCCTCACTGCTCGTCGAGGAGGGCACAGCGTCATGGTCGCCGTGGCGGCGGCCGCGGCGACCGTCGCGTCCGCGGTGATCTTCGTGCTCCGGCCGCGTGGCGCCGCGCACCCACTCCTGGACGTCGCGCTGATTACCCGGCCGCTCGTCTCCAGCGGCCTCGCTTTCAAGGCTGCGGCCGGACTCGCCGTGGCGGGGCTGAGCTACCTCGTCACACTGCAGCTGCAGCTGGACTGGGGATGGACACCCGCGCGAGCAGCGCTCGGAATGCTCCCGCAAGTGGTCGTCCTCAGGGGATGCTCCGAGCCCGCCGCGCCCACCCGCCAGCGCCGGCTGCCAAAGGTCGCCGGTCCACGGCTCCACGAGCATCGCGAGGTCGTCGTCGCGGAGACCGCGATGGCTCGCGTCGCGCACGTACGCCTCGATAGCGCCTCGGTGCACGACGGGGGTAGCTGGGAGAACACGTGGGCGTGTTGTTTCGCGAGCGTGAAGAACGGAGTTTCCTAGGGGGTGAGTGCGACGGCGTCGACGAGGCAGAGTGAGCTGACCGAGCGTCGTGCAGGAGCAGGACGCGGAGGACCACCGCACCCCCGAGATCGTGCGCGACCACCTGCGGTTTCTCAAGGCCCCACTCGTCGAGCAGGTATGCGAACAGCGCCCCTTGGGTACCGAGGTCGACAGCGGGATGGGAATCCATCGAGGAGGCGCCGCAGCCCGGCAAGTCCCACAGGTAGACGGTGAACCGAGCCCACAGCGCCTGGGCGATGGGACGCCACAACGCTGAGGACCACGGCGTTCCGTGAAGGAGCACCACCGGCGGGCCACCGCCGAAGAGATCCCACGCGACTGCGCGGCCCCCCACGCAGAGTATGAGTCAGACTCTCAAATATCACCGGCCTATCGGCCAGGGCACCGTGAGTAGGTTTCTCCCGGGTGTTGAGTTCAGCCGTCTTCAATTTGTCAGCTGTATCATCACGTCCATGAGACTCGCTGAGCCTCGAGAGTTAGCCGGCGATCGCGTCGGGGACTTCCTGAGGTTGCATTGGCACCTGAACGTCGATCACGTGGCTTACGCACCCGTCGGTAACGGAAGCTATCATTGGATTGCCTACCACGGCGGTGTCGCAGCGTGGTTCGTCACAGGCGACACCTTGAGCGGGAACCGGCTCGACGAACTCGATGCCTCGGCCCGAGTCGCGAGACACCTGGCGGACTCGGGTCATGAGTTCGTTGTCGCGCCTATCGCGGATTCGCATGGCGTACTCGTCCGTGTAGTGCAACCTGGATGGGCTCTGCACGTGACCCCTTACGCGTCCGGCACAAGCACGCAGCACGACGCTTGGACCGCAAGCCGTTGGTGTGACCAAAACGACCAGTCTCAGATTGCCCGGATCATCGGGCAGCTGCACGCGGTCCCACCACCGGACTATGTCGCGCGGTGGGACCCAACACCTCCCCACAGCGCCGAACTTCTCGCCGCCCTCGGCAACGTAGATCGATCTCCTCCCAGCCGAACGCCCCTCGTCAGCAGGACCCATGCCGTGCTCCGCGAACAACAGCACCACATACGAGGCCTGATGGCGAGATACGACTGGCTCGTCGCTGAGGTCCGATCACAGACAGACCCCTGGGTGCTCACTCACGGTGAGCCCGATAGCGACAATGTGATTCAAACCGCCGACGGCCGCATGTTGCTGATCGACTGGACGACCGCCGCAGTCGCTCCTCGCGAACGCGACCTCTTCGACGTTATGCAAGGTCCGCACGATGTGCTCAGGGACTACCAGCGCGGTGCCGGTCCGAACCCCCCGCGTGCACACGCGCTCGAGATGATCGGGTTGCACTGGCGATTGAGTCACCTGGGTCACGACCTTGATCTGTTACTCAAGTCCGACGACGAACAGGACGATACGGAGCAGGCGTGGACCCGACTCGTCGAACGTCTCGAGAAACCCCCCGGCGACTACCGATTATCCTGATCCGAGCTTGTACCGTGACAAGGCCGTGCACCTCAAGTGCGAGATGGCAACTACCCGAGAAAGACACGGCAAGGACAAGTCAGCGGGAAATCACAGTTAGGGGCAAGAACCTACAGCTGTAGGTTCTCGTGCTTCTTGTCGCGGCGATCCAGCGTTGACCGGCGCGATGACAAGATCGGCGGCGGCGTTCTTTCTCAACATCTTGTCGGATTCCTCATCGTCGTGGTGACATGCAGAGTGAGCGCAGCAGGCGGTGTGCCAGCCTGACCCTCATGGTCTTTGAGAGAACCACGCCAGGCGGTGGCTGAGGGCACGTGTGCCGTAGCAGCCTTGAACGCTTCGCAGCCGCTTGCATGAGTGGCGCACACGACCTGGGAACAGCGCCAACACGCATCAGCGTCGACATCGAGGCGGTGCACCGGCTTGTCGCCGACCAGTTCCCGCAGTGGTCCCACCTGCCCATCCGCCCAGTAACCAACGGCGGCTGGGACAACTGGACGTTCCACCTCGGCTCGCACCTGTCGGTACGCCTGCCCAGCGCGTCCGGGCGGCTGCTCTCAACGCGGGCTGGGGCCGTGTTCCGCTCTGGTTTGACACATCGCCGAGGGCCACCTCTTGCTCGACGACCGGCAGCTGAGTGCCGTGATCGACTTCGGGACCTGCGGTGCTGGTGACCCGGCGTATGACGTTGCCGGTGCCTGGACGCTGCTGAACGCCGCGGGTCGGCACGCGTTCCGGGACCGCCTGGCGGTGGACGAGGGCACCTGGGGCTCGAGGGCGGGGCTGGGCGCTGTGGAAGACCCCGGCCTCGTACGCCGCCGATCTCGCGCAGGTCGACGACGCATCCAGCCCCGCCCGGCGCGTCCTTCAGGTGATCTTCGAGGAGCACGAGACCAGGCCCACCGAGAAGATGACACCCGATGACAAGTAGGCGAGAAAGTGACAAGTAGGTCGAGAACCCACAAGCAGCGGCGCCGGGGAGCGTTCGCCCAGGGAGAACGGTGGGAAGAAAGGCGCTCCCGGACACCTTGAGTCCATGTCGCTCAAGGTTCGAGCGACCGTCTCCTGGAGGTTCAGCACCATGTCGACCACCCGCCTACCCGTACTCTTCCTGACCAATCTCGTCGTCCTGCCCGGCATGGTCGTGCCGATCGAGCTGGACGACGCCGCGCGCGCGGCCGTCGACGCCGCCCGCTCCCACAGCGACGACCGTCTGCTCGTCGCCCCGCGTTTGGAGGACCGCTACGCCTCCTACGGCGTGTCCGCCTCCATCGTGCAGCTGGGCCGGCTCGCCACGGGTGAGTCTGCCGCCGTGATCAAGGCCGAGCACCGTGTCCGGATCGGCTCCGGCGTCTCGGGTCCCGGCACCGCGCTGTGGGTGGAGGCCGAGGAGCTGGACAGCAGCAGCCCCGAGACCGACGCGGTGCAGAAGCTGGCCACCGACTACAAGGCCCTGGTCATCGCCACCCTGCAGCGCCGCGACGCCTGGCAGGTCATCGACACCGTCAACCGCGTCACCGACCCCTCGGCGCTGGCCGACCTGGCCGGCTACGCGCCGTATCTGGCCGACAGCGAGAAGCGGCAGCTGCTGGAGACCCCCGACGTGGCCGAACGGCTGACCCTGTTGGTCGATTGGACCAAGAACCATCTCGCCGAGGCCGAGGTCAACGACAAGATCGCCGACGACGTCCGTGAGGGCATGGAGAAGAGCCAGCGGGAGTTCCTGCTCCGCCAGCAGCTCCAGGCCATCCGCAAGGAGCTCGGCGAGGACGAGCCCGACGGCGCCCAGGACTACCGCTCCCGCGTCGAGGAGGCCGACCTGCCCGACGACGTCCGCAAGGCCGCGCTGCGTGAGGCGGCCAAGCTGGAACGGGCCAGCGACC
>Ga0210040_10005576_pt1 | contig 15997 bp, 10 predicted proteins | sample CryGeyCG12114_NA_FD_185462 | JGI IMG/M metagenome (GOLD analysis project Ga0210040, IMG submission 185462) | Groundwater microbial communities from aquifer - Crystal Geyser CG19_WC_8/21/14_NA (SPAdes) (version 2) | ecosystem: Environmental > Aquatic > Deep subsurface > Groundwater | place: USA... | reverse complement strand
TTGATCGGCGCGGGGCTCTCCGCCGCCGTGATGCCCGTGGTGCGCGTGCCGGTGACGATCACGTCGCCGTCCGCCGTCGCTGCGGCAGCGGCCTGGCCGCCGTCCCCCGGCGTGGTCTGTGGACCGGCCGCCGAGGGCGGAGCGGCGGCAGGCGCACGGTCCGCTGCTATGGCGGACGCGCCTTGTGCAGCCAGCAGCCCCACCCCGAGCGCAATGGCCGATGTCGTCAGCTTCAACATTCTTGAGCTCCCTTTTGAGAAGCCCTTCAGACGCCCCCCTAAGTGCTGCCCCCGTCACGTTTCTGGTCCCGCAGTGCGGGCGCGATCAGCGGCTTATGCATCGGTACGAGCGGCACGACGGTGTCGCCCGCCAAGTGATCGATCGCGGGCTCGGCGCGAAAGCCGGCCGCTGCGTAGAAGGGGACGCTGGGCAAGGTTGCCATCAGCGTCAGCGCGGTGAAGCCCGCGGAACGGGCGGCCGCCTCGCTTGCTTTCAACAGCGCGCTGGCAAGCCCGCGGCGCGCATGGGCGGGGTCCACGAAAAAGGTGCGGATGCGCGCGGGGTCGATGCCGGGCCGAAGCCTGTCCGCACTGCGGCCGACGCATCGATCGCCACCGAAGAGGGTGCGGCGCCAGCTCGAACCACCGCAGGCCACGAGGTCACCGGCTTGCTCCGCAACGAGATAGGTGCCGTCGCGCACGAGCTCGCTGTCCGCGCCGAACACATGCCGGATCGCCGCAGACACCTGCTCGCGCGTATAGAAGCCGTTGCTCAGGCCCCACGCCGAGCGGACGATCAACCGTTCGATTGCGGGAAGGTCGCGAAGCGTGGCGAGGCGGATGGCCGGAATGTCGATCATCGGCATCCCGTCCGGCCGCGCCATCAGAGCTCCGCGCTGCCGCGTGGTCGCCTCAATCGTCCGCCCGGCGCGCCTGCCAACGTCGGGGCCGCATTCCTCCGGTAAGACCAGCGGCGGGCCATGGGCGAATGCGACATCTTCATGACAGCCATGACGCCATAGGTCTTGCTGCATTGCAACAGGAATGTGTGGGAGCTGACTGGTGTCATAATGATGCATGGTCGCCTTCCCTTGCAGAACAGAGTTGCGGGTCAAATGGGGGCGTTTTACCTGTCTGGAGAGGGTGTCGGCCCCCAGGCTGGGACGTCGATCGCCTTCGCTGATGCGTTCCACCCGACGATAGGGGGTCGAGAGCGGCTCCCCGTTGTAAAATGTGGGGATCCTTGTTCCCTTGCTGCAGCGGCAGCCACGCGCGCCGGCTGCGGGGTGGGTCTATGAATTCGCCGGCCTGCGTTCACGCTGCTCGGCCTACGGGCAGGGCTATTCCTGCAGGTGATCCGAGGCAGCCGGTGGCGAAGCGATGATCCGCAGCGGGACGGCCGCCGCAACGCGTCTCTGGCGCAAGGGGCGGGGACCATCATAGTTCTGCGCAGACGGACTCCAACGATGCGGAACGATTCTCATGCTGATCATGCTGGTCGCGGCTGCGACGATCGCGCCCCAGGCGTCGTGGACCCTTCCGCCCCCGCAGGTCGAACCTGACGACACGGTCACCTACATGAAGGAGGGCAGCAGCCCCCCGGCGCCGCGCTGGCGGCGCCCGGCGCCGGCGCCCGCGCCCTCACATTTGCCAGCCGCTCCGGCAGCGCCTGCTCCCGCAGCGGCGGCGAACACCCTGGGCCTGCGTGTGGGCGACATCCTGATCGACACGGCCAGCCATCGGCTGATGTTCGCCGTCTCGCCCGGTCGGGTGGAGACCTTCCCCGTCGCCGTTGGCAAGCAGGGCGCGCGGTGGAAGGGGACGGCGGTGGTCGGCCGCAAGGTGGTGTTCCCGACATGGCGCCCGACGGCGCGGATGCGCAGCAAGGAGCGCAATCTGCCGAGCGTCGTAGCGCCCGGTCGCCACAACCCGCTCGGCACCCGTGCGATCTACCTGTATCGCAACGGCCGCGACACCCTGTTCCGCATCCACGGCACCAACGCGCCGTGGAGCATCGGCAAGTCCGTCTCCCACGGCTGCATCCGCATGCTCAACGCCAGCGTCGAACACCTCTATGACGAGGTGCGGATCGGCGCGCGTGTGACTGTGCGGTAGCTCGCTCAGGCGATGTGGATCGCCTTGGTCACCAGATGCGCCGCGATGCCCTCGGGCCCGTCCTCGGAGCCGTAGCCGCTGTCCTTGACGCCGCCGAACGGGCTGTCGGGCCAGCTGAGGCGCACCGTGTTGATCGCGACCATGCCCGCCTCGATCGCGTCGCCGAGCAGGTTCTGCCGGCGACCGTTCTCCGTGAAGCAATAGGCGGCGAGGCCGTAGGGCAGGCGGTTCGCCTGCTCGACCGCCTCCTCCACGCTGGCAAAGGGGCGCATCAGCGCGAGCGGGCCGAACGGCTCGTCGTTCATGGCGCGCGCGTCGAGGGGGACGTCGGCCAGCACCGTTGGCGGGAAGAAGAAGCCCGAAGCTTCGCCGCGCTCGCCGCCGGCGAGCACGCGGGCGCCGCGCGACCGGGCGTCGTCGACCAGCGCCGCAATCGCCTCGGGGCGACGCGCGTTCGCCATTGGCCCCATCTGCGTCTGCGGCAGAAGCCCGTCGCCGACCCGCAACCGCTGCGTGCGCTCGGCGAAACCGGCGGCGAAGCGCTCGTAGACGCCCTCCTGCACATAGAAGCGGGTCGGCGCGACGCAGACCTGGCCGGCGTTGCGGAACTTGTGCGCCACCAGTGTGTCGAGTGTGCGGTCGAGGTCGCAATCGTCGAACACCAGCACGGGGCCGTGGCCGCCCAGTTCCATGGTAACCTTCTTGAGCGTGTCCGCGGCAAGGCGCGTCAGGTGCTTGCCGACCGCGACCGAGCCGGTGAAGCTGAGCTTGCGGGTGATCGGCGAGGCGAGGAGCTGCCGCGACACCGCGTCCGGCACGCCGAACACGCATTGCGCGACGGGGCCGGGCAGCCCCGCATCCTGGAAGCAGCGCATCACCTCCACCGCGCTGCCGGCGGTCTCCTCGCTCGGCTTGATGATGATCGAGCACCCGGCGGCGAGCGCGGGCGCGATCTTGCGCACCACGTTCATAACGGGGAAGTTCCACGCGCAGAACGCCGCCACCGGGCCGACCGGCTGGCCGATCACCAGCGAGCGGGTGCCGGCCGGACGCTGGAGCACGCGGCCATAGATGCGCTGCCCTTCGGCGGCGTGGAATTCGAGCAAGGAGGCGGCAAAGGCGATCTCGCCCTTGGCCTCCGCCTGCGTCTTGCCCTGTTCGAGCGTGGCGATCGCGGAAATGCGCTCGGCACGTTCGCGCAGCAGGGCCGCCGTCTTCACCAGCACCGCCGCGCGCTTTTCGGGTGGAGTGGTCCGCCATTGCTCGAAACCGCGGCGACTCGCGTCGAGCGCGCGATCGAGGTCGGCGGCGGTGGCGAGCGGCAGCGCGGCGTGGCCGGCGCCGGTGGCGGGGTTCAGCACGTCCTGCGTGTCGCGGCCCTCGGCGCCGAGCCACTCGCCGTCGATGTAGAGGCCCAGTTGCGTGTCGTACGATGCCATGAAGCCTCGGGTCCTGCTTGGGCGCGCTTGGTTCGCCCGGTGATGATCGCTTCGGCTGTGTAGCCAAATGGGCCGTGGCTGTCGCCTAGAACAGCACCGCCGGGTTCATGATGCCGAGCGGGTCGAGCGCTTTGCGGATCGCGCGCATCGCCGCGATCCTGACGGGGGAGAAATAGGCGCGCGCGGCATCCGACTTCATCCGCCCCAGCCCGTGCTCGGCGGATATGGAGCCCTCGAGCGACGCGACGATGTCGTGGACGATCGTTGCCGCGGCGTCCCCTTGGGCGGCGAATGCGGCGGGATCGGCGCCCTCGGGCTGGACCACGTTGTAGTGGATGTTGCCGTCTCCGACATGGCCGAAGGGGATTGGCCGAGCGCCCGGGAAGGCCGCCTCGATCGCGGTCGCCGCACGCGCCAGCAGCGCCGGGATGCACGACACCGGCACGCTGACATCGTGGCTCCACGATGCGCCGGCGGCGCGCTGCGCCGCGGTCTGCTCTTCGCGCAGTCGCCAGAGGACCGTGCGCTGCTGCTCGTTCTGGGCGATGGCTGCATCGGCTACGGTGCCATCCTCCAGCGCAGCCGCGAGCACCGCTTCCAGCGTTTCCTGCGCCTCGGCCGAGGTCCGGGCGGAGAGTTCGACCAAGACGTACCACGGCCACGGTTCGCCGAGCGGGTCCTGAACGCGCGGGATGTGGCGGATCGCGAGCTCGACGCCGGTGCGGCTGATCAGCTCGAAGGCTTCCACCGCGCCAGCCCCCCGGGTGCGTTCGAGCAGGGTCAGCGCGCAGGTTGCGTCCACGACCCCGGCCAGGGCGGTGGCGCGGCCGGTGATGGCGGGAAACAACCGCAGGCTCGCGGCGGTGACGATCCCCAGCGTGCCCTCGGCACCGATCAACAGCTGCTTGAGGTCATAGCCGGTGTTATCCTTGCGCAGCCGCTTGAGGCCGTGGAACACCTCGCCGCTGGGCAGCACCGCCTCGATCCCGAGCACCAGGTCGCGCATCATGCCGTAGCGAAGCACGCCGATGCCGCCGGCGTTGGTGGACACGGCGCCACCAATCGTGGCGCTGCCTTCCGCGGCGAGGCTCAGCGGGAACAGGCGGCCCGCGGCTGCGGCCGATTGCTGGGTTTCGAGCAACGTCATGCCAGCCTCGACGACGATACAGTCGTCCGCGGGCGCGACGTCGCGGATCGCGCGCAGGCGATCGGTGGAGACTATGAGCTCACCCCTCGGGAGCTGTCCACCGACCAGGCCGGTATTGCCGCCTTGCGGAACGATCGGCACCCGGTGCTCGGCGCACAGCCGGACCAGCGCCGACACCTCCTCGACCGAACCCGGCAGCGCCAGGAACGGGGCCTCGCCACGCCAGCGGCCGCGCCAATCCACCAGCTTGGGCGCGATGCGATCGCGATCGTCGGTCCATCCCTTGGCCCCGAGCAGGGCCTTGGCGGCGGCGACGAACGCCTCGTTCAGGCCCATGGAAAGGCGAGGGTGGGCTGGCGCGAATAGCGCTTCATCCGCACCAGCAGCCGCGCGCCGGCGCCGGGTGCGAGTTCGACGTCAAACGCGCGGCCGGAGAAGGGATGCGGCTTGCCGGCGAGATCGACGCCGGTGATCGCGTGCTCGCCATAGGCGCCCCCCTGGACGGTGACGGTGCGCGTCTCGGTGGCGCTGAGGTTGACCAGCGTCACGCCGGTTTCGGTGTCGCTCATGTGGTCGATCAGCGCCGCGACATCCTCCGGCACGCCGGCGCGGCGGCGGACGGGGTCGAAATAGCGCAGCCGTGCATGGAGCAGCACGCCGCCTTGCGGGGCCGAAGTCGGCGACCAGCTCGGCCGCGCGATGTGGAGGCCGCCCTCCATCAGCTGGATCATCGCGGTGACGCTCGCCGGATTGATGTCGAGCGCGGCGTCGGCGAGGCGGGTGTCCGGGGTGGAATCGTCGGCGCGCTGGTCGCGCACTCGCTTGCGCACTTGCTCCAGGTCCCGTTGCAGCGCGTCGACGGGATAGCTCGGGTTGCGCCCCTCCAGATAGGCGAGCCACGGGTGATCGCCGCCGGTGCGGGCGCGGTCGGAGGCTTTCATCGACAGGAAGTAGATGTCGAAGCCGTTATAGACCCAGTCGCCTGGCGTGTAACTGTACCAGCCCTGGTCGCCGTACATGCGCGGGGTCTGGCGCTGGCCATTGATCGTCTTGCCTTGCGCGTTGATCGCGTCGGCCATCCGCCGCCACACAGCGAGATATTCGTCGTCACCCGTGAGGAGGTATGCGTTCATGAAAGCGGTGAAGGAGCGGGGGACGCGGTTGCGATCCTCTTTCTTGCCGCTCTGCGGGATGGTGACGGTGAACGCCCAGCCATAGACGCCACCATACCATTTGCCGCCGGCCGAGCTGCCGATCACCCCGTCGAGGCCGACGTTGCTCGGCAAAATGTCATGGTTCGCCTTCGCGCGCCCGACCCAGGCGTCCATGTAGTCGAGCACCCATTTGCGGTACTTGGGCTCGCCGTCGAGCATGTAGGCGTTCGTGCCGAGGTCGGTCGTCTGCAGGTTGAGCGGGTTGTCGCCGATGACGTCGGTGTAGTCGCGGTAATGCTCCAGCGTCTGCTCGTAGCTGGTCTCGCCGTGGACCATCTCGAACCGGTTCGCGACCTCGAACGGGTCGCCGGCCCAGTCCACCGCAGTGGTCTTGCGCAGCAGTGGCCCGCGGCTGCCGTTGAACAGGCTGCGGATGATGCGGTGCTGCGGATCGTAATTGGGGGCGCCGGGGTCCTCGTTCATGTAGAAGCCCGCGTAGCGACGCGCGCGGTCGCGGAAGCGCGGGTTGAGCGGGTCCGACAGGCCCTGGAGGTTGAAGACGGACAACCCTTCCGAATTGTGCTGCCAGTCCATCATGACCGGGAACTCCTTGTAGTACATGCCGTCGCGCGCGAACGGCACCGCCGTCGTCTTGGCCGCGGTGTACTGGCGGAGATGACCTTCCCATGCTTTTTCATAGAGTTCGAGGATGCGATCGGAGCCGCCGAGTGCGTGGAGGTGCGGCCAGTTGTTGACGTTCTCGATCGCGTCGTCGGGGCCGTCGTTGCTGCCCCAGCGCTCGGTCGCGAGCAGCCAGCCGCGCGCATCGAAGTAGCGGCCAAAGAACTCCTCGCAGGCGCTGAGCTGCTCGCGGAACAGCTCGCGCTGGAGCAGCGCCCATTCCGGCGGGCGCATCGGCGTGTCGACCCGGATCGCGGCGGTCTGCGCCAGGGCCCGGGCCGGCAGCAGCGCTGTCGTGGCGGAGGCGGCGGACAGGAAACGGCGGCGGCTGATCATGGGCGAAGTCCCTCGGGGCTGACGGGCTGAAGCTCGACGCGGCGGATCTCCCCGACCACGAAGAGGTAGCTGAGCGCGGCGACGACGCAGTGGACGCCGATGAAGATCAGGGCCCAGGCGAACGAGCCGGTGCTCTGGACGATGTAGCCGATCACGATCGGCGTGATGATGCCGGCGGCGTTGCCGAAGGTATTGAAGATCGACCCCGCCAGCCCGGCGGCGCCACGCGGCGACACGTCGGACATCACCGCCCAGCCGAGCGAGCCGACGCCCTTGCCGAAGAAGGCGAGGGCCATGACGGCGAGCACGAGCCATTGCTGCTCCACGTAATTGCACGCGACGATCACCACCGACAGCAGCATGCCGGCAAGGATCGGCGCCTTGCGCGCGAAGGTGAGCGAGCCGGTGCGCTTGAGCAGCGCGTCGGAGGCATAGCCGCCGAGCAGCCCGCCGAGAAAGCCGCAGATCGCCGGCAGCGCGGCGGCGAACCCCGCCTGGAGGATCGACAGGCCGCGTTCCTTGACGAGGTAGATCGGGAACCACGTCGTGAAGAAATAGGTGAGCGTGATGATGCAATATTGGGCGAGGTAGATGCCGATGAACATGCGCGGCACCAGCACCTGGCGGACGTTGTGCCAGGTGAAGGCGACGCTCGGTGCGCCTGCCTTGGCTTCGAGATCGACGAGGCCGCCGCCGGCGCGGATGTAGTCGATCTCGGCGGCGTTGGCGTGGGGGTGCTGGGCGGGGCCGTGGATGAAGCGGGCGAACACCAGGGCGGAGAGCAGCCCGAGCGCGCCCATCACCCAGAATACGGACTGCCAGCCGAACCGGTGGACCAGCCACCCCATCAACGGCGCGAACGCGACCAGCGAGAAATATTGCGCGGAGTTGAAGATCGCCGATGCCATGCCGCGCTCGTTGCCCGGAAACCACGCCGCGACGATACGGGCGTTGCCCGGGAAGGAGGGTGCCTCCGCCGCGCCCATCAGGAACCGCGTCGCAAAGAAGAACGCCGCCGCCGCAAAGCCGGTGAAGAACCCTGCGAGTCCCTGGATCGCGGTGAAGAGCGACCAGATCACCAGCGACACGATGTAGATGGTGCGTGTGCCGTAGCGGTCGAGCAACGCGCCGCCGGGCAACTGCGCGATCACATAGGACCAGGCGAAGGCGGACAGGATGTAGCCCATCTCGACGGCGTTGAAGCCGAGTTCGGCAGCCGCGCTCTGCCCCGCGATCGAGAAGGTCGCGCGGTCGGCATAGTTGATCGTGGTGATCACGAAGACCAGCACGATCACCCAATAGCGGACCCGGGTACGCTTCGCGGGGGAGGCGGCGCCAGCCACGTCAGCGCTTGCCAGCGGCAGCGGCGCGGAGGCCGCTGATGGTGGCGCTGGGGCCGATCTGCTCGGTGCCGGTGCGCAGGTGGATCAGCGCCGGCACGCCCGCCGCCCGCGCCTCTGCCAGCGCGCGGGGGAAGTCGGCGGTGGTCTCCACCAGCGTTCCCCAGCCGCCGAAGCTGCGCGCCAGTGCTGCAAAATCGGGATTGGCGAGATCGGTGGCGATCACCCGCCCCGGGAACTCGCGCTCCTGGTGCATGCGGATGGTGCCGTAGCTGCCGTTGTCGACCACCACGGTGACGATGTTGGCGCCGTATTGGGCGGCTGTCGCGAACTCCTGGCAGGACATCACGAAATCGCCGTCGCCGGCAAAGCACACCACCTCCTGGTCGGGATGCAGGATCTTGGCGGCGATCGCTGCGGGGAAGCCATAGCCCATCGCGCCGGAGGTCGGGGCCAGTTGGGTGTGCGGGCGGCGGTGGCGATAGAAGCGGTGCAGCCAGGCGGCGAAATTGCCCGCGCCGTTGCAGACGATGGCGTCCGCCGGCAGCGCCTCGGCCATGTGCGCGACCACTTCGGACAGGTTCACCGCGTCCGCAACCGGGACCGGAGCCGCGAATGCCTGGTACTCCGCATGGGCCGCGTCGCGCCATTCGGGCCAGCGCCGGCCCGGATCGATCCCGGCGAGCGCGAAGGCGGCGGGACTGACGTCGCAGACCGCGCCGATCGCGACGGGCCAGGTGCGGCCGATCTCCTCCGCGCCGGGATGGATGTGGATCAGCCGCTCGGCCGTTTCGGCGGCGGTGAACAGTGTGTAGCCGCCGGTCGCGAGTTCGCCGAGCCGCGCGCCGACTGCGATGATTAGGTCCGCCTGTCTCGCGCGTGCGGCCAGCACAGGCGACATGCCGACGCCCAGGTCGCCGGCATAGCAGGGGTGGTCGTTGTCGAGGAGGTCCTTGCGGCGGAACGACAGGGCGACGGGCAGCGCGTGCGCCTCCGCCCAGCCGCGGACGGCCGCCAGTGCCGCATCGCTCCAGCCGGACCCGCCGAGCACCAGCAGCGGCCGCTCCGCTGCCGCGAGGCGAACAGCGATGCCGTCACGCACGTCGGGCGCGAGCCCCGCCTGCGCCGGCCGGATCGGCCCCGGCACGGCGGGGCCGCCATCCTCGCGCAGGATGTCCTCCGGCAGTGCGAGCACCACGGGCCCGCGCCGGCCCTGCTGCGCGGTGGCGAAGGCGCGGCCGACGATCTCCGCGGTGCGTGCCGGTGCGTCGAGTTCGTCGGCGTGCTTGGCAAGGTCGCCGAAGACGCGGCGGTAGTCGACCTCCTGAAACGCGCCGCGGCCCTTGTCGGTGGTGCCGACCTGGCCGACGAACAGGATCATGGGCGTCGAATCCTGCTGCGCGGTGTGGACGCCGACGGAGGCTTGCGTCGCGCCCGGGCCGCGGGTCACCATGCACACGCCCGGCCGGCCGGTCAGCTTGGCATAGGCTTCGGCCATGTTCGCCGCGCCTGCTTCATGCCGGCAGGTGATCACCTGGATCCGGTCGCGCACGTTCGCCAGCGCGTCGAGCACTGCGAGATAGCTTTCGCCCGGGACGCAGAAGACATGGGTGACGCCGTTCGCCACCAGCGCCTCCACCAGGCGCTGTGCCGCGGTCGCGCCCTCTGAGCGTGCCGAAGAGAGGGTGTTCTGACTGGTCATGAGGTCCATCAACAGATTTCCGGTTCGAGCGGTATGGAAAGAGCGTCGGTCAGCACCAGTACCTCTTGCGCCAGAGCAAGCGAGGCGGTGAGGCCGGGCGATTCGATGCCGAACAGGTTGATCAAGCCGGCGAGGCCGTGCTCGGCAGGGCCCTGGATCATGAAGTCGGCGGCAGGGGCGTTCGGGGCCGCGATCTTGGGCCTGACGCCGGCGTAGCCGGGTTGGAGGGCGCCGCCGGGAAGGCCCGGCCAGTACCGGCGGATCGCCGCCTCGAAGGCGGGAATACGGCCGGGGTCCACCTCGTAATCCGGCGCATCGACCCATTCCACATCCGGCCCGAACCGCGCCTTTCCCGCAAGATCGAGCGTCAGGTGGATGCCGAGCCCGCCGGGCACCGGCACCGGGTAGACGAGGTGTGCGAAGGGGGTGCGTCCGGCAAAGGTCATGTACTGGCCCTTGGCGAAATACTGTTGCGGGATCGAGCCGGTGCGGATGCCGTGAATGCGGCGGGCGAGGCCGGGGGCGTGCAGCCCGGCCGCGTTCACCACGGTGCGCGCGGCAAGGGTGAAGGGCTGGGCGCCGCCGACCTCCAAGGTGATGCCGGCGTCCCCCGCGTGGCCGCCGAGCACCGGCGCGCGGAACGCGAACAGGGCGCCGGCATTCTCCGCGTCTCCTTGCAGCGCGAGCATGAGGGCATGGCTGTCGATGATCCCGCTCGACGGCGACAACAGCCCGGCCGTGCAGGCGAGATCGGGCTCCAGCGCCGCGACATCTGCGGCGTCGAGAAGGCGCAGGTCGGCCACCCCGCTGGCGCGGCCCTGTTCGGCGAGGCGGGCTAGCGCCTCCCGCTCGGCAGGATCGACTGCGATGATCAGCTTGCCGCAGCGCCGGTGCGGCACGTGGCGCGCGGCGGCATAGCGGTACAGCATGTCGCGGCCGGCGACACAGGTGCGCGCCTTGATGCTGCCGGGCGGGTAGTAGAGGCCGGCGTGGATCACCTCGCTGTTGCGCGAGGAGATCTCGGTGCCGATCGCGTCCGCCGCCTCGAGCACCAGCACCTCGCGCCCCGCCAGCGCCAGCGCGCGCGCGACGGCGAGCCCGACCACTCCCGCCCCGATCACCACGGCGTCGACGCGCTCGCTCACGCCTGTATCCCGCGCGTCGGCAACATCGCGGTTGATCCGGGCCGCGACCCGCGCTTAGCAGGCAGGGGCCGGCACCAGGGCCGCACGAGGAACGCATGCCGCAACGGCCGAACGGCAACACCAGTACCAGCCCGACGCTGCTCGATGTCGCCCGGCTCGCCGGCGTCTCGCCGAGCACCGTGTCGCGCGTGATCAACGAGCCCGCCCTGGTGCGCCAGGACACCACGGAGGCGGTGCGCCGCGCGATCGCGCAGATCGGCTATACCCCCAATTTCGTCGCTGGCGGCCTTGCGTCGAACCGCAGTCGGCTGGTCGCCGTGGTGGTGCCGACCATCGCCAACTCGATCTTCGCCGACACGGTGCAGGCGATCAACGACACGCTGAGCGGCGGGGGATACCAGACGCTGGTGGGACTGACCGGCTATGACACGGCCCACGAGGACGAACTGCTGTTGGCGATCCTTGGCCGGCGCCCCGATGGGCTGATCCTGACCGGCACGGTGCATTCCTCCGCCAGCCGCAAGCGCCTGATCGCCGCCGCCATCCCGACGGTGCAGACCTGGGATCTGGGCGCGGCGCCCGTCGACATGGCGGTCGGCTTCTCGCACGCGGAGGTCGGGCGTGCGACAGCGCGGCACCTCCATGGGCGCGGCCATCGCCGGATCGGGCTGGTGTTCGCCACCGACCAGCGCGCGCAGGTGCGCGAGGCGGCGTTGCGCGACGAACTGGTGCGGCTCGGCTGCGCGGCTCCGGCGGTGGCGCACGTGCCGCCGGCCAATGCCGTCGCCTTCGGCCGCTCCGGCCTTCGCGAGCTGATGGCGGGCGGCGCGCGGTTCGACGCGGTCGCCTGCAGTTCGGATGCGCTGGCGCTTGGCGTCATCTCCGAGGCCGCGGCGAGCGGGATCAACGTGCCGGACGAGCTGGCGGTGATGGGGTTCGGGGACCTCGATTTCGGCGGCTTCACCTCGCCGGCGCTTACCACCGTTCATATCGACCGGGCGGAGATCGGCCGGATGGCGGCAGGCATGCTGCTCTCCGAGCTTGCTGGCCAGCGTCCGGGCGACCATGTCCGCGACGTCGGCTTCTCCATCGTGGTCCGCGAAAGCGCCTGACGGCCCGGCGCGCCACGCCTGCGGGGCCGGAGTGTCGCTGGTGGTGAGGGCGGGGGTGCCGATCAAGCGATCAACTCTCGAGAAAGCGGGCGCGCACGGGCCGAGCGGCCGTGCGCGCCCAGGCGGGGGATCACAAGGCGACGCGCAGGCCGAGATAATATTGCCGGCCCGACACGCGGTATGCCGCCACGCGGTTGGTGGTGTCGACATATTGGTCGTTGGCTTGATTGGTGAGGTTAATGCCCTCCACCGACAGTTCGATCCGCTTGCTGAACTTGTAGGCGACGCGGCCGTCGATGTTGAGCGTGGCGTTGGTGCCTTCCACGAAGTTGTTGTTACGCCCTGGCACCTGCGTCAAATACTTGGAGCGGTAGGCGACCGAGCCGCGGACGCTGAACTTCTGGTCCTCGTAATAGAGCGTGCCGTTGGCGGTGTGCTTGGAGAGGCCGACCAGCGTCGCTGAAACCGTTGGTGCGCCTGGCGTCGACGAGGTCAGATAATCGATCGTCGAATCCACGTAGGTGTAGTTGGCGATCACGCCGAGCCTGTTCAGGATTCCGGGCAAAAAGGTCAGCGGCTGCTGGATGTTGAGTTCCAGCCCCTTCAGCGTGCCGCCCGGGCTGTTCACCGGCTGCGTCACCGCGAACTCGTCGGTCGGCACCGCGCCGGTGCCGTTGAGCAGCTCCAGCGGCAGGTTCAGCGTGTTGTAGATCGCGGTGGTCCGCAGCGTCTGCGCGAAGGTGTTGATGTCCTTGTAGAACAACCCGATGCCGTACAGCGCGCCGCGCTCCGGATACCATTCGAACGACAGGTCGATGTTGTTCGACTTTGTGGGGTTGATGTACGGGTTGCCGGTCGTGAAGGTGCGATTGGCGCCCTGCACGCTGACGTCGCCGCCCGGCGACAGGCTGCTGAGGCTGGGCCGCGCGATGGTGGTCGCCGCCGCAAAGCGCGCCACGAACGTGTCGGTGAGGTCTACAGCGACGTTCATCGACGGCAGCCAGTTGCCGTAGCCGCGCTCTACCGTCACCAGTTCGACTGCATTGCCGACCGCCGCGTAACCGGTGGAACGCTGGTTGGTGTGCACGTAGCGGACGCCCGCGTCACCGCGGACGTTGATGCCGAACAGCGGGAAGCGGAACTCCACCATGCCGTAGCCGGCGCGGTCATGCTCGCGCACCGCTGAGGTGTTGCCGCGCGCCGAGCTATTGAGTTCGGAGCTGATCGCGTAGATGCCCTGGTTCGAATAGATCGGAATCCCGGCCGCATATTTGGCGGGATCGGGCGACAGCCAGCTGGTGGCGACACCGCTCGGCAGGCCGAGGCCGCCGCCGAAATTGGTGGTGAGCTGAGAGAAGTCGGCGATCTGCTGTGGCGTCAGCGTCTGGATCACCGTTTCGGATGCGCGACGATACTCGACCGAGTTGAACTTGGCGTTGCGGTCGTCGGCGCCGACCTTGACCGTCAGCGCATCGCTCAGTTCGTAGGACGCATTGGCCTTGAGCGTGTCGAAGCGCGTGTTGACGTAGCCGGGCCGCAGGCGAACCTCCGACGTGCCGGTGATCGCGGTCCAGCTCGACGGCTGGGTGGGATCAAGGCTGTAGGTGATCAGCGGCGTGCGATTGTTGACGCCGAAATCCATCGCATAATTCTGGACGTTGTCGCGGTCGAACGTCAGCGTGGTGTCGTTGCGGATGGTGAATTTCGACAGCGCACGGCCGGCCAGCCCCGAGACGCGGAGGCGATCGCCGAACTTGTGGCTTGCCGACAGCGTGCCCTGGCGGAAATCCGTGCCCTGCTCGATCACGCGCGTCTGGGTGCGCAGGTCGATGTTGTCCATGGTCGCGGAGACCAGGTTGTTGTTGCTGTCGACGGTGATGTCGCGGATCGTGGTCTGCGGCTTGCCGGTGCCGCTGCGGCTGAGGCCCAGCGCCTGGAGCGCGCGCTCGTCGCGGTCCTGGTCGAGCTTGGCGTAGAGCAGATCGACGGTGATCAGCGTGTCGCTGTCCGGCTGGTATTGGAGCGAGCTCGTCACGCCGAGCCGGCGATCGTACAGGTTGAAGTCGTTGTAGCTCGGGATGCGCGGGATGAAGGTGGTGGCGGCATTGGCGAGGTTGAAGTCGGCGATGCTGTCCGGCGTTGCCGCAAGCCGGGGCGGGCCATTGGTGCCGCAGTTCGCGCCGCCCGTGCTCGGGTTGGTCTGGACGCCTGCGGCCGTCGGATTGACGTCATAGCCGGCAGGGCTGCAGAACCCGCCTTGCGAGTTGCCCGTGTCCCAGCGGGTGGAGCCGAAACCGTTCTCGCGGATGTGGCGCTCGCCATAGGCAACCGAGACGAGTGCGCCGAACGTGTTGTCGGCAAAGGTATCGGCGACCACCAGCGCAAGGCGCGGGTCGGCCTTCTTGGCGGCGTCGTTGTAGCCGATCTGTGCCGAGCCGACGACGGTGAGCTTCTTGAAATCGAACGGGCGGCCGGTCTGGAGGTCCACCGTCGCGCCGAGCGAGCCTTCCTCGACATCGGCGGACGCGCTCTTGCGCACCGTCAGCGCGTTGAACAGTTCCGAGGCGAAGATGTTGAAGTCGAAACCGCGGCCGCGATTGGTGCCGGAGCCGCCACCGGAGTCGGAACTGCCCGAGGTAGCGAGCGCCTCGACGCCGTTGAGCCGCACGCGCGTGTAGTCGGGGCCGAGGCCGCGGACCGAGATCTGCCGGCCTTCACCGCCCTCGCGGCTGATCGCGACGCCGGGGATGCGCTGCAGCGACTCGGCGAGGTTGAGGTCCGGGAAGGCAGCGATGTCTTCGGCCTTGATGACGTCGACCACGCCCGTCTCGTTGCGCTTGATGTTGAGCGCGCTGGCCAGCGATCCGCGAAAGCCGGTGACCACCACGTCCTGCGTCTGCACCTCGGCGCTGCCGGCGGGTGTGCGTTCGGTGGCGGGCGGCGCCTCGATCGGTGCGCCGGTGGTCTGCGGCGAGCCGGGACCGGGGCGGCTGGCGTCGGGCACCGCCGTCTGCACGCTGGTCGACTGAGTCGCTTGGGCTCCCGGTGTTTGCGCCCACGCCGGGGTCGCGGCGGCGACCATGGTGGCCAGCGAAGCTCCCGCAAAGAGAGCGCAGATGCGCACGTCCCTCATAATCCTCTCCCGTGTTGCCCCGGCAGTCTTGGTGCTGCCGGTGGCGGTAAACGCGCCGTGAAAGCGCAACCATTCGGTCAGGCGGTTGGAGCCTGATGCTTGTACGATAATCGGCCGTCAGACGAAAAGAAAGCGCTTTCATTATCGGCGAGCTGCGATGCCACGGCAAGGAACGGCCGCAGCGCGGAATTGCCGTTATCCTCGCGCCAGGCGAGGTGGATTTCGGCGGGGCAGGCCGGCTCGGTCGTGAGCGGGCGGAACTGCACGTCGCTGAAGTGCAGGTTGACGGCGGCCTCGGGCAGGATTGCCGCGCCGATGCCGGCCTGCACCAGCGCCAGCATGGAATGGATCTGCACCACGCGCTGCACCACCAGCGGCGTCACGCCGGCGCCCGCGAACAGCCGCTGGAGCAGCGCGTGGAAATAGCCCGCTCCCTGCGGCGAAAAGGCGATCAGCGGCGCGTTATCGAAGTCGGCGAGTTCAGTCTGCGGTAGGGCGAGGCGGGGATCGCCTGCCGACAACGCGGCGACGAGCGGCTCGGCCACGACGCGGCGGGTCATCAGTTCGGGCCGGTCGAACGGCGGCCGCAGCAGCCCGACGTCGAGCCGGCCGGTGACCAGCGCCTCTACCTGCTCAGAGGTCACCATCTCATGGAGCGCCAGCTCCACCTGCGGCAGGCGCGCCATGAGATGGT
>Ga0210040_10005575_pt1 | contig 15998 bp, 13 predicted proteins | sample CryGeyCG12114_NA_FD_185462 | JGI IMG/M metagenome (GOLD analysis project Ga0210040, IMG submission 185462) | Groundwater microbial communities from aquifer - Crystal Geyser CG19_WC_8/21/14_NA (SPAdes) (version 2) | ecosystem: Environmental > Aquatic > Deep subsurface > Groundwater | place: USA... | reverse complement strand
CAATCTTGCAATCTCTTTATTAAAAACATTATTCAGGAACCCTTCGTCCAGTTTAAAAGATGTTAAAAGGATTAGTACATATGATAGAAAGCTTTGCTTTTGATACCTCAAAACATGTATTTATATTAGAGCGCAGCACCAAAAAATTTTAGAACTGGAGCAGAGCGGAGCTTTAAATCGATTGTATACACTGAAGCGGAGCAGAGCCGAGTGTCTAAAAAATTTGGAGTGGAGCGAAGTGTAGCTTTTCTGAGTATAGTTTTTTTGGTCTTCTTCAGAGTGGTCATTACTCAATTTAATGTCTTCTGGAGCGGAGCACACTCAGAACTTCAATCACTGATTTGACAATAAGATTAGCTAAGGATACTACTCACTAAATTCTGGATTGCAATGAGGGTTTGTTTAACTTGAAGTTAACTTCTGTTATAATTATGCGCTTCTTCGAAATTTTTTTTGCTTGATTTTGGAAGACTATTTTATGGACATTCGAGTGAAATTTTAAGTGAGCAAGTTAATTTGCTTTGTTAATAAAGATTGTCGATCAATTCAAAAGCCAGGATTGATTTCTTGTTTGAAAGTTAAGCAACAAATTATTCATTTATTTTAGTTTAGTACATAGAGAATAGACGAGAAGATTAGCTAAGGACACGACACAGTAATTCTGGGTTGCAATAAGAGTTTTTTAAAGTGAAATGTGAGTTTCGTTATTATTTGAGTCTATTATTAAAAGAACTATTATCAAAAGCACACAAAGCAACACAACAGTTATATTTAGGAAACCAAAAATTTATTCACCGTCTGTTTCAAGTTAAAGAGAATTATTCGACTGTGAGTATGCTAATTTAGTTGAAGGGTCAGTTGTGGAATTTATGCAAGAAAAAAGTTGTAATTGATAGAGCAATCAGTTTTAAAATTACTCTTGTTCCCCTTCTGTTTGGACAGAAAACCAAGAGTAAATAACTAGAGCCAAATTTTTTTTCAATAAGGCAGTGTAGTTTTTTTATTTGAAACGGACAGCAGTAATGTCTCAAGTGGTAATTGTGTTAACTTAAGCTTTGTGTGTTAACCTGAGCTTTGTTAGCATCATACCAGTTGTTTGGTCTAAACTGGATGCTGTTCTTTTAAGAGAGGAGCACTTATCACCTAGGGTAACGGCTGAAGCGTTTTCGAATTCTTTTTCAAATCTATCTATATGTTCGAATAATAGCTGGTCCCTTGGATCACCTACTTTAAGCATAACGGAGATTGAGGACCTCACGAGGGTCCAAATCCCCGCTATAGTCCACATGCTACCGCCAATATCAAATGCATTACTGTTTACATAGAATATACCACTAACTTTGACCGTAATGTACTTAATGTATTCAGCTTTACTCCAAAGAGAGGGTACATTGGCTGCCATGATACTATTTCTACCTTCCACCAGAATATGACTGTTCACGATGTATACGATTACGTATTTGATGATTGGATAATGGCAAAACAATATTCTGATCAAAATATGCAGATGGCATGATGCAGATGTAATCAATCCGCTACCGCGCTCTTATGGGACGCGTAGGATACGCTTCCTTCTCATGCGCAGATTTCCTACACAGTCTCAACCATATTTGGAGTTATCTTCGTATTCTTCATAGTAGCTGTAAGTTGTTATTGCCTCTACCTACTCTTATGCCCAAAGATAACCAATTTTTGCAAGCTCATGATGTGTGTCACTTGTTGTGAGTACATATGGAAACTTTGTGATGTATGTCGCAATAGAAGAAATGAAAGAGTGAATATTGACCAGGGTGCATATGTACAAGTCAGTTCACCTAATTCTGTCACCAATGACTCAGTCCAACCAGCTCATGTGGGAACCCTTTCCTTATATGAGTTGTAGAAATCGTGTGTCAGCAATTATTTTAAAGTAAAGAATAAATATCATTTGAATGGAGTATGAACTTTGTATCATACGTTGGTGTATAAATCCTTTGAATACATGGCATAAAATAGTAAAGTAGTTTAAAAATTTTGCAAATTTTAAAAATGAACAAGATATCATTCATTGGTGGTTTCACGTATGTTATCAGTAACTAGAGTGGATATAAAATAGGTGCAACTTTGTTGCATGATATGCATTCTAACCCAATACTTTCTGTCTTGAACTCCATACAAGTATTACTAAACATTGTATTCATCATGAATATGTCTTCATTAAGTTTTGACGGAATGTTTCCCCTATTCAGTAGTTTACCTACTCGTGTCCAATCTAAATTTCGACGAAATCATTATCATTGGGATCCCGAATAACATCTGGTCTTCTTTCAAATTATTGACGTCCGGACCATTGTCTTAGCAACATACGTACAAGGTTAAGTCTTTGTTTATCTATATTTCAAATGGGTTGAAGTACTCGTCCATTCCACTCTTCGTTCTATTCCAGTTTGGATCCGTTGTACCGTAAGGCAATAGATTGATAACCAGAATGTGGATATTATGCTGGGGGCCCAAGACATCTGGGTCATCGGGAGAGAAAATATTCGTTTATAAACGTTTGTTACATTCTAAACGGCAGGCTTAATAATTCACTCTTAACGGCAAGCCGTTTAGTTCCAGTCTTGGGCAAATCATTCATTAATTTTACTATAAATAGCTGTAGTCAACTAATGTAAAGCCTGTGTTGTCCTGGCTTCAATCGTAACTGTTTGACTTCTATTCTTTTCGAATAAAAGTGTAGTTTTTATTCTATTACAAATCGGTGTTTTCGTCGGGCTTTATTACTGTGATTTCGTGGGCATCACAGTATTATTCCGTGGGCATCACAATATGCAACATCGAAATTGGCTCGTCATGCGATCAGCATGACGAAGGACATTGAAAAGCAGCAAAATATATTGTCATGAGTGACGTAATATGACGGATAAAATGAGATCTAACAGAGATTTAACACAACATATATAATATGTAGCTATTTATGCCTTACGACAAATGACACTGGAAAGAGTGAGTGAAAAACAAATGACTTGGTAATGCGTACTCCATACAATGTAAGAATAAAGTAGTAAAAATTAGGGTACCTAGAAGAAGAATAGGATAGCTTGTAAATGCGTGGGTGGATACAAAGTTAAGATCGTTCGGATTTGAGCTTTCGTCATGTCATCTTGAACTGACAATATTGCAATTAACCAAATAAATCAACTGATTTCCGTAGCAACTAATTCCACGTGTTTTACGATTATTTTGGGGCTTTGTTTTGAATTCTCATCATTTTCATAATAGAACCACAAAACTACATCACCGTAATACGTGATATAAAACACAACAAAATACCCGGTGACAAAACATGGTGGGATGGCCGGGAAGGCCAGTTAAGTGAAAAATAGTTAATAAAAGGATGTGAGTGCTACGCACCATCCACTGGTCGAAATAGTTGGTGTGAGTGACACCTGTGGAGCAGTTATTGTGACTATAAGGAATCTGCCGACAGCTGGAGTTGAGTTGAATCCAACAATGCAAGTAAATTTTATACTCGCATAGTAAGTCGGGCGCTTATTAACGTGAGTACGGCTGGCAAACATCATCCGCATATAAGATAGACAGTGAGGCGGAATCAAAAGGCAACTGATTAAAAGCAATCTAGGATAAATCGGCAATCAATTTAGCAAACGGAATATGCATTAATATGAACTAACCAGTAGTTAGTGGCAATGATCCACAGGTAGAATTTCGCATGAAATTATCGGTTCAGAAATAATCGTATCGAGTAAGTGATTGAATTGTAATAGTGGCAAATGTATTGGCAATTACAAATGAATGCACATTCATAATGTTACGGGGCATCTAAAGACATGTTTGCTCACAATACAGTAGCCATAAATCATTCGTAATCATAAAATCATTACTTCATAAACCGTTCCAAAAGTCAGTCAAAAAAAGTACATTAAAGTATCCTATTTTAATGACTTGTGAATATCTTGGCTATCACGGCAATAAAATTTGGGCTGGAATGCAGATTAGTCATGTTAGACGAAACAAAATTGCGGGAGAAGATAAAAAAGCTAACAAACATTTTTTAAACTTTATGAACCAAGTCGTCAAATTTTTGCCATCATCATATTACCATTTGGCTCACACGGAGTAGGAAAATAGCAATTAAGGCAACAAAAAGTGAGCAAATGTCCTTCTTTGTTTCTCAGCTTATCTTTAAGCTGACTCCATGCAACTTTTGACTCAAATAGCATAGCTAAAACAAATATGTTGCATTGCATTATATCGTACACAAGGCTATAAAATGTGCGTGATAAGCACATGTAACTATACACGACTAAGTAGACGACTGTAGGGTCAAAAATCAAGTCGTAAAAACGAAAGAATTTCAAGGATTGTCTGGAGCTGTGAAATAATAAATGGTAGATTCATGCAAGATTTTCATATTTTTTAACTGTACAGATTTGCCAATTAGTATATTTTAACCATGAAACCTGACCATTATATTGATTGAAACCAATATAAATTGCATTACGCTCTCACTAACTAACAAAGCTTTGATTTATAATGTATCATCTCCATAGCCACACAAAAGTCAGCCGACAATAAATGAGTATTATTAGTACTGCACACAAAGGATTCAGTTGTAGTTAAAATTGAAAGCGGCTTAAAAACCAAGTAGTTAATTACCGCAGAAATAAAAGAAAAAGGGTAATAGGTCATAAATTAGTTGGAAAAGTCAAGAGTGTTTTAAAATACATGCACGCATAAGACACACAAGGGTGCGAAGCAAATCTAGTAGTCAGCTAGGCGGTAGTAACGTTAGACTGTATAGGAGTTTACTACTGCATGCTACAGTACAACATAGTGTGCATTCTACTACTAAAATGGTTTATGGTAGGCTAAGCTTACGGACAGCTAGTACACGTATCCAATAGAGCCCATTCTCCTACTAAATACCGAACAAATATATATTGACTTGAATATTGATTAGAAATTGTAGAAAAGCTAACTAGCTCACACAGATGAACTATTTAACGTTCACATTTAATAATAATTCGTGATTGACATTTAAATGTGACTTGCTACAACCAATAAAACAATACCCGGCTGCATCATATCAATGCATACATCTTCATAATAATGTGTTTTAGTCGTAAGACGTATGGGAGAAACCAAAGTGGTCATAAAATCATCAAACCTGTGACTGCTTTATGTCTGTTTAGCAAGTTGATAAGTTGAGCAGTTCGGTTACATTTATGATTGTTGTGGTGATCTTCCCTTGAATATTACAGGATAGTTAGTCAGTTTGCATTTGGTTATATATCTGGGAAGTTATCACCATTTTATGAAGCCTTTGGATTCCTTTGCACACTTACCTATGATTTTGTGCATGACGAATTATTAGTACTGTTCTAAATGAAATTTTTAACAGTGAAAATTTGTCGCCAGCCAGGGTTAGTATGAAAACAATGGTTTTTACTCTCCGCACACTTATAGTTAGTTACGTGATACTGTGTGTCGATCAATTAACCGTGCCACTAGAGAAAATAACAGGACCCAACTTATCATCAAATTAAACTCAGAGTATTGGTAGAGCCTACAGATAATAATGGACGCTTGTCACAATAAATACTAATCTGTTTTTGAAATTGATTGATGATTGTGTGCGAAAACGATTGATTGCATGTAACTCCAGGTACAACCATTTAGCTGGTAGGAAATTGTGTCTTGTAGTTATAACTTTTATAGATTAGTTAATTTGTTGAAGTAAGGAAGGATAGGCGTTATCGCTGTGGATACTAATGTGGATGTGGATAATTAACTAACTATGGTTCTAGCTACACAAGACGCACGAAAAGTTTGAGGCACACATAATAAGCAGTAGGAACGAGGTATCATTATGAAGGATTTATGACATGCTCTTAGATTTATGAGTCTATAACACATAATATGCATAATACAGTACATGTGTCACGTCGCCCCGGAAATAGCATAAGGATTAAGATCAGCTGATGCATGCAATTAAAACTGGCTCCCATTCTCATGGAATCTCTAAATGAAAGTTGGTCGTTGGACTCCCCTACGCTCAACATTACCGAAATAAAAGACCTTACCCGGGTTCAAATGCCCGCTATTGTACACATGCTGCCATCATTTTCCAGCATGTTATTATTTCTGTGGAACATCCCGCTGACGTTGGCTGTGATGTACTTAATGTACTGCACCCTTTTGCTACGAGTTATAGGTGCAATGGGAGCCTTTCTTCCATTTATTCCAAGAGCGGCAGCGGGGTTTATGTTTTGTGTATGTTCATACTGTTTATATCTCCTACTCTGCCCCAGGCTTACTGGTTTTTGCCAATATATGTTCTGTGTAAGTTGCTGTGATTTCATCTGGGACCTGTGCAACAGATGCACAGCTCGTACACATGATGTGTTACAGACAATCAACTCGCCAGACACCCTACTGGACACTACTACTATACACACTACTACGCTCACACCACGAGCTCGTACTATAGTAAGTGAGCCCATTGAACTGCGATCCTTTGTAATGCACCAGCCTATACCATCTGGTGAGCCATCACAGGACTTCTCATACAGAAACGAGAATCCTGCCACCACTATGTACGCAGTCATCAATGACTGACCCTTGACCCGGCTCAACACTCCACTCACTGTACTCGTATGTCTGATTCTTGCATGAATGAGTAGCTAATAGTTAGATAATAATATAAACACTGAAAGAGATTGTTTTAAAAGTTGCAACTGGTTGCATTTTTAATGCAACTATTAGTGTTTTCGGATCCTATGGGAAAGTTCAGTTGATTACAATTTTTTCCATGCATGCATGTTTTCATTTATGTATGGTGCATATGGCACTTAGGGTAATCTCCTCTTCCCTAAATCTGTCAGTCCCTATGTTGACAGTTTCTAGAGTATACGGTGGTTTGACCTTAGTTGGTTAGATTTTAAATATATACTGAGTTCTTTGTTAGTCTTTGTTAGTTAGAACCATTAAACCCAAGAAAGTTTAAAGTGATAAGCTAAATAGTGAGCACTGTATTGCTACTTATTGTCAATAATCGTCTTCTGTCAATGGTAGCTTAATTGACTCAGCATAAAAATTACAATATATATAATAGCACAAGGAGCCAAAAGTTTCAGTTTCAGTTTGGTTTTAGTCCCACTACTGTTGTTGTTCTGTTTTTGTTTATTCCCAACATATTCTGTTACTCACAATGAGGTACTTTGAACACTCTTTACATCGGGCTTTTCCTAAATTCCGTAAATTTCCCTCTACTGTGAGGAATCTATTTGAAATTAACAGAAACATGTGGAATCCTGATGAGGGTTTGCTGTATGTTCAATTAATAAGAAGGCGTAGTGCTAAGGTACTCAAATCTGTGAGTGGTGTCACCCGAGAGTATGAGTTTTCACATTGGCGAGATATTTTTCTGTGTGCTACGTTTGTCAACTTTCCAGTGTGGTTTTTGTGTGGCAACCGAAGTACTGTGGACCAGCAATCCATCATTGACGAGGTCCAGAAGACACCAAGCCGACTCATAGACTCTGCTCGTGTTTTGGGAACTAGATACAAGTCTCAGGGAGACTTGTATACATGGATCAAATTGCTAAGCTGGTATCGACATGTCTTTCCGGTCCTTATTGAGCGGCTAGCTATTTCGGAGCCAGTCATCTCCTGGGATAGTTCCACTGATTTCAGCCTGAATCCACGTATCTACCCCCGTCATCCAGACTACGGAAGCCCATCGTCTTCGGAATCGGACTCATCAGATTCATCACCGGGACATAGACCCTGCTCCTCTCGGTACATCACCCTGTCTTCGGATACGGAGGCTGATGGACCGTCAGCCGAGGCGGCTGCTATTGAGCAGCGGTCGCCTCCTTCTCAGGCCCCGACTCTTCCGCAAAGGCCTCTTTCGCCATATATACTGCAGGATGTGGAGCCTGATGACTTCAGGTGCCAACCTCTGTCTCCGAAGCGAGTACGACGAGCTACTCCGGACCTTCCGGTAGCTATTGTGACTCCCAATCCTCGGGAGCCGGAGGCTGAGGAAGTGGCCCTACACACTCCGCTGCATGGGCCGTATGACGATTATCCAGACGACATTCCTTCCCCACTTAGGATCCTGTCCCCAACCGACTGGGAGACAGCAGAGCGACTTTATTCACCCGCTGATGACAATGACTTACAGGAACTTTAAATTAATCTGGTTAGCGTTCTCCGTAATTTTAACTTTAATTTTTTTTGATGAGGGGTGATACAATGCCCCGTACCGTATGAGTATATGAATAGAAGTGTTCTTCGGGCATTTTATTACCGTGATTTCGTGGGCATCACACTATGCTAATTCAGATCACGCAAATCATAAATACCAACGGAAGTCAGCAAGTGGGTACATATTCTTAGTTACTCTTAGTTAGTCTATGTTAGTTCTTTGAATTCAATTCGGACCTGTCGATTTGCCTAAATGAAAGTTGGTTGATGGACTCTCCAACGCTCAACATTTCGGGAATCAAGGATATTACCCGTGTTCAAATACCCGCTATTGTCCACATGCTGCCATCATTTCCCAGCATAGTATTATTTCTGCGGAACATCTCGCTGACCTTCGCTGCGATGTACTTAATGTACTGCACCCTTTTGCAACGAGGTATAGGTGCAATGGGAGCCTTTCTTCCATTGATCCCAAGAGCGGCAGTCTGGACATTGGGCATGGACAGTTATCCGTCACATGTGCAACTGTCATACACCATGTCGACAATATTTGGGGGCATTATTGTAGGTTTTATGTTTTCGTACTGTCTATATCTCCTACTCTGCCCCTGCCCCAAGATTACTGGTTTTGGCCGCTATATGTTCTTCCTAAGCTGCTGTAATTTCATTCTGGATTTGTGCAACAGATTTTTAGCTCGTGTTACAGGCAAGCAACTCACCAGATACACTACTGGATACTACTACTATACAAACAACTACTCCCACGCCACGAGCTCGTGCTGCGCCTACCGAACTGGGATCCTTTGTAATGGATCAGCCCATCTCGTCTAGTGAAAAACCAAAGGACTTCTCATACAGAGATGAGAATCTTACCACCGCTATGTACACAGTCATTCAATGACTGAGATTTGACCCTGCCCAACACTCCACTCACTCTACGTATGTATGTATGTTTATGAATGATGTTCATAGTAGTCATAATGCAAAAATGAAAGCGATTGTTTGAACAGTTGCATCTGGTTGCACATAAAATGCAACTATGTATGTTTGACTTTAAACTTTTCAGATGCAGAGGGGTTCTAACAAGTAGCTGATTGAAAATTTGTTCATGCATGCATATTTTCATCAAACGTACATGTGGTACACATAGTAATTAGGGTAATCTCCCCTTTTCCTAAAACTGTTTATGAATGTCAATTTTTAGGATAGACGGTGGTTTGACGTAACAAATACATTTTAGGCAAATGTGTTTGCCAGAAATCTCTAGAACAAAAATCTAAATTGATAAGCCGATAAATAGCGTACTCTATTGCTGGTTTATCAATTGTCCTATTATGTCAATTGTAGATTATTATAGTCAAGTCAGCTTAAAATTTTCAATATAAAAGATGTTTCCATGAGCCAACAGCTTCAGTTGTAATTTTGGCCAGGACTTGAGTTGCTTGTTTTTCAAATTTTTGTCATCATTCAAAATGTTCTATCTTGATAATGCAATATTTTGAGCATTCGCTTTACGGGGCTTTCCCTAAGTATAAGGAGTTTCCTTTATCGGTGAGAGAATTATTCGCAGCAAACAATATTAGGTTGAACCCTGAAAATGGGTTGCTGTATGTACAAATCGTACGAAGTCGCAGTGCTCGAGTGCTCACCTTTGTGGGGGGAACCATTCAAGAATACGAGTTCGACCATTGGCAACATTTATTCTTATCTTTTACGTTTAAAAGTTTTCCTGTATGGTTTCTGTGCGGCAGCAGGAGCAACAATAGTTCTCTGATACAGGAGATTAATAAAACCCCAGCCCGTTTAACCTGTGCCTCACATGTGCTAGGTACTCGTGAACTTCGCAAGTTCTAAAGGGCCTATTACAAAATCAATAACTGCCAGGGCGACTTTTACACCTGGGTGAAACTTCTAAGTTAGTATTGGCCCGTCTTTCCTGTATAGATAGGCTAAATATCTTGTAACTAGTCATCAAATGGTCCGCTGCTTGTTTCTCACAATATGCAACATCGAAATTGGCTCAATTCACTGCTCAACATGACAAAGGAAATTGGAAAGCAGCAAAATATATTCTTCAATACCATAAAAACACTATTTTAATAAGAACAGAATACAAAAAAATAATCTTTAATCAAACTAACTGGCTATACTGATACAGATTACGCAAATCATAAATACTAACGGAGGTCAACAAGTAGGTACATATTTTTGCTTAACAAGGTGACTCTTGGTGGCCTTGTCATCTGCTGAAGCAGAATACATTGTCCTAGCATCTGAAGCAAAAGAAGCCGTGTGACTAAGCAAATTATTACAACTGAGCTACCAAATTCATCACACGCATAACATAAACTAGCCGGGCCTACCGCGGCCTTTGGCCAGACTAACGCTTAAAAATAAAATTAAAAAACTGGAAAATTTTCAATGACCCAATGATATTCTGATGCATGGCAAGTTTTAAGTAAATGGCGAGTTAAGAATTTTTCCAAGAATTTAGCAAAAACTGGCGCTTTTTACAATTTTAATTGGAATAAATATCACCACAGTTATTGTACCTGTCACTCTAGGCACTACTGGTGTTACGATAGCATCAGTGAACTCCATTTCGGATATGCAGCTACGGTTCGGGATTAGGCAGGCTAAAATCACCCAACTAAAGAAGGAGATGACCGTAATTGAAGAAGCCGTCCATTTGGAATAACGAATTTTTAATTGAAAGACATTGCCTGGAGAAAACATGATTAGTACTACTGAATTATGAGACTCGGCGACAGTCTTAATGGAGTAGACAAAGAAACAAGAATCAAATATTTGCTAAAAGGCTTGCCAAAAACAATTGCAAGAGATTGTTATTTTCATCAACCAAAGAATCCAGAGGATATACTCAAACTACTGGAACAGAATTAGACTACATTTTGGGAACCACGAAGACACATTCATAGAGGCAGCACCAATAAAAAAATGATATCGAAAGATCATTTCACACCATGCGGTCCTGTCTTAAAAAATTATCGTCTAATCTCAACCGCCTGGCCGTGCAACAAACCACGAAAACAAATTATTATCGAAGCAATCGACCACGATGTTGAGAATGCGGAAACACGGGACATTTAAGAAATTCCTGTCACAAGAATATGCGAAACCAAGAGTCAACTTCAACACTGATGCAAATAAGAGATAAATTCGTATTCAAATTCCAGAAACAATGACCAAAAATTAAGACCCCGAACCCCAAGCCCTATACCATGAACACCATTCCATGAAGTTGGACGGTTGAACCCTGTACTCTTGACCCCTGCAGTGAATGCACAGAACATGGAAGGCATGAATAACTGTGTTATCTTACATATTAATAGTGTTCATTCATGATACTATTCATCACTATTTTGTCAACAACAACTTTTTGTGCAGTTTTTTAATTTTGGTTTGCAAAAATGAAATTACGAAAACTAATAACAGAAAAGATGCAAGCTACGGAAATTGCGATGAAAAGCACCGATAACCAAAATTGCACCTCCGAAAATGTAAATGGGGATATTTACTAAAAAAAGGGGAGAAATGAACGAATACAAATTAATGATACTACAGCTTTGGCTTAGAAAATACTTTTTTTGATAGTTTACAAAACTTTTCAAACTTTTGAAGCTCAACACACACAAACATTACACAAAACAAACAAGAAAAAAAATGGAGGCACGAAAAAATTAAATGTCTTTCCACATGCAAGTGCTAAGAGAGACAACAACTTTAAATATCTGTGGCCAAGATATATTGTTTTAGTAGAATTCATCATCAATCTTGGTTTTCGGATTATAACTTATCGTGAACATGTGCTCGGATCGCCTCTTGTTGTGGACAATATTGTAGAAGTGTTGCGAATTTTTCAGGGTTGCCCATTTGTTCTTATCAGAAGTTTTCAAGTCAACGATATTCGATATTTAAAAGGAAGCGCCATGGTCCATCTTCAAAATTTAACAATCTTGGAACAAAGGCTCCCATATCAATTTCTTACATGTTTACATGATATGTTAGAAATAATGCGTCTTCTAGCTCTTGGGAATCCAAGCGTAATTGATTCATGGGCAAATTTGCTATTCCAGCCCGGATTAGCACGCGAAGCAATGCTATCATTCTTTGTAGAATGGGAAGGGCAATTGGGAAGACTTGGGGTTTGACACCAAGGGTCTACAAATGGATATACGGAGCTATTATACTGCCCACCATCTCTTATGGAGTGGTTGTGTGGAATCCTGTTCTGTGTCGCCCAGCAATATATAAAACTCTAGAACGAGTCCAAACGGACGGCACTTCTTTCCATCACTGGTGTACTGAAAAGTACACCATCATTAGGTAAAGAAGTGATGTTAAAAATATTACCAATTGTTTTATTTTTCAAAACAGTTGCAGTTCAGACTAGAAACCGGCTCAAAGCCAACGGAAGTTGGCTACAGTGGCAAGGTTTCGGGTACAAAAAACAGGCATGGCAAATAGAGCGTATTGAAGTCATGGCACGTGAAATTGAGACACTTAACATGCCATGCAACTATAGATTTAGCTGGCTCCGTAAGAGAGGGTTCGGTATAGTTTGTCCAGATCGAGAGGTTTGGAAATGAACTCGATTTGATTTGGATGGATCCTTCTGTAAACGTTGTTTCACAGATGGTTCCAGAACAAATGAAGGTACCGGATGTGCTTTCATCATTTATCATAATCATCAAACGTTCGAAGGCGTCTTTCCCTTGAGAAAGATGGTGACGGTGTATGATTCTGAAGTATTTGCGATATTGTAAGCAGTACGGGCTATAGAGGCACTATCCTTGTTCTCCAAAAGAATAAGAATTTTTACTGACGGCATGAGTGCTGTGCAAGCCTTGTCCGGAAGCTTCACGAGTTCTTCTATAGTTGAAGAATGTTACAACGAGTTGAATAGGCTTAATGCGAGCAATCTTGTTGAGCTTTATTGGATACCCGCTCATTCTGGGTATGATGAGAATGAAAGGGCAGATATACTGGCAAAGAAAGCTACCGAAATCAAATTCTGTGGCCCTGAACCAGTGTTACCTGTGTCTCTCACATGCATACAAAGTGCAGTAAATAACTGCGGACAACAAAAGTTAAATCAGTTGTGGCTAAATACAAACATGTGTCGCCAAAGTAAGATCTTTCTTAACAAAGAGTCAGACTTTTGCTCTAGAAGATGTATTGCACTTAGCAAGAAATCCTTAAGACTTTTAACACATATTGACACCGAACATAATTTGTTAAATAGTCATCAAACCAATATTGGTAGGATGATTCATCTTTGTGTAAATGCGAAGAGGACAAAGAGACGAGCTATCACTACGTTGCGGTTTGTCCAAAATATGGGGAAAGTCGGTTTAAAATATTCGGGAAGCCAATTTTGGATCCCGAGGACATGATCATTTCCTCAAAAAATTACGTAACCGTTGCCGGACTAGTTTCCTTTATCAGTGCAACGGGTCGCTTTAATGAGGAAGCTATCGTACAGTAAACTTTCGTGTTAATAGGTGCGTCTGCAACAGGCCTAACTTCTGGTCCTTGCGGCATGTTTGGCTTGCTGTTATCATCAGCAAGGCGACTCACCTCAAAAACACACAGCATACATACCTTGTAGAATGGGAGCCATTCATTGATTGGGACATCTCCCCTCGATGCGGATGTCCGTTTTCCCAAGCCGAACAACCCGAGCAACCCGAAAATCCTCCTCAGCTGGACCAAAAACAGGAAGACGATAATGTAGAATCCCTTTATTCGAACGACGCCGATGACGAGGATTCCTTTACCATATCCCATCTATTTATTCTGTACCGAATTCACATGAAGGGCATGACTCAAATGCTATCGTTACGCCCGAACCAGAATTGGCCCAAGCAGAAAATAAGATGGTGAGCTCTCCAACCCAACAATCAGAAGGTCAGCTACGTCACTTGATTCCACCAACTGCGATAAGAACTATTGAGTTACAGTTGCTACTACAGCCATTGCCATTACCAAGGTCAAGAACTTCAATAACATAACAAAACCAAGCCAATCAAACACAATTTGACGAAATTATGGGAGCAACGGAAGCCAATCAAGCAATTAACAATGTCTTCATCGGCAACGATGAAAATAACAATGTGAATTTTCTGGGAAATATCATTTCCGAGTCTCCGGAGGTCGAGTTACAACCACTATTTCACGCCATGGGCGAATTCATCGACGAGTGAATTCGAAACAATACCTGAGGCCGACCTGCTACAACCATTGGATTTTTGTAAAACATTCTTTGGCTTAAACTCACCTAAATAAAGTTAGTTAGTTGAATAGTTTAATAAGTAGTTGAATGTTAGTTCAGAAATGCATAAAAACTCTTTTATCTGTCATATATCAATCATTACATATGACTTGGTTAATCATCTTATAAAATTACAAAAATCTAAAGTAATGGGAAATGAAACAATTCGAAGTTTCAGTAATATAAATTTTTGTAATTGTTGTTCAATCGTTCATGTTTTCCATGCTTTCAATTTAGCTGTTTTTGCTTTCCATTCCATAAAAACGTGCCCAAAAGGAAGGGATTGATGTTATCAATATAATAACAGTAACTTTTAAGCATTATGTTCAGTTTATAAACAAATATAATAATAATTAATTTTGACTGTTATTAGGTTAAAATTCAATATAAACAGTGATTAGTTTTGTTTTAAGCCAGTTTCATTCTTATTCTAACTTTAAATTAGTGTGTACTCTGTAAAACACTTGAGTTGTGAATAAAGTGCAATCTTTTAAGGATTGAAAATTACGGATAGTTTCATTTACCAACTTTTCTTAATTTAATTCGTAAGTTAATTAAGATTGAGAGAGGATGTTATAGTTATAGAAACTCACCAACTCTGGTTTCTACACACACAAAATCTTTCTTTACTTAACTTTTTTGTTCCAGAATGGAAATAACCCTTATCGCATGTTCAATGTCTAATTTCTCAATGAATTCATTCACTACGCTCTGTGTCTAAACTCAATGATTTTTTCAATAGATCTATCACTTTCATTCAACATACAAACGATAATTTCCCCTCAATTACACCCACTCTCACTAATGCAAAAATTGTATTTGCTGTTGCTGCTTTTACGGGGGCGTAGCGCCCATGAGGACCATGAGGTCCGGACCTCATGTTTGGGGACAGATTTTTAATTTTTTAACTTGGAAATTTCTTAGCATCAAAAGACACAAAAATCTGCTTCAAAGCAATCATCAAAAGTAGCTAGTAAGCTAAAGTTACATGAATTGCATATGTTTAACGCCAAAGCACTGCAAAATTACCATGCAGTTATGGCTATGCGTTATTTTTTTTCATTTATTCTTAAGTAGCCGGCGAAATAAACATAATGATGAACTCCTGTTGCACCGATTAATCCAAATTGACTGAACATTTTGTTTAGTTATTGTAAGTTGCAAATTTCCATTCAACATGAAACGTATAATTCAGTCAAAAATTACTGACTTTGTTAGCAAAGAGAGAAAAAATTGAGAAAAGATATCTTCAACAATAATCATAATAGTGATACTGTAACTGAGTTTAACACAAGAGTAGAACCTGCACCTGACCTGTTGGAAACAATCAATCACAGTGATGACCTAGTTGGACATGAAGCAAATCACGTAAATGTTTTGGACCAATCTCACCCTCTGGATATTGGAAGATACATTCATACCGTACCTAATATTGAAACAAAATTGGCCATGATAACAAATCCCTGGATCCCAGGTTACAAAACCTATT
>Ga0210040_10005574_pt1 | contig 16000 bp, 5 predicted proteins | sample CryGeyCG12114_NA_FD_185462 | JGI IMG/M metagenome (GOLD analysis project Ga0210040, IMG submission 185462) | Groundwater microbial communities from aquifer - Crystal Geyser CG19_WC_8/21/14_NA (SPAdes) (version 2) | ecosystem: Environmental > Aquatic > Deep subsurface > Groundwater | place: USA... | reverse complement strand
TAAACAATGCTAGGATTAGGTCAATACAGAAATTCGAATGAGGATGTGGGTGCCGAAGAGTATCAAGGACGGGGAGGCCCCAAGATGTATAGAATACTATGACGGCAAAAATAACGTTAAATCAACCAATTATGCACACAAATAAAACAAACCACAGATTCTGCCTTGTTTTTAAAAGTCAACTTTCTTTACGTAATTTCAATTTTCCACGATGAAAATATTTGTCATAGAGTAGTCAAAAATTGTTATTTTAAAAATACCCATAACCCAACACCATTGAATTAGGACTGTAACTATGAAGATGTCTTATTTAAAGTTCGATTTTGGGACATTTTTGCAAAAGCCTGCCAAAACTACTGACCGAAACTGTTACTTTTTTTGGTAGAAACACTCTATGTACACATCTTCGGAAAAACACAGTGGCCGGACATTTTAGCAGTTTTAAGGCGTTTATTCAAAAGCCCGAAAATTCATTTGTCATTGGTGTGTGATGTTTTGAAGTGTTGAAGAGGCAACAAATACTTATGCTTGAAAAAACACACTGGCTGAGTCTAATATTTGGATAGCCTGTGCATTTTATAATATCATGGTAGCATGAAACACCTTCGTCTAATATGAGTCTTTTGTGTCTACAAAATATCTCCAAACAAAATTTTTAAACTGGCTGTCGGCCGCAGAAGCTAAGCTAAGCAGAAGATCTGCTCAGAGTTTCTGTAGATTGATTTTGTAGTTGTTTTTAATGAGCTTTATTACGATGGAATTTAATTAGTCTGTTATTGTATCAACAATTACTAAATTGTTGATAACAATGATCTAAAATTAAGGTTTCAATGCTATTAGAAACTTCTCAAACAACCCCATCCATTGCTGTAGGTCAAGAATCGACTGTGCAAAACTTCAGGTCAATTATCGTGCACACACCAAATTTAGATCATCAGTGCCATAAGTTACTTGGCTGATGCCTACCTTTGCTAAAAATGAATTATGAAGTTTGCATACAATTCTTCGAGTAAACACCTGCATGCTGACTAGGTGTAAACTGAATTACACATTTGATTTATTAGATGTTAAACAATGCCCATTATTAGATTTTGTACATGAGCTATATTTAATAATTTTTAACGTGCAAAACATCGTTAAACCGACTAGATTTCTCGCTCAAGATTTTAACCTCCATATCCACCCCATCCCCATCCATGATGTCCATGCCCATGTCCATGACCATGTCCATGTCCGTGATATTCTAGCAATTTAGAAATGTGCGTTAACTTAAAATATTTTCCTCTCCAATCAACCTTTTATCACACGATTTAAAAAATAGTATCAATTACTTGGCCATCCCCAACCACCAGCTTTGAATCCATAAGAAAACTTGTATGGAGCCCATCCCCATCCATGTCCTAGGAACAACAAAAACAGATTAAAATCGAGCCCACAATTAGATTTTAATCATTAAATTTAATATACTATTCAATTACCGTGTCCACCATAGCTTTGGCTGTGTCCATGTCCCCAGCCACCATGACCGTGTCCATGGCCTGAATTTAAAATGTAGAAATTATGAAGACAATCGAAAAAAAAATCACAAAATTCAGCATACTACAAAATCTTTACCGTATCCACCATGATGACCAGCAGCAGCATCTAAATCCTTGGGAGAATCTTTTTCATTGGATTTGCTAGATCCTGCGATAGCTGCTGCTACCAGAGCAAACAAAACCTGCGCAAAACAAACCACACAGCAAGTAAGTATTACAATGAAACAAAGAACGGACTGAAAATTTTCATTTTCCTAGTCAAAAAGTCAAAAGTAATAGAACAATCACTAGCACCACCAAACTTACAATGAATTTGACGAACATTTTGAAAATCTTGAGCACTGTTGTAACTACAGAACAAGAAAGGAGCAAATGTAAGTCAAATTTCCCAAATTCAACTCTTATATATGACACGCATAATGATTAAAATTTCCCAAATTTTCTGCTCATTGAACAAATAGGGATATTTTGGCTAGTGCTCGATGATAAAAAATAGTCTTTATTTATCTAATGTGTACTAATAACTTATATAATGTTGTGAGCATTATGGGTTTCCGTTCCGTTAAAATGCTTCCGTCTATTTAATTACAATCATATTATTGCGTATCCACTTTTCCTTCCGTTCTACCAGACCTTTTACATATTACTCTTGTTTATGAGTACACTTTTTGCGAGTCAGCCAGTCAGTACAGTAAGCTAACATAGGAATGCAATCTAAGATCAAGATTAAATCGATTTGCTAGTGCGTTAGTTTGTTAAGCTATACAATGGCAAGGAATCGTGTTTCACGCACTTGTGCCTTTTGGTGAGCCACTATGAGTACTAGAAAATATAAATCTATAAAGTGTGTCTTTCTGTCTGTGATTTGTTGATTTTTCAAATTGGTTCACGTTAAAAAATGAGAGTAAGCTTGGATTAGGAAAAGAATGAGTAGTATAGTGCGTCAATAAGTTAAATGTGTGCACGATTGTGCGCGGCCACAGAAAATGCGAAATGAACAGGTGATCATTTGATGCGTGAACTGAACAAATACCAAATATACCATGATACTCCCAAACACTTATCTATCTTGTTTCGTGTATTCATGTGAATTGAAAATTAAAACCAATCTATTTTCATTTTCATTACATGCTTATTGGACGATTATGGATGATTTTCCAACAAAATTCAAAGTTTTACATTAGCAATTGTAGTATTTCGACGATGATCTCCAAATCATGCATATTTGATATTACGAGTGGATTTTAGATTCCGAAATGTTAGAATGGAGTGGAAATCATACATTTGTTCTTGCGGTACGCAACAAACTGCCTAACGTATGCATAGTGAGGCTAGGCTCGAAAAAATACAGGTAAACAGCAAATTGGATGAGCTGCTAATTCATTGCAAAATGGCACACAACCTTTATGGAATCATATCCAATAAAATTTCATGTTTGCATTGTATTTACCACCAAATTTTATTCTGAGTTTCTGCGAATGAGATATCTCAAACTAACAGCAAACAGGTCATAATTAATACAACCACTTTAATGCTTGGTTCATTTTTATGGGAGCTTGTTTATGTCATTGTATGAAAAAATGGACATTTTATAGCATATACTTAAATATGGTACTCAAGGTGTGAATTAAGAATTAATTACTGTTCTTGACTGGGTGCATAGGTTTAGATTACAGGTTAATAAAATTGACCTATTTATTGTGCAGTAGCCTGATCAACAGTAAGGTTATCATCTAATCTGAGCTTGTAATCAAACATTGTTATGATTCTTATAACCAACTACGCACTTTTAATTCATAGCATGAGATTTTGCAAAAAAATTCCTCCGAGTTTCATACAATAGTAAATCACAATTTGTACTTGAAACCAACATTAAGTTACAAGAGCATGTGAAAAAAACTAATTTGTTTCTTAAATCAACATACATGTTGTAGGTTGATTTCAGCTTGTTAAGTGAAGTCATTTAAATCATATGCGAGTACACAATGCAATTAAAAATCGTCATTAACTGCTGTAAGGTTTAAAATTTTAAACTCCATTGAATCATATTTAATTGCCCTATGTGACATTGTAACTTACTTTATTATCTACTCATGCTTATTTTGGTTGCATAAACGCAATACATTGTTTCAACCCATTTTTATGTTACTGGCATCACGAAATGCTCAAGATCATTATGAAATGCTTGCCCAACTTAAACATAACTTGGAAATTGCATAAATTTTTTACGCAGATACTTGCTGTAGTTATCAATCAATCATATCGTTTCAATTGAGAGCAAGCATCTCTTTCATGCATGAATGTAAAATGACATCCACTACAAACTTTTACTTATTTTCATGCCCAAAATATCCCGGTCAAATTACCACCATGCTCTAAAATTACAGCTTCGTGCAAATGCGTTTTCAATAAAACAATCACCACTACTACACCAGAATTTTGTTATAAAAACGGGGTACAAAAAAACAATTTATTTCTTTTGTCAACAATGGCTCAAAACCGAATCAAACTCCAAATGAAATAAGTATCTAAGGTAATAAATACTGATTAGCTCAGTAGCCCATACCCCACTAAAGGGAGGATACAAACTACCGAAAATTTACAAAAATTTCTTTGGTCACTATTTACACCGACATGGTGGTGAGATATTGCATAGCATGGCAGTCAACAAGAGATGATTTTCCCAATCACCGCTTATACGGGTATCTATAGGCGGTTGGTAACTTCTTAACCATGATATCCACCATATCCTCCATAACCTCCAAGACCGTAACCTCCATATCCACCATATCCGCCATAACCTCCTAAAAAGACAAAAAACACAAAAATCAGCATCTCTCATGTCATCCAACTATATAACCAACAAGTGTTAGTTAGTGCAAGAAGTGCATACCATAACCTCCGTAGTATCCTAATCCATAACCTGTACGGGTATCACATACCAAAGATCCCAAATTAATATTTATAGTTGTGGACACAGGATTTTTCTAATCTTTTTTGTTTGCTTCCAACGCAAACATTATCTAACGAACAAAAAGTGAAATATTTTACCTCCATAACCTCCGTATCCACGTCCGTATCCACCATATCCACCATATCCGCGTCCATAACCCCCATAGCCACGTCCGTATCCACCATATCCACCATATCCACCATATCCGTGTCCATAACCCCCATAGCCACGTCCGTATCCACCATATCCTCCATATCCACCATATCCTCCATAGCCACCATATCCGTATAATCTGCCTTCAGCAGTCTCCAATTCGGAGGTGGTTTCTTTCTCCTCCTTGGCTTCTTCGGCGGCAAAAGCCACAGCGAAGATGGCGAAGAGAGCAATAATAGCCTACAAAAAAACACAAAAAACAAGTAATCAAAACAATAGCACTGGGAGTGGAAGAAGTAGATGAAATTTTGAAAACCGAACTGAGAAACAACTTACAAAATATTTAGCCATTTTGATTTGGTTTGGTCTTGTCTGAGAGACTTGGAACTTGTAGTTACTTAAAGGATTATTAGCTTCTGATGAAAACTGAGTCGATGGGCTCAGCTTATATACCAAGGAGGGACAAGTGGAAGGGCAATCTGGTGTCACGATGAAAATAAAATTATTATGCATATGGTTAAATATTTGGATGGGGTTACTTGTATGCGATGCGAACTACAGTTAGTTAGTTGGTTTAGTTTCCCTATTTCTCGAGTACTCGGTACATTGTACGTGGTCATAGGCAATGGTACAAAAGGTACTTGATGGTCCATTATGATGACATAGCACCTTAAAGGAAACGGGGTATGGTCGCTAAATTTGCATTATTTATTCACCTTTGTGACTTTAAAGCCACACTACTATATACTCCCTCGCACATTTCGTTTTCATTATTCTCCCATGCTTTGTTTGTTAGTACACAACTGACTTGACTGACTGAGTACCTACAAAACTGCATGCATGGACTATACCATAACATGGCGTCTTGTTCTAAGGAATTTTTCGCATTATTATTACAGAGATATGATGGAATTGGCGAGCTTCGTATCATTTCATGTTTCCTAAGTTTGTGTCAGGGTCTGCATGGAACCGAATGTGTCTGCACTATAGAGGTTTACATGGTACACATTGCACGCCGTACTGCAAAGCATGGCTCACTACACATGTGTTTGATGGGTGCCTAGATAGAGTAAGAATATGTGCACTGCTGTGTTTTTCCATTCACCTGTGAGTTAACTAACTAACTATGAGGGCCCACTTAACAACCATTGATACAAATAATTAACGTATGTATATGCTGCAGTATGAATGACCAATGTTCGTCACTAACTAGCTAGCTATCTATAGTACTCACTGGGGATCTCCCCAAAAAAAACAGCGGCATTTTATCAGCACTAATGTTTTACTTTTAGTTTGCCTAATACTTTGGGTTATTGCGTTTTTAATTGCGATAATATGCCCCAAAGGAAGTTCACACCTTTTGGTGGTTGTCTAATGTTAGTATGTGAGCTACAATGAGAGCAGGTAGCCTGCAGGGAGATTTTGGCAGACGGAATTTGAATTTGTTAGTAAAAAAGGGAAAAGTATGAACGGGATGAAATGCACTTGTTATGATTTTTAGCACGTTTTTGTCACACTTACAAGCCATTTTAGAAATTGCAGTTATTATTGTCCTGTTCATGTGGTGGTAATTAAATTGTAAAACATACCTTTGCGATTGCGTCACTTTGCTTTATTTTGAGTAGAGCTAACTAAGTGTGCACAAAATAGGTTCTGTGGCAAAAAAGTTAGCTTTTGAAATATTGTCGATATTAATTTAGTTAGTAATGAATAATGGCAAACAGTCGACCAAGATTTGGCTATCTTTATATCTTGATAGATTTAGGAAATTTCACAGAATAGTCCAATAAAGTGATTTTTAAGATCAATTCTTCTCAAGGATGCCAACGCAAAACACATTGAATGAAGTAATGATGACAAGAAATCAAATCGTGCAAAAGGCCCGCCAGCATTTCATAAACTCAAAGAATGGGTGGATAAATCATGTCTGATATAATTTTGAGACCATTTTTTCATTATTATGATTATTACTCTACTTGAATCAGGATCAAGAGCAAGAAACAACAGGAACAACAAATCATTATTTCTTAGGCTTGAGCTTTTGTTATACCTGAACTTGTTAAAAATGCATTCATCATTAACCAGACTCGCTTGATTAGTTCAACAAAAGATCGTATAGAACGTAAACTTGATCATTTGTCAAGCTCATAATGCATTTCATTATCATTTTTGCCATGCTTTAATGACTTACGGCCTATGCAGTACCTTGCCCGAGTATTTAAGAGCATGAAATTAGTTTATTTTGTCATTTACTTTTTTCATTTGGTCATTTTCGTGGCCACCTTGACCATTGTCTCGTAGTTTGATGTGTGACACTGTTTCTTGGAAAACTTAAAAATGCACTAACTAACTAACTAACTAGGTACTAACTAACCAACAAGTGTATGTTAAACGTTTTTAAAGATACACCTAAATAAACACTTTGTGGTAGATTGAAAAAATTCGGCAGAATTCCCCAAGTTTATCAATGACCGTGAAATTGTATAAACCAAAATTATTTAATTTTCCATTTCATTACTTATGCAGACACGTTGTGTAAATGTGCACAAAAAATGCCAAGCACTCCAAATAGTTGTCAACGCCATTACCTTATATTACAAGCAAAGCAATTTATTAATATATAACTGCTTTTGAGCAATCTAAAATGATTAGAGGATGGAATAAGATCAATTATCATTGATCTTGTGGTTAATTTATAAAATGTGGTCGGCTTGCTTAAATTTTTACATAATGTGGACATGTAACATGCCCCATTTGTGACACAGAATGGGCTAACGAGCTACCTAAAGAGGAGTAATATCTACATTACATGTATAACTGACAGTGCAATAGTTTGCTACCGTTGTTTTTAGTGATTGGACCAATGCATTTCTATTTGTGACCGCAAAATTAGTTATTTGTATGACGGCAGAGGTAAATAAAGAAACAATCATAAATCTCTGAACCAGGAAGAAATATTTGTGTACTTGTCCATCAAAAACTGATATCAATTAAGCAACGACGGAACTAAAGGGTCAGTTTGATTGTGCTTCGACTTCACATTATTTTCCCATACCAATTGTTGCACAAAAACAAAGAAAATCGGATTCAAACATGAACATTGTCGCGTGTGTGTGTTTTGTTTAGAAACAAAGGAAGATTGTATTTCCCCGTCCAATTTAATGCTCAGCTAAATTTCCCTCGTAGTTTGCTGACTGAGTGAGTGTAGCAAATAATTGAGGTTGAAAATGTGTTTACAATGTTGACGATAAAAAGTAGGAAGTTGCCTGTTTTTCGCAAATTTGATAATTCTAGAGTTAGAGTCACCATCCATAATAAAATGCCTTACATGTTAATTAAAGAGCGATTGTCTCGTTGCACTACAAATATTAATTCATTGCCTTATGTTATGTGGGAAGAGATCCAATAATTAAGCACACCAAAGTGCGATACTGTGAAGCATGTTTGGCATTTTTGCAGCTTCCTAAATTGAACTTTTGGGAATTCTCACATGCAACTGGCACTTGGTGAGCTGTCAAACTAGTCTATCGTAATTAAGTGGCAATAGATATGCAAATAGTAATAAAGGGATGAGAAAAATGGGAGTAAATGGGCTAATTTTACATACAACTACAAGATTATGAAACTTGATCAGAGCAATCTATTTACAAACACATAATGGGGGCGGGTCCTAACTACATAACTACTTTGAAAAGTTGTATTCTGAACTTGCAATTATACAAATTTGGTGTGCTATTTTCTGCTCCCAATGTTAGACCCACACCTTGAAAAGTTGCAAATCTCTTTTTAATTAGAGTATGAGTATAACACCGTTTCCACAGGTGTAGTATGTTCAAATAATGGCTACCTATTATAAGTTGTCAATAGTACATCGTCACTTAAATATTCATTTGCCATTGTGTTCTGTGGACCATTTTTGTCTACTCTGAATTCTCACAGAAACCAACTAGCTAGCTAACTATATGACGCAATTATAGAAAATCCAAAAACAATGGTAAGTGACTAAAACAACAATGAAAGAAAATGCAAGTGAACGCGGCGCTACCTGACGTTACATGAATGCTAAGTAGTTGCAGATTCTGATATACTTGTAATTCCATATAGGCCACAGAATGGCACTTGACATTTTAATGAACTCCCTCACTTCCTTACATGCATTCACATTTATTGCTCTTGCTCTGATTCGTATATATTGTTTGTGCGTGCCAAAATTAATTCACTTTTCAGTCACATACCTATTTCAAATGATGACAACGTTTATCATCATTTAAGCATTCATTTGGTGACCTATGTGACGGGTACAAACAAATACTCAAGGATTTTTTCGCTACCGTTATGTTATTGGGCCGTGAAGAAATGAAAAAAAAATGTTTACGCAAACAAACATTTTGGGAGTATTTACAATGACGCACATCCTCCTACTGGAATTGGGATTCATTTTCAGTACAAATGCAATACTTGCAAATTATTGTGGTCGTGAAATTTAGTTTTTGGGCACAATTCTTAAAAGGCTTGATTCATATCAAACATTTTACGTCAGTATTGACCTTTACAATATTAGTCACGTTAGTTAGTTAGTTAATCTTGTATGCTCTGTATACCAGCCACCACTGATCAGAAATAGACATAATGGAGTCAATAGGGAAGTAATCAATGTTTTATTTTTGTTGAATGGTAAATGAGTTTGTGCCAATCAGAAGAATATACGGAAAATTTTGCCTTACCAGAAAACTATTGAATTGCTATATGCAAAATGAGTAGTAAGAAAAAATATGGCAATTGTCTAGAATACGCTGAGAATTGGATCGAGATCATGCGTAGCATTTGATTAATCAAACGAACATAATGGGAGACAAAGGCTGTTTTACTTTGCAAGGTCGGTTTTCTCACATTTACCAGCGAGGGAATCAAGCCTAGAGAATTTGCAGCTTGTAGCACACATCTTTCTGTTTGGAGCGTAGTTATTGTTTAGAGGCTGAAAAAATTCAGTAAGGTTTAGATTGTAACAGCTATATTTTCAAAAATTTTATTATTGCTAAAAACAAAATTAATGTGTTTGTGTATTTAAAAACTTTTAGTAAATTCAGAATTTTTAGAAGTAGCAAAAAATAACAGTTTTGATTGCAATTTGTTTTTTTTAAGAAAATAAAATTGATAGTAAAAAGTGAGAGCAATGGTGACATAAAAAACTGGAGTAAAAGAAGTCAATGAATTTAATCAGCCGCATTGAGTATATAATTAACTCAAGTGAGCCTTCAAGGAACAAATTATTTACCTATTAACTTCTAAACCCATAAAAAATTGGACTGCGAGGTTGCAAATCAATGAATTGGAACCATCGCTCATGAATAATATGAGAAAAATTCTCATATTGTGTCAAGCTCATGAGAAGAAAAGAATATAAAACAATACAAACTCTTATGACATCCTCCTGAACTTGTTACAGGAATCAAGCAAATCATATCCTTTTGAAACATATAATCCATCATTTTTCTCTGCACGCAGCATACATTATTTAAAAACATAAACCCTCAAAAATTTTGTATCAAATACAATTATAAAGTTTTCCGGTCCTTTATTGACCCAAACTAACAAACCATTGTGGCATTAAAGCTCCAATTTCATGAATGAATAAAAACAATAGGCCTTATAGTCATACACCCCGCGCTACGAAACGAACTTATTGTAATCACATGCTCATTATTCTGATACTTAAACCAACTTGAGTAATTAGTGTGCCAACAGGGCTGTGAAAAATCTTACTAAATAGTTTTATATTAGAATCCTATAATTAGTCAAGTTCACTAGTCTGTTGTACAATCATCTTACTTCATAAAAAAAGAGATAAAAAGCTCGCACAGTTTTGCATATTGAGCTCACGGTTTTGTTAGCAATAACCATTTAATTCAAACTCCTATTAGTTAATACCATTATATGAATGGATACAAACATCCATATTATTATAATTTTTACTCGCAAACAGCACATGGCACCCTCTATAAAGTATATTCATCACGTTTTTAAACTGTTTATCACACACTTACTATAACAATGCAATGATAATACCACCACATGAAAGAAAATGAAATCGTCTCGGTCACTCAAAAGGCGAACAAAACAAGCTACAATTTAGTTCGTTTGTTAGTTAGTGTGTAATATGGATTTAACTATTATAGGACACTTGTACGCATATAAATAGCTAGTTGATGTATTCATTATCATAATTCATGAGTCTTTTTATTCATGACTAATCAATTGTGATAAGCTTGTGGCAATTTGTAAAATGAAAATGTTTCAGATTGCCATTTTATTGTTTAATATTCCGAAGCGAAATCGTGACCAATGTATTTGTGGATTGAGGCATAAGATAGGGACTGACTGACTACAGCAAAGAAAAAGTCGGTGGAATTTATTTGTGATTGCTACGAACTATACAATGCAAGTGTTTTGTGAATTTGAGACTTGTCATTTGAGGGATAAAAGTAAGAGCTCTATTAAAATTACACTTGAAAACCAAGTTGGATCCAATAGGCTTTGTCATTTACTTTCAAAGGCACATTGGAAATTAAACTTGTTCATGGTATAGATCTGAATAATTTGCTCAGTACAAGAATTTAATTCACAAAAATGTGTTGAATTGGAAGACTGTTGTTTCTAAAGTTCTGTATTTATCAAATAGTGTATATAATACAATCAAACTCGTTGTACAAAAAATATCAAAAATTGAATTTGCTAACTAACTAACGGGCACTCCAAATGTACAAAGAAGAGCGAAATTAAAATGTAATAAAATGTGTGCACTCCGTCCGTGTAGTGTTCTAGTTATGAAAATTTTATTGCCCCATACTTCCTTTTATTCAGTGATACAAATTATTTTCTCGCGAATTTTCCACTTGACTGAAACCAAAACACCTTAGAATGGTGCTCAAGTTTTTAGGAAGCTCGTCTGCCCCGTTTTGATTACCGCTCTTGCTTCATTTTATTGCTAATTAAACTCCCCAATTTTTATGGAATCAATTTAGAATATAGGCACAACTCTTAATTTCAACTCTTTATCGTACTGATTGCAATCTTCATTTTAATTTCAACTGATTGCAATCTTTTGTTTATTTATTTAATGTGATAGTTAAAACGACTTTATTTAGGCCTTATAGCTCTTCTTTGCAAATTTAGCACTGACATACTATCCTCCGACAAAAGTAGATTAAACTATTGCGTAGGTTAGAAATTTTTTGGCATTAACATTTAACTTCTCAATTTAAAGGTAGGTTATTTATGCAGTCAGAGTCATAAAACAATTCAAATTTTTGTGTTAACTTCACAATGGAGTCAACAATTGAGAACATTTTGATAAAGCTAGTGCACTGGTAACTAGCTACCATAAATAAATTTCCCTGTCCGATGATAATCAACAGTCAACTGAAGTATTTTTTTTTCATTTTGACTAAATAAATAAGTGCTGAAAAAACATTTGTTTTGTCTCAGCCGCAGATCACTAATTGCTCCCTTTCAGGTAGCAAATTCGAACCTGATATAGATATCAAATTTTCTCTTGTCTATTCATGCGTTTTTGCATAAGTCTGTAGCACGCTTCGCCGATTTAACTCACAATAAGCCATATGGCAGTCCTTATCCTGATAATGACCTAAGGGAAATCTTTTGTATGGTTTTCCCCTTTTCATCCAAGTGCAAGAAAATTATATATCCGTGAGATCTGTTGTTGAAAGTGACAAGTAACAAAATAACGATATGTTTAGGTAATGGTGAAACATTTGGACAGAAGTCAGTCAGCTACTGGCCCACACAATCCCCTGTTGTGTTGATAAAACATGAATGGTTGCTTCTTCAGCAAAGCTTGCTTGTCACCTAATTATAACGTATCCGTGAGCTAAGGAGCCGAAGCAAATCTAATGAGCATTTTAATAGTTATTTATACATCTTCTCATAATAAATAACGTGGCAATGGCATGAATGGGACAAACTTTTTTCCCCGTCCGCTTTCTATTTTTTTACCTCTCCTTGCTTAATATTAACATATAGTAGTAAGTAAGTAAGTAAGTAACTAATGAAAAATGTTGAGAAGAAAAGATTGATCATTTTCTAACTAAAATACATATAGTTTCTGGTCATGCGGTGAGCTACTTAAACATGGGCTTTAAATCGGCGGACCCATGGGAGGCTGAAATTAATGTGATTATTGTTTGTTATTAAGAACGCTTTTCCTTTCGATAGGCTTTCAAGTTTACCTTTTCATCCGCATTGACACATTTGGTACGCTTCTGAACTTGTATTTTCTGCAGAAACGGGCGGCTACACAATTATTATCGATAGGTCTATCCAATCATTATAAAACAATAGAACAGGAGCTGACCTAGAGATGCTTTTATTTGTAGCCAATAAAAACTTAATTGCTAATTAAAATAGTTACCTACTTCAGTCAAGAATGGTCGGTCTGGGAATAAAATCTAGATGAATTATTGCCCTAGTAGCTGGCACACCATATTTGCTTGAACTTGGCTTGACTGGTAAACAAAAATAGTGTACGGTATGAAAGTTTTCGTATTTTCTCAGAAATTGAAATACTGACCATGCTACTAACTAACTAACTGACTAGAGAAAATATGTACAAGTATAAATGTGAACCGAACCGCATCCATTGTTAGTTAGTTACTATTATTGAAAACATTGCACTACGTAAATGAAACTAATCGCTAGAGAAGATGTACCGCATTGTAACATTAATTTTTCCTTTAATCTCCCTTTTACACCTAAATAAAAAAAGAAGATGGGCTCTCATCGTACGCATATAGGCAGTTGGTATGATCATTAAAAGTAGTAGCAGTAGTAGTATCTCACTAACCTGACTAAACTAACTAACTATATATGATCAAACAATATCTTCCGAGAGTCATCTTGAGATGCGTACCTGAGATTGAGAATTTCCTATCTACCTAAACAGCAGCTTATTCTAATCCGGCATTCAACTTTTGTCCTTGAAAGAGAAACTTGTCTGCCAGTGCATTTGGAAAAAACTTTTAATTTCACAGAAAAAAACGTCAGAAACAGCTACAAATTCAATATAGTTCCAGGGCGCCAAGATTGATTGAGTGGAAAACACGGAAAATGTTGAACCATATTGGCGAGAAATCCGTTTTTTATGGTTCAGGGAAATATCATATCATGAAGTGGGACTTTTTGTGATCAATTTGTATCGAGTTTTTTAACCGACCTGTATATCGATCAAAGTGACTGATTTGTAAATCGAGACAAACAAAGTTAGTGAATTATGAAGCGTGAAAAGTCGAGCTGATTACATTCACTTAATTTCAACATCAGACCCACTAACTAACTAACTATAATACGTTCCGTTCACAATTTTAGTGTAAAAGTGAAGGACGATTATAATATGAGAGCAGTGATCATTATCATGAAAAGTATTACCTGTCAACTTGTAAATCATCAAACGTGGACTGTAATTTCGTGCTCAGTTTTTGCACAATCCTAATCGTTGATTATCATAATCATTCATATATGAATTGCAATCATAGTCTAACTATGGAGGATATCAGGGAATACAGAATGTTCAATCTCGTTCACGTTTGGAGATACCGGAGGTTCAAGAAGGATTTAATACACTCTCCATCCAGAAGATATGCAAATAATCATCATGGACCTAAAAGTGTGGTAAAATGGGTACTAAAACATTTTTTCACCTTCACGGCTGCTACCATTTTATTGACACCATTAATAAGAGCCTACGAGATTGATTCTTCTGTTGTTAAGTACGTCAACCAAAATGAGCAAGATAATAATATCCGCTTTGCAAAAAAAGTTTATTCCCAAAGCTATTTGAGTATCAATTATCATTCCTATAGCAAACCACCTACAATAACGTTTATCACTCAGCCCAAAAAAATTACTGACTGCCAAAATCTTAAGAGCTGCATTTTGGTTCCGCTGAGACCAAAGTCTGAGCGGCGTAAACGTCATACCAAAGGTTGGGAACTAATTGAGCCCAAATTGCGTCCCGGACATAAGAATGGAAGGAAAAATACCAACAAAAATTCTACTTCGTCATTAGGACGTCTCAAGGTATTCAAATACGTCACTGAAGACAACATTTTAAATGCTCAAGGCAAATCTTCAAATCAACCCGTAGCAAGTCAACTAGTTGCTTCAAAAACATTATTTCCATTGACTAAACATGGGAATAACAATAAATCCCATTTGGAACATAAAAATAAAGACAGTAGCAAACTCAATTTTTTAAATACAAATGATTCATTCGCCCTAACTGAAAGACCTAGACGATCCCCATTCCCAAAAGCTCAAGCTTTAGTTGGAGGACCAAGTATGTTTCATATGAGTCCTAGAATCCTCCAGAATAGTAATCCATACCGGTACAATTCGATGCGAAAAGTTGTAGTTCCAACTCATTATGTGGGTATGAAGCCAATGTTCATTACTCAGCCAGCTATAAAGTCACATCATCCCCAGCACAAAAAAATTCTGCCAAAGTCAACACACAATAGTAATAGAAAGTATGTTCGAATGCCTACCCAAATGAATGCTAACAATAACCTTCAGATAATGAAACCCCCTGAAGTGCAGCTAGGTAGTCCCTCCATTGTTCATTATCATCATGAACCCCCTCCGTCTTTGACATACATGGATACCAGTCTGGAAAAAGAGGGCTCATTTCGACATCCTTTCATCAAACGATGGAATAGGAAACTGCGATCACAGATGGCGCGACTCCGCAACCGGAGGCGTAACGGATACGGAAATGTGCATTCCAGAACTCCCGAATATCTTTCCACACCCACAAAAGATGATTTTGACCGAATACGAAGAAGAAGGAAACCAAGCTACAATTATCCACGAAATGCACAAAATATTCAAGATATTCTGTCCCATTTTGAGAAAAGCCCCAATCAAAGACATCGAGGCTCAATTTATAAACAATCTGGGCTAGGAGATTTTTCTGCTGAACTGAGGGATGTGCAAGGATCTTTGCTGAAAGATATTAGAGAATTTTCCCGTCGGCCCCAAATATGGGACGAGGAAGATCAACCTCCTAGAAGGGTTACTTCCCGTCCCAAATCGAGTCATGTGACTACTGAAGACCCCTATGATACGATTTTCGATCCCAAGCCAAAACCTGTACGAGACATGATAAAAAGCTCTAGTAAATTTCCCCATTATGATGATGACAGACACAGGGAAGACGATGATAGACATAGATTCTCACAAGAGGACAATGATCGTCGCCGGCATCGTCCAAGGGATTCCTATGAGCATCGTTACCATAGGGAAGAAAAGGACCCTTATTACTATGATAGAAGCAAAGAACATG
>Ga0210040_10005573_pt1 | contig 16001 bp, 14 predicted proteins | sample CryGeyCG12114_NA_FD_185462 | JGI IMG/M metagenome (GOLD analysis project Ga0210040, IMG submission 185462) | Groundwater microbial communities from aquifer - Crystal Geyser CG19_WC_8/21/14_NA (SPAdes) (version 2) | ecosystem: Environmental > Aquatic > Deep subsurface > Groundwater | place: USA... | reverse complement strand
ACTTCTGTGGATGCGCCCTTGTCTGCCTGCTCATCGCCGCAGCTATCCGACAGGCGAGAGCGGCTCCGGCGAGCCGCCGATCAGACGCCGCTGATGCCAGTTTGCTTGAAGGACTTTCGCATGATCACCTCTCCCCGCAAGATTGTCGCCGCGTTAGGTGCTGTCGCAGCGCTCGCTGTCCTGCCTGTCGGCTCGCAGGCGCACCATTCCACCGCCATGTTCGAGTGGGGCAAGCCGGTCGCGCTAAAGGGTGCCAAGGTCGTGCGCTGGGAATGGACCAACCCGCATACTTTTCTCTATGTGACCGCGCCGGACGGGAGCGGCCAGCAGGTGCGCTGGGCCTTCGAGGGGATGAGCCCCAACCACTTGTCTCGTGCGGGCTGGTCCAAGCGCACGCTCAAGCCGGGCGACGAAATCGATCTAACCTATTACCCGCTGCGCGATGCCCGCAAGGGCGGGTTCAACGTGACGGTCACATTGCCTGACGGCAAGAAGCTGGCGCAATTGCCACAGGGCTGAGCGTCTGCCGGTCAGCTCATTCGAGATCGGCAGACATCGCGCTGGCATTGGCGATGAGCAGGTCCAGATAGGATTGCAGGCGCTGGCGCTGCGGCGAGGTGAGATCTGCGCCCAGAAGCGCGTTGCGGCGCAATGCGTCATCGCGCATGATGTCGTGCAGGCGGTCTCCGCGGCTGGTTATCGCAAATCGAACCGCCTCGCTGGGACCGGTCCTGCCGCGCTCCACCAAGCCGGCTGCGACCAGCGCGTCGAGCGTGCGGCTGACCTGTGCCTTGTCGCTATCGACATGCATCACGATGTCGGTGAACCGCAGCCCCGGCCGCTCGGCAATATTGGCGAGCAGGCGCCACTCGAAATTGGATACACCTGTGAGCCGTTTGTATGCGGCGGTGGCTGCACGTGAAATAGTGGTGGTCAGGTTGACGATCAGCGGCTGTACGCGGCTGTGGATCTCCATAGCGGGCGGCAGATCCGGCGCGATTGCATCGACTGCATCGTTCGATCCATCCCGTCCCTTGGCCAGCTCCGTTGCAAGGATCGCGCTCGCATTCTCCAGCAAGTTGATGAGCAGTCCGGCAAGCTCGAACATCTGCAATGGATTGAGTCCGTCCGTGATCGTCAACTCGCGCCGCAATTCGACGGCATCTATCAAGTTGCCCAGTTCACGGCCATGTTCGGTCAACCTGTACGGATCGCGCTGGCGGCCGCGCGCAATCAGATCATTCTTGCGCATCGCCGTCAGCGCGCGGCTGACCTGCGCCACGTCGTTTCCCAGATGCAGCGCCAGCTCGGAAACGCGTGCTTGTTCGATGCGATAGAGCGTCAGCACAATCCGCCGCTCGAGCATGTTATGGGGCGCGAGCGACTCATAATCACGGCGCGCGCTCTTGCGCAGCAGGCGGACCAGCAACAGGAAATGCGCGCCGAGCAATTGCTTCTGCACGCCGACAAGCGCCGCCTGCGCATTATCCATCGAAGCCGGGCGGGCAGACATCCTCAAAGCTTGTAGAGCCGAACGACGTGACCGCAACCGGTTGCCCTTACGCAACCCGCACTTACACCGATGCACTCGGTGCATGCACGTATCGCTGATTGTGTAACGTCAGATCCGGGGCGGGGCGCCCCTGCGCTCGTCTCAGTCGAGCGGGCGGCTGGACCCGAAGAACAGGGCCTGACTGATTGCCGCGCGCACCGTATCTTCTTGAAAGGGCTTGGTAATCAGGTAGGTCGGCTCCGGCCTATCGCCCGTCAGCAGCCGCTCCGGATAGGCGGTGATGAAAATCACCGGTACGCTGTCGATGGCCAGAATGTCGTCCACGGCGTCCAGCCCCGAGGAGCCATCGGCGAGTTGGATATCTGCGAGCACCAGCCCGGGGGTCTTCTCGGAGACCACTTCCTGCGCCTGGGTACGCGTTGCCGCTGTGCCGCAGATGTCGTGCCCGAGCGAGCGCACGAGGTCTTCCAATTGCATGGAGATCAGCGGCTCATCCTCGATGATGAGCACGCTGGTGGTCGTCTCACGCTCGATCTCCTCGACCGCCTCGCGGACGAGTTCCTCCACATCACTCTTGGAAACGCCCATGATCTCGGCGGTCTCGGCAGAACTGAAATCCTCCACGGTGGTCAGCAGCAGGGCCTGGCGGTTCACCGGAGTGATCTTGCGCAATTGATCCTGCGCCGCGCGTTCGTGCCCGCGGCCGCCGAAGGATCCTGCCGTCTCCTCTTCGCCCACTTCCATGTAGGCGCTGGACCAGACCTTGTTGAAGGCACGGTAGAGCGGCACGCGGCCACCGCGCAGCGATTGGGCGAGTTCTTCATCCGCAAGCGCCGCTTCGAGCGTCGCCTGGACGAAGGCGTCTCCGGTGGATTGCGAGCCCGCGAGCGCGCGGGCGTAACGACGTAAAAACGGCAAATGTGCTGCGACTTCAGCCCCGATGGACATAGAACCCCTTCCCGGTGGATAGTTCGGGCCTCCAACGTATTTGTACGCAGGAAGTTCCAACAACGATCGCTGCGCCGCGCGAGCTATAGAGCCCATACCGGGCGGCTGGCTGGCGCGAGCAGGCCGGTGGGACAGCGATGATTCACCGGCCGTTCTAGATTGAAATACGCTGACTTGCCAAGGCTGGCGTAGGTCGGCGAAAAAAGTTTATGGGTAGGGAACTCCTGTTCGCGGTGGTCATTATGCTCTTGTCACCGCCGAGACCCCCCTCCCGTCCAAGCGGCAGGTGATACGATCCCGAAAGGCCTTCGCTCCTAATGAGCGAAGGCCTTTTTTTGGCTTCGCTTTCTAGCGTGTGACCGGCTGCCGTTGAATTCCGCAGCCTTATACAGCCGGAAGCTGAATTCAGCCGCGAACGCCGCGTAGCCGGGCGAACAAGCCTACCTTGCGCTCGCCGGCAAGCACGGAGACAAGCTCGGCCGGGTCATACGGCTTTTCAAAAACCGGCCCCATCTCGGCGATCTCGGGCGGTATGTCCTGTGGCGCGCCGGTCGAGAAGATGATCTTCGGTCGCTTCGGGCCCAGCAGGTCCACCAATTCTGCCAACGCCCAACCATCGTCCCGATCCGTCAGGTGGACGTCGAGGATGATGGCATCGGGCCTGGCCTGCTCGAGTTCCGCCATCGTTGCCGCAATGCTTGAACAGATGACCACCTGCTCGGCTCCACCATCGAGCAGGGCCGCCTCGATCGCGACGGCGAGGATCGGATCGTCCTCCACGACGAGGACACGGCTCAGCGAATGGAGGGGCGCTGTTCGCTTGCTGTCGGTCGTGGACGATCGTGAGTTGGTCATCGGATTTCCTGGAGCGTGAACACTGCTCTTGCTCCTGGTTAGTTAAAATGCGCCGTACGCCGGCCCAGTTCCCGTGCGGGACCCTGGCTCGCCTCAAACCAGGGGCTTGCCGTAGATCCGGTACTCCTTGTTGACCTTGCTGTTCAGAGCGTCGGCAATCGCCAGCATGCCTTTGTTATCTTCGAGGATCCAGCCGATCTCGCCACGTACCGCCCCATGCTGGTTCACCGCCACGCGGCGGATATATTCGATCATCATGAAAGCGAGCTGGCTGGCCAAGCGGGAGTTCTGCAGCCGTTTGACGACGCCCATCAGCGGTACACGGAAGGTCGTCACCTGAGGCTTGCGGAGCCACCAGAGCAATTTAATCCAGTTGAAGGGATAAAGTCGCCCGTTCATGTCCTTGAGCACCTCGTTGGCATCCGGCAGCGCCAGCATGAAGGCCACCGGCTCCCCATCCAGTTCGGCGATGCGGTTGCCCTCCTCGATGATGAGCGGCTTCAGCTTCTTGGCGCCATAGGCCTTCTCGGTATCGGTGAACGGCACGAAGCCCCAATTGCTCGACCAGGCATCGTTGAGGATATCCAGCACGATCCTCGCCTCGCGCTCGAACTGGCTCTTGTCGACCGGACGGATCACGATGCGCGGGTTGCGCTCGCCGGCGGCGACGATGCGATCGATCAGCGGGGGAAAGCCCTGTGCGATCGGCGTCTGGTACGTCAGCAACGACTTTGCCATGTCATAGCCTGCGTTCTCGATCCACTCCTGCTGGCGCCGGTCATGGTGCCCCATCATGATCGTGGGCGGGTGGTCATGCCCCAGGACGAGCAGGCCCGGCTCCTCCCAGATCGACAGGCTGAGGGGGGCGAGCACGCGGGTCATGCCTTCGCCGCGCAGCCAATCCTCCGCGCGAGCGATGAGCGCCTGCGCTGTCTCGCGGTTCTCGGCCTCGAGCAGGCCCCAATTGCCGGTGCCCGGGCCCATGCCCTGTTCGGGCGGCTGGGCAAGGGCGAGCTCATCGATATGCGCAGAGATGCGCCCAACCACACGGTCTCGGCTGCGCGCCAAGAACAGCTGCATGCGCGCATGTTCGTGGAATGGGTTCTTGCCCGGCGTCAGCAGCTCCTTCACTTCGGCGCGCAGCGGAGGGACCCAATTCGGATCGTCCTCGTTCAGCCGGTAAGCCAAGTCGATGAACGCATCGAGGTCCCTCTTGCCGGCGACCGGTGCGATTTCTATGTTATTGATTGATACGGTCCCGCTCATATTCATGCGCGCCTCACTTGTGCGACCGTTGGTAAGCCAAGGTGGCGCGCCCAAAGTCAAGCGGACCCGCGCCATCGGCAGGCGCAAGAGACGAGCCATGCACATGACAGCAGCCCAGACGATCAAACAGCGCGCCGAACCTGCCGCACGCCTCGTGCGCGCCGCGCGCGCACCGGTGCCCGACGACAAGGCGATGATGCGTGCTGCTGCCGAACTGACGCGCGACATTTCGACTGCCCGGCCGGCGATCTACTGGCCCGACATGCTCGGATCGGCCGCGATTGGCTATGCGGCGCTGGCGGGCACCATCCTGGCCGGCAGCACCTGGCTGGCCATGGGCTGTGCCGTAGTTGCGGTGCTGGCCCTCTACCGTGCTCTGCTGTTCATTCACGAGATCACGCATATTCACAGGAATGCGCTGCCGGGCTTCCGCACCGCCTGGAACCTGCTGATCGGCATTCCGCTGCTGACCCCTTCGTTCATGTACGAAGGCGTGCATACGCTTCACCATTCGCGCACGCGTTACGGCACGGCCGATGATCCCGAATATCTGCCGCTGGCTCTGATGAAGCCTTGGACCTTGCCGCTGTTCGTGATCGTCGCGCTGTTTGCGCCGTTGGCGCTCATCTTTCGTTTCGGCGTGCTCGCCCCCCTGGGGCTGATCGTGCCGGCGATCCGGCGCATGAACTGGGAGAAGTTCTCCGCCCTGTCGATCAATCCAGCGTTTCGTCGTCGTCCCGCCGAGGATGGCGAGCGCCGGCGTTTCATGATGCTCGAAGCGGGGGCGAGCCTGTGGGCCATTCTGCTGATGGGAAGCGTGTTCGTGCTCGGCTGGCGTCCTTTGCTGATCGCCATGGCGGTGCTTGGCGTGGTGGCGCTGCTGAACCAGCTGCGCACGCTTGTTGCGCATCTGTGGGAGAATGAAGGCGAGGCGATGAGCGTCACCGCGCAATATCTCGACAGCGTCAATGTGCCCACGCCCTTGGCCGGATTGTGGGCTCCCGTCGGGCTGCGATACCATGCAACGCACCACTTGCTGCCCTCCATGCCATATCATTCGCTCGCCGAGGCACACCGCAGGCTATCGGCTCACCTGGCTCCTGAGACGACTTACTGGCGTGCGAGCCACAAGGGTCTGGCGCCGCTTGTCTGGCGGATCGGGCGCTCTACCATCGGTCGCAGGGCCGACCCGGGCGGCTGATACGCAGCGTCCATGATGCAGACGGCCGCTCGCGAATATCCGGAGCGGCCGTCGCAGCTTGCATCCTAGGGCGGAAATTACATGTTTTCCGGCACCGTCGGATCGCTGGTCGTTGCCGGATCGATCGCCTCTTGATCGCCCGGGCTGGGAGTGGTTGAAGTGCCGCCTTCAGTCATGGGCTGGGCAGCCATCGGGTCGGCAGAACTCGCCGTGCCGTCGGTTGGCGCCAACGGCTCGTCCATCGGGATGACGGGCTCCTCCACGCTCACTGCATCGCCGGTCTCTATCGTGCTCGGCGGTTCCTCAGCCGAGCCGCAGCCGGACAGGGCGAGCGCGGCAGGGGCGCAGAAGGCGATCAGGGCAATCTTTTTCATCGGACTTACTCCTCGCGAACGCCCGTTGCGGGCGCCAGTCGCTAGACGCCGCGTGGGAGTGCAGGTTCCTAGGCCCCTGTAATTGCTGCGGGGTTTATTCTTCGGTGCGGATCAGCACCGTCTCGCCGACCAGCAGGAACAGGAAGAACGGCGCCCAGGCGGCGAGCAGCGGCGGGTAGCCGCCAAAGCTACCCAGCGCGAGTGCGGCATTGTCGACCACAAAATAGGCAAAGCCGAGCATCATGCCGATCACCGCGCGCGCGAACAGGTGTCCCGAGCGGGCCAGGCCGAAGCCCGCTACCGCGCCCAAAAGCGGCATTAACACCGCCGAGAGCGGTCCCGAGATCTTGTGCCACCACTTGGCCTCCAGCTCGGCGGTGCGGCGGCCTGCACCCTTGAGCGCGGCGATGGAGCGGGAGAGTTCGCGCAGCGGCTGGGCATCGGCGTTGACGTTACGCAGCGCCACCTGGTCGGGTGTCAGCCCTTGAGCGATGAGCAGCGGCCCGGCAGGCTCGCTCATGCTGGTGCTGCTGACTTCGAAGCTTCGGGGCTGCTCCAGACGCCATCCAGGCGCCGCATAAGTGGCTCGCACGCCGCGCACTTCGCGCGTGATCATCCCGTTGAGATCGCGCAGATAATAGGTGACGTCGGTCAACACAGTACCCGCGCCGCTACCCGTCACCAACCGGGCGAGCAGGATGTCCGAGCCTGCGCTCAGGTAGACGTTGCTGCGTGAGCTCGGGTCGGCAGGGACGGCTGCGAAATCATTCCCTTCCCAGGCCGACAGGGTAGCCGTGGCGCGCGTCACTACCCGCTCGTTGAAGGTAAAGGACAATGCGGCCACGATCAGCGCCGTCAGCAGCAGAGGCGCAAGGATCTGGTGCGCCGAGAGGCCACCCGCCTTCATCGCGGTCACCTCGCTGTTCTGGTTGAGCGTCGCCAAGGTTATGATGGTGGCGAGCAGCACCGAATAGGGCAGGAAGCGCGCGATCAGTTGCGGCAGTCGCAGACCGACATAACGGAGCAGATCGCCTTGTCCGTTCCCCTCCACCGCGAGAATGTCGCCCGTTGTGCTGAGCAGGTCCAGCATCATCAGCACCAGCACGAGCAGCAACAGCACGGCAAGGATGCGCACCGCAAAGGTCTTGGCCAGATACCAGGTCAGCATGCGGGAGGGGAAGAAATTGAGCAGCACCTTGCGTCACTCGGCCGGTTGCAGGTCTTGGTGGGCGTAAGGCTGGTCAATGGCCTCGACGGCACGGTCCTGCCGCGTGCGGCGTCCGCCCAGCAGTCGGCGGATGCGGCGCATGAGCTTGGCGTAGACCGTCTCCAGCACGCCCAGCGGCTGCCCGCCGGGCACGAAGGCCACCTGGTAGTACATCCACAGGATCAGGCCGGAGAAGATGGCGAAGGGACCCCACAGCGCTACCCAAGGATTGACCCGCCCCAGTTCGGCGATGCCTTCGCCGTACTGGTTCACCTTGTGATAGGCGACGACGACCACAATGGAGACGAACACGCCCAAAGCCGAAGTCGAGCGCTTGGGCGGGATCGCAAGTGCGACGGCCAGCAGCGGCAGCATCAGCATCATCACCACTTCCACCATGCGGTAATTGAAATTGGCGAGGCTGCCCGATCGCTCGAGGCGAGTGGCGTCGTCGTTCCATCCCATCTGCAGCAATTCGGGCAGGAGATATTCGTTAGTCCGATCGCCGCGCTCCCGGAAACGCTGGAGCGCGGGAAGGTCGATCGGCAGGTCGTGCTGTGAAAAGCTCAATACGCGTGGGCTGGAGCCCGGCACGTTGTGGATGATGGTGCCATCGCTCAGCCGCAGGATGATGGTGTTGCGGTTCTCGCGATTTGCCAGGAAGCGCCCCTCGCGAGCCGAGATCGACAGGACCTGTCCATCGTCGTCGGCGATCCGCGCGAAGATGCCGTGCAGGTCGCGCCCCTCGTCGCGGCTCTCCTCGATCCGCAGGCCCACTCGATCCTCGATCGTGGTGAACTCGCCCACCTTGATCGACGCGCCGAGTGCACCCGACTGCAGTTCGAACTCAAGCTCCTCATAGGAATATTTTGCCAGCGGCTGAAGGTAGCCGACAATGGCGAAGTTCACGCCCACGAGCACCAGCGCGATGAGGTAGGGCACGCGAAGCAGGCGATTATAGCTCAGGCCCACCGCGCGCATCACGTCGAGCTCGCTCGAGGTAGCGAGTTTGCGGAAGGCGAAAAGCACGCCGAGCATCAGGCCGAGCGGGATGGCCAACCCCGCATATTCGGGCACTAAATTGACCATCATCCGGAAAACAACACCCACCGGCCCGCCTTCGGTGGAGACAAACTCAAACAATCGCAGCATCTTCTCGAGCATCAACAGGCTCGCGGCGAGCATGAAGACGCCGATCATCGGCACTAGGACTAGCCGGAGGATGTAGCGGTCGATGGCGGTGAGGAAGGTCAAGCGGGCGGCCCTGGATGTCTCGTCCGGCGGGTGGAGGCGCGGCCAGGATCGGCTGTGCTTCGAAGCGCCATAGCGGCAGATTGCGGCGAGGTCATGCTCCCTCCTACACCATCACGTCCGAGCGCCCGGGGCGAGCGCTCAAGGGCGCGCGATCAGGTGAGCGGCGCGCAGGTCACGCCTTTTCCAGCGTGCACTGCAGCGGGTGCTGGTTCTCGCGGGCGAAATCCATCACCTGGTTCACCTTGGTTTCTGCGATTTCATACGGAAAGACGCCGCATACGCCGACGCCGCGCTGATGGACGTGCAGCATCACCCGGGTTGCCTGTTCCAGGTCCATGCGGAAGAACCGCTTGAGGACCATCACGACGAACTCCATAGGCGTGTAATCATCGTTGAGCATCAGCACTTTGTACTGGCTCGGTTTTTTGGGCTTGGTGCGGGTCTGGGTGGCGACACCGATCTGGCCTTCATCGTCCGAGACCCCGCCATTGGCGGCGTCATCACCGTCCCCGGCTGCGGCACGCAGGCGCAACGAGGAGACCCGGAAGACGGCCGGTACGGGGATCGTTTCGTCGAAGTTGATGTCGCAGACCATGAGCATAAGCGGAATATCGTATCGCCGGGCCGAGCCGCAAGCGGCTAATCCCCATCGCGTCGGGCAACGTCGCACAATGAGGCGGGTTCCCTCGAAGCCAAGCAAAGCGGGCCGGACGCCTAAAGCATCCGGCCCGCAAGATCCGCCGCTGGGAGAGGAGCAGCGGTGGAAAGCTGAAAGAAGCTTAGTCGGCCTTCGACATCTTTTCGGTAGCAACGTTCACCCGTGCCGAGATCGGAGCAAAGGATTCGTTCGACAGCTTCATCATCTTTTCAGCATTCTTCGACGTGGACGCGACCAGCGCATCGAAGTTGCGGCGCATGATCTTGCCCTGGATCTGGAGCAGCTCGGTCGGGCTCTTGACCGCAGCCATTTCCTTGAGGTCGGCAGTCATCTGCTCGTAAGCGGATTTCGCATCCTCGACATAAGCCTTGGCGAGGTCCTGCATGCCGGTCGAGAAGATCTTGCCGCTCTCAACCATTGCCTCGACATTGCCCTTGGCGACGCCGGACATCTCGCTCATCATCTCGCTGGACTTCTCGTACGCCGCTTGCGAGCGGTTCTGCAATTCGGCGACGGAGTCGCCCATCTTTTGGGTGTTCTGGTCGGCAGAAGAGGCCATGATCTTTTCCTTCGATTTCTGAATGCCGGGCTGGCGTGTTTTAGGGTTGATGCCGGATTGAGCGTCAGCGGCGGCCATCGCGATTTTGGACGGCCCCGCGGCTGCAGTCTTGCGCGGCGTCGCCTTGTTCGCGGCAATGCCCTTGTTCACCTTGCGGGTGATCTTTGCAGAAATCTCCGCACTGGCGGGGCTGCCCGGCTTGGCGCCACCTGAGCGGGGAAAAGTCGCCAGCTTTCTAGGCGGAGCTTTGTCCGCCTTCGGCTCGGCAGTCGGCAAGGCGATGGAGGCCGATGCAGCCTGCGCCGCTTCGGCCTTTGCCACTACATCCTTTAGCGTTTCGACAGCCTTAGAAGCGGCATCGCTCCGCTGCTCAGGCTTCACCTCGTCGGCGGCGGGGGCAGCGGCCTCAAGAGCCTCGCCATCGTCGTTCTTCGGGGTATCGGCCATTGCCTTGCGTTTCCTCTGGCTGCATTTGCGCAGCTTTATGCTGCACTGCAACAAATAGCGTCGTCGTAGCTCGAGTCAAGCCCATTGTGCGCTGCACAACCGACAAGATCGCCAACTAGTTCCGACATATCAGCGCATTGCGACGTATCTTCCCGGCGCATCCTCGATCGCGTGGGCTCCCTCGCTGCCCGGTATCCGAGGGCCGGAAGCCTTGACGCGAGCGCCTGACGAGCGCTCTATCCAGGCGAACCAGTCCGGCCACCAGCTTCCCTTATGCTCATGCGCGCCGGTGACGAATTCCTCGAGAGAGGCAGTGGGCTGTTCATTGACCCAGTACTGGTACTTGCCCGCCTGCGGCGGATTGACCACGCCTGCAATATGCCCGCTGCCTGCCAGCACGAAGCGGATTGGCCCGTGGAAGTGTCCGGTCAGCCGGAACACGCTCTCCGGCGGTGCAATGTGATCTTCACGGCCCGCCTGTACATAGCTCGGGGTTGAGACGAGGCTGAGATCGATTGCCGTACCGTCGGCGCTCAGCGCGTCGGGCTTCACCAGCAGGTTGTCGCGATAGAAATCGCGCAGGTAGGAAACATGCCAGCGCGCCGGCAGATTGGCGACGTCGCTATTCCAGTGCAGCAGGTCGAAGGCCGGGTAATCCTCCCCCAAGAGGTAATGGTTGACCACCGTGTTCCAGATGAGGTCCGTGCCACGCAGCATGTTGAAGGTCGCGGCCATGTAGCGTCCATCGAGATAGCCGCCCTCACTCGCCTGGCGGATGAGATCGAGCTTCTGGTCGTCGACGAACAGCTTGAGATCGCCGGCGGCCTCGAAGTCGACCTGCGCGGTGAGGAAGGTGGCGCTGGCTACCTTGTCGGCCTGTTCCCGCCGCGCCAGGATGGCGAGTGTCGCCGCCAGTGTGGTGCCAGCAACGCAATAGCCGATCGCATGAACGGCCGGTACTTTGAGCCTTGCCCGCACGAAGTCGACGATCTCGATTTGCGCGCGCACGTAATCGTCCCATTCGACGTGTGCGAGGCTTTCGTCGGCCGAGCGCCAGCTGACCATGAACACGGTGAGCCCCTGCTCGACGGCCCATTTGACAAAGCTCTTCTTGGGATTGAGGTCGAGGATGTAGAAGCGGTTGATCCAGGGCGGAAAAATCACCAGCGGGACTTCGAGCACCTCCCTGGTGGAGGGGCTGTACTGGATCAGCTGAAAGAGATCCGCCTCGTGCACCACCTTGCCCGGCGTGCAGGCGATGTTCTCGCCAAGCTTGAACTTGCTTCCATCGGTATGCGTCAGCTGCCCGCGGCCGATATCGGCGGTGAGCCGCTCCATGCCCTTGACCAGGTTCTGGCCGCGCGTCTCCATCGTGCGTTCGAGCACGACGGGGTTGAGCATGGGGAAGTTGGCCGGGCTCATCGCGTCAAGTACTGTGCGCGTGGCGAAGCGCAGATTGTCGCGCTCGCGCTCGCCAATGCCATTCAGGCCATCGACCGCCTGGTTGATCCGCTCCGCGAGCAGCAGATAGGTCTGGTGGATCAGCGCGAAAACCGGCTGCTCGCGCCAGGCCGGGTCGGCAAAGCGCTTGTCCTCGCGCGGGAGCTTGGGGTCGAGCTGCAGCCCCTCGCTTCCTTTTGAGCCAAGGCCATATTGCGCCAGGATGCTTTCCCACATGCGGGTGCCTTCGTCCCACATGTCGTGACGGGCCTTGTTGTCGATCGCGGCGAGCGAACCGAACCAGCCCTGCATCAGCCCCATCCACTGCACCGGGTCGGCCAGCATGGGCGTGGGAAAATCGCGCTTGTCCGTGCGATAGGGCAGCGCCTGCCACATTTCCTGCAGCCGCAGCACGGCCTCCCCCATCTCCCCAACGGCCTTGCTGTCGGGCAAGCGATCCGCGGCACCCGGTAGAAAGGTTTGCATGACCTGACGCGCCGCTTCGCCCTGAATGCGCAGCATCTCGGTGAAGATATCGGTCGCATCGGCGGGGGCAGGCATTTCCGGGCGTTCCGCGGGGCTGCCTCCGGCGCCTGGCGAGCCGGGTGCCGCTGCGCTTTTCGTGTGCGATCCGGTCGGAGCGGTCTGATCTGCGTCGCTCTTGCCGGCGTCCTCTTTCCTCGTGCGTCCCATACGGCCTCTCGTCTCACGCGAATATGACATGGTTGAGGAACTTGCGCCTCTACCCCTCAGCCCGCAAGCCATTGTGCTAGGCGCACGATTCGGACAATGTCCGAAGCGTCGGGTCGGCGTAAGTCGCCGGTCCGGACATGCGCCAACCCCCGAGCCGATTAGCGAGCCCCCGGATGGAAAAAGACTTCTACCGTATCAAGCGCCTGCCGCCCTACGTCATCGCCGAAGTCAACGCGATGCGTGCGGGTGCTCGGGCCGAAGGGCGCGACATCATCGATCTTGGCATGGGCAATCCCGACCTGCCGCCCCCGCAGCACGTCATCGACAAGCTATGCGAGGTGGCGCAGAATCCTGACGCGCATGGCTATTCGCAGTCGCGCGGCATTCCGGGCCTCAGGAAGGCGCAGGCCAATTACTACCAGCGCCGCTTCGGCGTGGAGCTCGATTCAGAAAGCGAAGTGGTCGTGACGCTCGGCTCGAAGGAGGGGCTGGCCAGCCTCGCAACGGCCATCACTGCGCCCGGAGACACGATCCTGGCTCCCAATCCTTCCTACCCGATCCACACGTTCGGCTTCATCATCGCCGGCGCCTCGATCCGTTCGGTCCCGACCACGCCTGACGAGCACTACTTCACCGAACTCGAGCACGCGATGAACTTCACCGTGCCGCGGCCAACGGTGCTGGTGGTCAACTACCCGTCCAACCCCACCGCCGAGGTGGTCGACCTCGCCTTCTACGAACGGCTGGTGCGAGGTGGTCGACCTCGCCTTCTACGAACGGCTGGTGGACTGGGCCAAGTTCCACAAGGTGTGGCTCCTCTCGGACCTCGCCTATTCGGAGCTTTACTACAACGGCAGGCCCACGCCCTCGATCCTCCAAGCCAAGGGCGCCAAGGACGTGGCGGTGGAGTTCACCAGTTTGTCCAAGACCTTTTCCATGGCCGGCTGGCGGATCGGTTTCGCAGTCGGCAATCCAACCCTCATCGCCGCACTGACGCGGGTGAAGAGCTATATCGATTATGGTGCCTTCACACCTATCCAGGCAGCCGCGGTCGCCGCGCTAAACGGACCGCAGGACATCGTGGAGAAGAACCGCGAGCTCTACCACAAGCGCCGGGACGTGCTGGTCGAGGCGTTCGGCCGCGCCGGATGGGAGATCCCGCCGCCGCCCGCATCCATGTTCGCCTGGGCGCCCTTGCCGGCCGCCCTCAAGGACATGGGCAGCCTGGAATTCTCCAAGCAATTGCTCACCCATGCCGAGGTCGCCGTGGCGCCCGGAGTGGGCTACGGGGAAGACGGTGAGGGCTATGTGCGGATCGCACTGGTGGAGAACGAGCAGCGCCTCCGACAGGCCGCGCGCAACGTGAAGCGCTACCTGCAGCGAATGGGGGTCAATTCCTCGGCGGCCTGACCGGCACTTTCGGTTGGCGTGCAAAAGCCCGCGCTTGTTCCTACGTCCTTTGTGCGGCTTTTTGGCCTCGTTCGCGGTGGATGGATTGCGCGGACCGGCCCTCGCGCGGGCGAGACAGGGGCGCTGCAGTCATAGCAGCGGGCTGGTGCTCGGATGATTGACAGCATCGGGGCAAAACCTGCGTCAGTGCAGCTTGATGTCAGGTTCGCAGGAGCGGGGCGCACCCACCTGCGTGCACCCAAGCCGCCGCGCGCGTGTTGGGGCAAATCGCGCGTGTCACGGCCCCCTGCCCCGGCGTGGTACTAGCGCACAACCCACTGGCGCGACCGGAAGTCAGCCATTAACATGCATGCCACAGGGGAGACCGCGGAAGCGGCAGCAGAGGAGCTTGGATGGCTACTACGCGAGCGCAGACGCTGGATGTTGCCGGCTTCCTGCAGGGCCTGAACTTCACGCCCTTTCACAAGCGCATCCTCTTGCTCTCCTGCCTCGTCACCTTCTTCGACGGGCTGGACTTCTCGCTCATCGCCTACACGCTGCCCTACATTCGTGACGAGATGCAGCTGACCACGGAGCAGATGGGCGACGTCAGCATGGCAGCCTTCATCGGGCAGATGATCGGCTCGCTGGTGGGGTCCTACGTCGCCGACATCGTAGGGCGAAGACCGGTCATCATCTTCAGTACGCTTATTGCCGCGATGATGACCTTCATCACCGGCTTTGCCGGCTCACCCGAAATGCTCTTCATTCTTCGGATGCTGGGCGGTCTCGCCATTGGCGGGCTGCTGGCGCCGATCTGGTCGCTGAATATCGAAAGCATGCCCAAGGCGATGCGGGCGACCTCGGTGACCATCATCATGCTCGGTTTCTCGACGGGTGGCTCCGCAGCCGGTCAGATCGCCAATCTGTTCGCCTCGCCCGATGGCCTCTACGCCTCGCTCCATGCTGGCACGGGCTTGGCATCTGCTTTGCCCGGTCCCAGCTGGCATATGGTGTTCTTCTTCTGCGGTCTACTTACCGCCGTGCTGGCGCTGATACTGGTATTCACTCTGCCCGAATCAACCCGGTGGATGGTCGCGAAGGGTCGCCCAGCGGGCGAGATCGCGCCGATGCTCAGCCGCTTCGATCCCGGTTTCGAAGTCCAGCGCTACACCGCCTTTGAGCTTTCGGATGAGCGCAAGACCGACGGCAGCGAATCTCCCTGGGCCAAGTTCAAGGAGTTGTTCCACGGCTGGCTGGTATGGATTACGCCGCTGATCTGGATCGCCTACTTCTTCTCCTCTTTCGCCATCTACCTCAAGACAAGCTTCGGCGTGCTGTTCCTGGAGCAACTCGGCCTCAGCGTCGAAACCGCCACCAATCTGAGCTCGATCGGTGCGCTCATCGGCGCGATCGGCGGCGTGGTCCTGCTGATGTTCACCGAGAAGCGGGGGCCGGGATGGATCATTGTCGCGCCGCTCTTGGGCATTCCGTTCCTGCTGCTGCTCGGCTTTGGCATCGTGCTATCGGGCCCGTTTTTCGTTCCGGTTGTGCTGATCGGATCCATTCTGGTGGGCGCGGGCCATGCGGCGGTCATCTCGATCACCAGCATTTTCTATCCGAGCGCGGTGCGCGCCACCGGTGGTGGCTGGGCTAGCTTCATGGCCAAATTCGCGGCGGTGGCAGCGCCCTGGGTGGGCGCACGCCTGTTCCTCGGCAGCGATGCCAAGGTGCTCGCGGGCTATACCTTCTCTGCTGTGTGCCTAGCTGGCATTGTGGTGTGCATGCTTGTGCTATCGCATTTTGCCAAGAAGCTACGACGTGAGGAGGTCGGGGAACTGCCAAACGCAGCCGCACAGCCGGCCGAATAGGCATGCCGACAGCGCGCCGGGTGGAGCCAGCGGCGTACGCCGCACGCTAGTCCATATCAAAGCCATTGCTCTTGCGCCGCGCCCGCGCTAGGTGGCGCCCCTTCCGGCCCGATGGCGGAGTGGTTACGCAGAGGACTGCAAATCCTTGCACGCCGGTTCGATTCCGGCTCGGGCCTCCAGATTGTACGCGATGGGCGTTGCAGCGCAATTGCAGCCCCGGAGCAGGACCCTTATGGTCCACCCGAGTGCCGCTTTAGCTCAGTTGGTAGAGCACATCATTCGTAATGATGGGGTCACAGGTTCGAGTCCTGTAAGCGGCACCATAC
>Ga0210040_10005572_pt1 | contig 16008 bp, 10 predicted proteins | sample CryGeyCG12114_NA_FD_185462 | JGI IMG/M metagenome (GOLD analysis project Ga0210040, IMG submission 185462) | Groundwater microbial communities from aquifer - Crystal Geyser CG19_WC_8/21/14_NA (SPAdes) (version 2) | ecosystem: Environmental > Aquatic > Deep subsurface > Groundwater | place: USA... | reverse complement strand
GACGCAGCGATGCGTGAACAGTTGAACACCTTCGCGCCCAGTGGCCACGTATCTAATCTGGAACTGCAATGGCAAGACGTTGCAAAAAATCCTCCAGCAGGGGAAGTGCCCAAATTCAAACTGCAAGGGCAGTTTGACAATCTGGCCTTGCAGCCGGTGGGCAATCTGCCCGGTTTTTCGGGCTTGTCGGTGACGGTAGATGGCAGCGATAAGCAAGGTAATCTGAATATCAAAAGCCGAAATCTGACCGTGGATGCGCGCACTGCAATGCGTGAACCCATACTGTTAAAAACGCTGACCGGACAGGTGAAGTGGCTGCACGAAAAGGGTGAATGGGCGTTCAAGCTGGATAACATAGCCGTTGCCAATGATGACCTGGCGGGCAACCTATATGGCGGGTTTCAAACTCAAGCTGGCACGCTGGGCTTGCTGGATTTGACTGTCAGTCTGACGCACGGCGATCTCAGACGCGCGGCGCGTTATACCCCGCTCATCGCGCTCGCCAAAAAAGATAACGACTGGCTGAACGATGCCATGCTGTCAGGACACACCGAAGACTTCCGTTTGCGACTCAAGGGCAATCTGAGCGATTTTCCGCTGGATGGCACCAAGGATGCCTTGTTTGAAATCAGCGCACACGGTGAAGGGGCGGCAGTGGCGTTCGCAAAGGATTGGCCGACTATCGAAAATATTTCCGGTGAGTTTTCCATACGCGGCAACAAACTGGAGGTCTATGCCCCCTCAGCCACCATGCTGGGGGCACGCATTCACAACCTGACCATCGCTTTGCCGGACATGATGAGTCCCGACATGCCGCTGGAAATCAAAGGTGAAGCAGAAGCCGGCAACAACGTGTTTCTGGAATTTGTCCAGAAAAGTCCGGTGCGCGGCTACATCAACGGCTTTACCGATGGCATGAGCGCCAGTGGCAACGGTCATCTTGAACTGTCTGCATACGTTCCACTACTGGGTGGCAAGCCGGCGAAAGTATCGGGCACCCTACTTGAGCAAAGCAGCGACATTGATTTTGGTGCGGGCGTACCCTTGTTGCGCAATACGCGCGGCACATTGTCGTTCACCGAATCAGGCATGAAAGCCGATAATGTCGCGGCGGATATTCTGGGGGGGCCGGCCCGTCTGGACGTGACCAGCGCCGAAGGCGGCGGGGTGAACGCCAGTGTGCAGGGACGCGCCAATCTGGATGCATTGCACGAAACCGAAACCCATCCGCTACTAAACCGTCTGCACGGAGGAACGAGCTGGAGTGCGGGCATCAGTGTAGTCAATAAAGCCGCACAAGTCGTGCTGAATTCCAGCCTGCAGGGGATAAGCTCCACCCTGCCCCCCCCCTTTGCCAAGCGCGCCAGCGAAATATGGCCATTGCACATCGAGAAAAAAAATCTCGCCGAACAGCAGGATTTAATCAGCGCACAACTCGGCAAACTGGTCAGCGTACGGTTGCAACGCAGTGAAGAAAATGGCATCAACATAATCAAAAGCGGCACGATCAACTTTGGCGCACCGAACAACTTGACGGACGTGCCAACGGGCAAGAAAAACCTTTCAACTCAGCTCAAAAAATCCCCTTCGACCCCGCTCAAGACAGGCTTGTGGGTGACAGGCAGGCTTCCCGTGTTATCCCTGCAAGGCTGGGACGGCTTATTCGCAGATTCCACTCAAACGTCAATACCTTTTGCAGGGGGCAACCTGCAAATTGGCAAGCTAACCGGCTACGGCATGAACTTGCAGGACATGCAAATCAGCATCGCAAAACGCGGCGCTGGACTAGCCGCACAACTATCAGGCGCGCCATTGAACGGCGAGGTGGTGTGGCAACCGCAGGGCTTTGGCGGAACGGGGAAAATTTCTGCCCATTTGCGCAACCTGTACTGGCTATCCGAGGTTCAGTCGCAACCTTCAAACCCGTCGGCAATCAATCCCCCGGACACCGCAGCAACGGCGTCCCCCGCACCTCGTGAACTCCCCGCACTGGAAATTACCGTCGAAGATTTTCAATTCAGGGGCAAACAGATTGGTCATTTTGAATTGATAGGTTACCCGGACGGAGAAGACTGGCGTTTGCGCCGCTTGCGCATCACCAACCCCGATGGCAGCTTGACGGGAGATGGCGTGTGGCACGGCGGGCCAACCAGCAAGCAAACCGATATAAATCTGCTGCTGGAAATCAGTAATGCCGGGAAAATTCTGGCGCGTTCCGGCTACCCGGACACCGTTAAAAACGGTAGCGGGAAACTGGCAGCCAAGCTGAGCTGGGACGGACAACCGGACGCATTCAGTTACGCCGCCCTGAACGGCACGCTCAAACTGGATACCGGCAAAGGGCAGTTTCTCAAGATGGATCCCGGCATGGGTAAACTACTCAGTATCCTGAGTCTGCAAGCCTTGCCCAAGCGCATCACGCTGGACTTTACCGATGTGTTCAGCGAGGGCTTTGAATTTGACAATATCAACGGCAACGCCACCATTAAACGGGGAATGATGCAGACCCAGGACTTGCACATAGACGGTTCATCGGCCAAAGTAACCATGAAGGGGCGGGTTAACCTGAACGACGAAACGCAAGACCTGCGCGTGGAAATTTTACCCACGCTGGGACAGAGCGTATCCCTGCTGAGCGCGTTTGCGGCGGGACCCGCAGTAGGCTTAGGCGCACTCGTCATCAACAAGGTACTGGGTAATCCGCTCGATAAGTTGATGTCATTTGAATACAATATCAGCGGAACATGGGGCGACCCCAAGGTGGTCAAAGTCGGCGAAAAGCCGGTAACAACGATACCCGACACTGTCGGCAAGCCCCAACAAATACAATAACCTTTAGGAAATCATGATGTTAGACGGAAATTCCACGCAAGCCAGAATCGCCTCACAAGCCAATGCCTTCAAGGTGGCCGCCATACAAATGGCATCCGGTCCGAATATCGAGGGCAATCTCGCCGAAGCGCGCCGTTTGATTGCCAAGGCCGCCGAACAGGGAGCACGGCTGGTGGTGCTGCCGGAGTTTTTCGCCATCATGGGTCTGCATGAACAGGACAAACTCAAGGTCAGCGAGCAGGCAGGAAGCGGACCGATTCAGACTTTCCTGAGCGAAACCGCGAAACACTACAAAATCTGGCTGGTAGGCGGCTCTATCCCGCTGGCTGGCACTGCGCCGGAAAAAGTGCGCAATAGTTGCCTGGTGTTCGACGAGCATGGCGAGCAAGTGGCGCGCTACGACAAAATTCACTTGTTCAGTCTGTCGCTGGGCAACGAAAGTTACGATGAAGCCGCAACCATAGAATCCGGCAATCAAGTCGTGGTAGTAGACAGCCCCTTCGGCCGCATCGGCCTAGCGGTGTGTTACGACCTGCGCTTCCCGGAATTATTCCGCGCCATGAAAGACGTGGACATCATCGTGCTGCCCGCCGCCTTCACCGAGACCACCGGCAAGATGCATTGGGAAGTGCTGGTACGCGCACGCGCCATCGAAAACCTCGCCTATATCATCGCCTCGGCACAAGGTGGCTACCACGTCAACGGGCGCGAGACACACGGCCACAGCATGATTGTTGACCCGTGGGGGCGTATTTTAGACACCCTGACGCGCGGCTCCGGCGTGGTGATTGGCACCATCAACCCCTCCCATCAAGCGAGCCTGCGCAGCAGTCTGCCCGCCCTGAAACACCGCGTTTTGCATAATTGCTAATTATGGGCAAGGGGTCAGACGCAAGTGGAAAGCAGATAAACCTGCCCCCGCTCACCCGGTCTACCTACCCTTCACTAATTGAAAAACATGACTCCCATCGCCACCTCTGAAACGCTTTTTGCCACCGCACAGCAAACCTTGCTTGCGCCCTCCGCTATCGGAACACGCCAGATCGAGCATATCTTCAACAGCATGCTGGCGCACCGCCTGGATTACGCCGACTTGTATTTTCAGTACAGCCGCGCCGAAAGCTGGTCGCTGGAGGAAGGCATCGTCAAATCCGGCAGCTTCAGCATAGATCAAGGCGTTGGGGTGCGTGCGGTGAGTGGCGAAAAAACCGCCTTCGCTTATTCCGACGAGATCAGCATGGCTGCACTGCAAAGTGCGGCCAAGGCGACGCGCGCCATTGCTGCTGCGGGCGGCACACAAACCGTACCGTTACTGCATCACGGCTCGCGGCGCAAAATCTATCTGCCGCACGACCCGATCGCCAGCCTCAAGGATGCCGACAAAGTCGCCCTGCTGGAACGCATCGAAGGCTATGCCCGCGCGCTCGACCCGCGCGTCGTGCAAGTCATGGCGGGGCTGGCCGGCGAATATGAAATCGTGATGGTAGCGCGAAGCGACGGGCTGATGAATGCCGACATCCGTCCGATGGTAAGACTTTCGGTCACCGTCATCATCGAAGCCAACGGTCGCCGCGAGCAAGGTTCATCGGGGGGAGGCGGACGCTTCAATTACGATTATTTCGATGATGCCATGCTGCGTCAATACGCCCGGCAAGCCGTGCATCAGGCAGTCGTCAACCTGGATGCCGCGCCCGCCCCTGCCGGCAACATGACGGTAGTGCTGGGCAATGGCTGGCCGGGCATCCTGCTGCACGAAGCGATTGGTCACGGTCTGGAAGGGGATTTCAACCGCAAAGGCAGCTCGGCGTTCTCGGGTCGCGTCGGCGAACGCGTCGCCTCGGCAGGGGTGACCGTAGTGGATGACGGCACCCTGGCGGAACGGCGCGGATCAATGCAGATGGACGATGAAGGCAACCCCACGCAATGCACTACGCTGATCGAAAATGGCATCCTCAAGGGCTATTTGCAGGATAGCCTGAATGCGCGGTTGATGGGCGTGGCGCTCACTGGCAACGCCCGCCGCGAATCCTACGCAAATATTCCTATCCCGCGCATGACCAATACCTATATGCTGAACGGCGACAAAGACCCGGCGGAAATTATCGCCTCGGTTAAGCACGGGCTATATGCGGTTAATTTCGGCGGTGGTCAGGTGGACATCACCAGCGGTAAATTCGTGTTCTCCACCGCCGAAGCCTATATGATCGAAGACGGAAAAATCACCCATCCGGTCAAGGGCGCGACACTCATCGGTAACGGTCCCGATGTATTGACGCGCATCAGCATGATAGGCAACGACATGGCGCTCGACCCCGGTGTCGGTACTTGCGGCAAGGAAGGCCAAAGCGTGCCCGTCGGTGTCGGTCAACCGACCGTCAGAATAGACGGTCTGACCGTGGGCGGCACAGTATAACTTTTTGATTAACAAGAAATTAATTTACATATTGGAGTTTCAGTCATGATTTCACCCATTCCTTTGAGAGACGTTCCCCAAGCCAACATTTTCCGCAAAGGCGATGTCTTTGTACTGTTTGGCGAGCTGTTTGGCCGAGGCTATGCCAACGGCCTGATTAACGAGGCGAAAAAGGCGGGCATGACCCTCATCGGCATCACCGTGGGACGCCGCGATGAGAACAACGCCCTGCGCGCGCTGACCGACGAGGAACTGGCGATAGCAGAAGAAAATTTGGGCGGTCCTATCATCAACGTGCCGCTGATGGCAGGATTCGATCTGGACGCACCCGCTGGCTCCCCCACCCCGACCGACTTGCTGGGCGATATGACGCTGAAAAGCTGGCAGGAAGACAAACTGGACTGGGCGCATATTGAAAAATGCCGCGCCGTAGGCGTGGCGCGTTTTAAGGATTCCGTGGCGCAAGTCATGCGCCAACTGGACGGCATGATTCCCGATGGCAGCAACGCTTTCTTCGCCCACACCATGGCGGGCGGCATCCCCAAGGTAAAAGTATTTCTGGCTATCGCCAACCGCATCTACAAGGGTCGCGGCGAACGCTTTATGTCCTCAAAAGCCCTGCTGGACAGCGATCTGGGCAAACTGATTTTGATGAATTTCGACGAGGTTACCGCCAACACCTTCCAGCATCTGATAGACGGTAGCGCGGCAATCCGCGCCAGACTGGAGCGAACCGGCGGACAGGTGCGCTACAGCGCCTACGGCTACCACGGCACCGAAATTCTGATAAATGGCCAATACCAGTGGCAAACCTACACCAGCTATACCCAGGGACAAGCCAAGATGCGCCTGGAGCGGGTCGCCGAAGCCGCCTGGCAACAGGGCATCAAGGCGACGGTTTACAACTGCCCGGAAATCCGCACCAACTCCTCCGATATTTTTGTTGGTGTCGAGCTTTCGCTGTTCCCCTTGCTCAAGGCGCTGAAAAAAGAAGGCGACGGCGCATGGGCAGCACAACAGTGGCAAGCCTGCCGTGCGCTATTACAGGATGACCAGCCACTGGAAGGCCTATTGCAGAAGATCGAAGATTACAACACCAGCGAGGTGATGGCAGGCTTCCGCAACTTCGCCGCCTGGCCGATGGCTAACTCTTTAGCGCTGGCGGATTTGATGATAGGCACTTCGGAAGAAATCACCCAGATGCACGCCGACAAAAAAGAACTGGTCACCGGCCACCTGAGCGCACTGATACTGGAAGGAACCGGTCCGTTGATGTTCCACGAAGCCTCCAACCCCGCAGGACCTGTACTCTGGCTGAATCACGATGTCATCGCCAAACAGCTCAATCAGTTGCACAACGCCTGACAAAAATAAAGAAACGTGAAATCCGGGGGGACAAATATCTCCCCGGATTGCGCTGCGTTGCATCACGGCTGGACTCAAAGGGCATTTCACACAATATTTTCAGGCTGATACGATACTGTCAGGCACGAACCCCATCAATCGCGTCATGCCCACCTCGTACAGTGCGCTTATCACCGCACCCTGCGCGTGGTTAAGTAACCGTGCATCAATAAACCCGCTCAGGTTATGACCGCTAAAACGCCCAATATCTCCAGACCAAAATACCTCTCTGCCATCCCGCCAATCTAGCGCACGCTCAATCTGCTATCTCACGGTATAATCCCGCCGCTATGCAGATACTACGCGGACTCAATTCCCCTGATACCCAGCCTGTCGCCCTCACTATCGGTAATTTCGATGGGGTGCATTTGGGTCATCAAGCCTTGCTGAATGAACTCCAGGCGGCGGCGAAACTGCACGGATTGCTGACGGCGGTGGTGATTTTCGAGCCGCATCCACGCGAGTTTTTCACGCCGGATACCGCTCCCGTGCGCTTGAGCAGCCTGCACGAGAAACTGGAGTTGTTCGCCAAACTGGGCGTGGATCGCGTGCACGTGTGCCGCTTCAATGCGCGCTTTGCACAGATGAGCGCGACGGATTTTATAGGAGTCTTATATGAAAAACTGTCGGCAAAATTTGTGCTGATCGGGGACGACTTCCGCTTTGGTAGTGCGCGCAGCGGCGATTTTGCGTTGATGGAAAAAATTGGCGAGCAGCGCGGCTTTGAAGTGCAGGCGATACACACGTTCGCGCATGACGGCGTGCGCATTTCCAGCACGGCCGTGCGCGCGGCGCTGGCTGCCGGACAATTGAAGCGCGTGCATGATTATCTGGGGCGGATTTACAGCATCAGCGGGCACATAGTGCATGGCGATGGCGTGGGACACAAGCTGGGCTATCCGACGGCGAACGTGCAGATGAAGCACAACCGCCCGCCACTGTCCGGTATTTTCGTGGTTGAAGCCCATGCCGCAGGGATGGGCGTGCTGCAAGGGGTCGCCAGCCTGGGCGTGCGCCCCACCCTGAAACACGATGCAAAAGCGATACTGGAAGTGCATCTATTTGAATTTGAACAAAATATTTACGGGAAGCGGCTGCGCGTGGAATTTCTGCAAAAACTGCGCGACGAAGTGAAATACCCCAATGTGGAGGCATTAACGCGGCAGATCGCGTTGGATGTGAAAAATGCAAAGAACTGGTTTGAACAACATGACTGACTATAAAACGACACTGAATTTACCCGACACCCCCTTCCCGATGCGCGGCAATATGGCAAAGCGCGAGCCGGAAATGCTCTCTGGCTGGCTGGCGCAGCAACGCTATCAAAAAATCCGCGCGGCCAAGGCAGGCAAACCGAAATTCATCCTGCACGACGGCCCGCCCTACGCCAACGGCGACATCCACATTGGCCATGCGGTCAACAAAATCCTCAAGGACATCATCATCAAAGGCAAGACGCTGTCGGGCTTTGACGCGCCTTACGTGCCGGGCTGGGACTGTCACGGCCTGCCGATCGAATTACAGGTGGAAAAAAAACACGGCAAGGCGATTCCCCCCAGCGAATTCCGCGCACTGTGCCGCGCTTATGCGCTGGAACAAGTCGAACGCCAAAAAAAGGACTTCATCCGTCTCGGTGTGCTGGGTGACTGGGATCATCCCTACCTCACCATGGACTATCCGACCGAAGCTGACATCATGCGCGCGCTGGGCAAAATCCATGCACACGGCTATCTGTATCAAGGCTACAAGCCGGTAAACTGGTGTCTGGATTGCCAGTCGGCACTGGCCGAAGCGGAAGTCGAATACGAAGACAAGACTTCCAGCGCGATAGATGTCGCGTTTGAGATCAAGGACAAAGAGGGGTTAGGCCGCGCGTTTGGCGTGTCCTTGCCAGGCTCGGCGCAATTATATGCGGTGATCTGGACGACCACGCCGTGGACACTGCCCGCCAATCAGGCGGTGAGCCTCCACCCCGCTTTTGAATATCGCCTCAGCAAAACCGCGAAAGGTTATCTGCTGCTGGCCTCCGAATTAGCGGACGCTTGCCTTGAACGCTATCAGCTCAGCGGCGAAACCGTGGGGGTATGCCAAGGTGCGGCATTGGATATGCTGCCCTTGCAGCACCCATTCCAGGATCGCATCGTGCCGCTGATTTGCGGCGAGCATGTCACGGCAGATTCCGGTACAGGGCTGGTGCATACCGCCCCGGCACACGGACTGGACGACTATTTTGTCGGTCAAAAATACGGCCTGCCCACCGACAATCCGGTGGGCGACGACGGCAAGTTTCTCGCCAGCGTACCGCCCGTGGGTGATGTGCCGCTGGCGGGCGTATTCGTCTGGCGCGCCAACGACATCGTGTTGCAGGCGCTGCAAGCGAGCGGCCATTTACTGTGTCACGCCAAGGTGCAACACAGCTACCCACATTGCTGGCGGCACAAGACCCCGATCATCTTCCGCTCCACGCCGCAGTGGTTTATCGGCATGGCACAGAAATCCCCCCCCACCCCCCTTTTACAAAGTGGGGAGCAAACCCCTTCTCCGCATCTCGAAGCTACAGGTTTCCCCTTTTGCGAAAGCGCGTCCAGCGGGGCAATTGACACTTCTCAAAACACGGATTCCCCCCTTTGCAAAAGGGGGGCTAGGGGGGATTTAACCCTGCGCGAACTGGCGAACCGGGCGGTCGAGGAAACCGAATTTTTCCCATCCTGGGGACGCGCACGACTGGAGGCGATGATCAAAAACCGCCCTGACTGGTGCGTGTCGCGCCAGCGTAACTGGGGCGTGCCGATGCCGTTCTTTGTGCACCGTGAAACCGGCGAATTGCACCCGAGAACAATGGAACTGCTGGAACAAGTCGCCAAGCGGGTCGAAGTGGACGGCATCGAAGCCTGGTTCAGCCTGAATTCGGTGGATTTTCTGGGTACGGATGCCGAAACCTATCAAAAACTTACCCACACGCTGGACGTATGGTTCGATTCCGGCACGACCCATGCGTCCGTGCTGGCTCGCCGCGAAGAATTGCGTGCGCCTGCCGATCTCTATCTGGAAGGCTCGGATCAGCATCGCGGCTGGTTTCAATCGTCGCTTTTGACGGGCTGCGCCATCAACGGACGCGCGCCCTTCAATGCCTTGCTGACCCACGGTTTCGTGGTGGATGGCAAGGGGCACAAGATGTCCAAATCGAAGGGCAACGTGATCGCCCCACAGAAGATTTTCGACACCCTGGGCGCGGACATTCTGCGGCTGTGGACGGCATCCACCGATTATTCGGGCGAACTGACTATCTCGGACGAAATCTTGAAGCGCGTGGTGGAAATCTACCGCCGCATCCGTAACACCTTGAAATTCCTGCTGGCAAACATCTCCGACTTCGACATAAAGCGCGATGCCCTGCCTGTCAACCAATGGCTGGAAATTGACCGCTACGCGCTGTCGCTGGTGCAGCAACTGCAAGACCAGGTGCTGGCGGATTACGACCGTTACGAGTTCCATCTGGCGGTGCAGAAACTACAAGGCTTCTGCTCGGAAGAACTGGGCGGCTTTTACCTGGACATTCTCAAGGATCGCCTCTACACCACTGGCGAACACTCCGCCGCGCGCCGTTCCGCACAGAATGCGCTGTACCACATCACGCACGCACTGACCCGCCTGATCGCACCGATACTGAGCTTCACCGGCGAAGAGGTCTGGGCGATATTGTCTGGCAATGAAGAGGTGAGCGTGTTTGAAGGCGCATGGCACGGACTGCCGGATGCGCAACTGGATAACGACGCAATCGGCGCATGGCTGACCCTCAATGCCTGGCGCGGCAAAGTCAACAAGCAACTGGAAGAAGCGCGCACTGCGGGCTTGATCGGTTCTGCACTGGCCGCCGAAGTGGATGTATTCGCCGCAGGCGCAGACTACGACATCCTCGCCCACCTGAAGGATGACTTGCGCTTCGTGTTCATCACTTCGCGCGCCACCGTACACCGTGTCGCCAACACCGATGAGCAGCGCATTGATGTTGCCGCCAGCCTGCACGAAAAATGCGAACGCTGCTGGCATTACCGCGAGGATGTCGGCAGCGATGCCACGCATCCGACACTGTGCGGTCGCTGCGTCAGCAATCTTTATGGCGCAGGCGAGGCGCGCCACTATGCTTAAGAATTGGCTGGGCTTGAGTGCGCTGGTTATTGCGCTCGATCAATTATCTAAGTTTTTGATTATAAACAGTTTTTATTATGGCGAAAACCTGGTGCTGCTCAAAGTATTCAGCCTGACGCTGATCCATAACCCCGGCGCTGCGTTCAGTTTCCTGAGCGATGCGGGCGGCATGCAGCGCTGGCTATTCAGCGCGCTCGCCGTGATTGCATCAATCAGCATCATCTGGCTGTTGCGCAAACACAGTAGCAAACTGCTGTTCGCGCTGGCATTGAGCCTGATTCTGGGCGGCGCGCTCGGCAACCTGATAGACCGGGTCATTTATGGCTATGTGGTAGATTTCCTGTTGTTTCACTGGGATGAACATTATTTCCCGGCCTTCAATCTGGCCGATTCCGCGATTACCTGCGGCGCTTTCCTGCTGATTATGGAAAGTTTTTTGGAGAAAAAACATGAACATACTGCTCGCTAATCCACGCGGCTTCTGTGCTGGCGTGGATCGCGCCATCGAGATCGTGGAACGCGCCATCGCCTTGCACGGCGCGCCGATTTATGTGCGCCACGAAGTCGTGCATAACAAATTTGTGGTGGAGGGACTACGCGCAAAAGGCGCGGTGTTCATCGAAGAATTGAAGGATGTACCGTCCGGCAGCATCCTGATTTTCAGCGCGCACGGCGTATCTCAGGCGGTGCGCGCCGAAGCCCAGGCGCGCGGTCTGACGGTGTTTGATGCGACCTGCCCGCTGGTCACCAAAGTGCATATAGAGGTGTCGCGCCTGCGCGATCAGGGCAAGGAAATTGTCATGATCGGCCACAAGGGACACCCCGAAGTGGAAGGCACGATGGGTCAGGCCGAGGACGGCATCTATCTGGTGGAATCGCCGCAACAAGCCGCATCGCTCAAGGTGAAAGACGAACAGAATCTCGCCTTTGTCACACAAACCACCCTGTCGGTGGACGATGCCAGCAACATCATCGCCGCGCTTGAGGCACGCTTCCCGCTCATCACGGGACCCAGGAAAGACGACATTTGTTACGCCACGCAAAACCGCCAGGATGCGGTCAAGCTACTGGTACAACAATGTGATGCCGTGGTGATCGTCGGCTCACCCAACAGTTCCAACTCCAACCGCCTGCGCGAAGTCGCGGCAAACGTCGGGGTACCCGCCTATCTGGTGGACGATGCCTGCGATTTGCAAGCGGAATGGTTTATCGGAAAACTCAGTGTCGGGGTCAGTGCGGGCGCCTCCGCACCGGAAGTGCTGGTACAGGGCGTGGTCACGCGCTTGCAGGAGATGGGGACTGGCCGGGTAACCGAATTGCAGGGCATCACCGAAAACGTCATGTTCCCGCTGCCCAAGGCACTGCAAGCCTGACATGAAAACTGATTTTTTGATCGTCGGTGGCGGCGCGGTCGGACTATCGAGCGCGCTGGCGTTGCTGGAGGCGGGGTATCGCGTCACGCTGGTCGAGCGCGGCACGGTCGGTCAGGAAGCCTCCTGGGCGGGCGGCGGAATCATGTCACCGCTGTGTTCGTGGGATTACCAGGAAGCGGTCACCCGCCTGACCCAGCGCAGCATGGGTCTGTTTGCCGAGGCTGCCGCCAAACTGCACGCCACCACCGGGATAGATCCCGAATACCAGCGTAGCGGCATGTTGGTTTTACCTCCCTTCCGTGACGAAGTGGCCACACAGTGGTGCGCGACGCACCAAGTCGAATTGCAGCACGTCGAGGCGGGCGACTGCTTACCGGGTTTGACGGGTAATGCCTTGTTCATGCCGGAAATCGCGCAGGTGCGCAACCCGCGCTTATTGAGTGCCCTGCGCCGACGCGTCGCAATGCTGGGTTGCACCATTCGGGAACAACACGAAGTGCAACACATCGAGCTAACAGGCGACCGCGTCACTGCACTGCATACCTCGCAAGGCCGGCTAAGTGCCGATGCCTACATCCTCGCGGCGGGTGCCTGGAGCGGCAAACTGTTGGGCGAACAGGCTCTCCAGATGAATATCTATCCCATACGCGGTCAGATACTGCTGTTCAAATTCGACACGCCGCCTTTCAGCCAGATATTGCTGCAAGACAGCCTGTATTTCATCCCGCGCCGCGATGGTCATGTACTGGTCGGCAGCACCGTAGAAGAGGTCGGTTTCGACAAAACGCCCACAGCAGCAGCGCGTGACGACCTGTTGCAAGGCGTTTACAACTTATTCCCGTCATGGCGCACGCGCCCGCTGGTACGGCATTGGGCGGGCTTGCGCCCCGGCTCAAAGGACAATATCCCCACCATCGGGCGTCATCCCCAACTCACCAACCTGTACGCCAACTGCGGACACTTCCGCTACGGCATCACCATGTGCTGGGCGACCTCAGAATTGCTGCTCAATGAAATTGAAGGTGAGCCACAACCCTTACCGACGAACGAATACCGCTGGCTTTAGACAGGTATTTTCACTATAATCCGCACGCTTTTTGCTGGAGTAGCTCAGTCGGTAGAGCAACGCACTCGTAACGCGTAGGTCGGAGGTTCGATTCCTCTCTCCAGCACCAATTAGGCCCCTCAGCTCCACGTTACTTTCAATATCCGGTTTGTCTCGTCAACAGTCCGTCGTGACCGTCAGCAATCAGGCAGGCTAAATTTTGAACCGAGAAAAATTTTCAAGGGCAGGTTTCAGACGGTGTATCATCGAAGCCGTTCAGCGGCTGAGTGCCATTAGCCGACGCTTGACCGGTTGGTGTTTGTAGTACAGCGGCCACTGACTAGCAAAGTGCCTGGCAGAGGTTGATGTCACCCGAAAATATATAGTAGCCTATGAAAATTGCCGGATTATGGATAGGTTGGAAATCGCCTAATGAAGAAACTCTTCGCAGCTATACAACGCTGACTATCAATACCGTTCTCATCTGCTCATGAGCCTGTTCCATAAGCCTACCGATAAGAAGCGTATGGTGGTAACTCTGCCAGAAGAGTCTTATGTGGCTGAGTTGAAGTAGGGTGAGCTGGTAGCCTAGCGTGTGTTCCGGTTAGAGTCATAACAGATTAATAGCCACACAAACTGAATTGTGGGAGATAACTGATGCAAATCGGCTTTAGATGGATTGATGCGAGCGAGAGCAAAAATTATGTCGATTTATTCGATGAAAATATATTTGTGAATGGAGCGAAGCAATTACCAATTGAACATGATGTCTTCAAGCCTAATGGTCGATTTTACGGACGTGCAAGATGCCTAATGACAGTTAGAAATGCCAGTATTGAGCTTAACTATGCAGTTTTTCCGAAGCACAACAACGACAAAGGAATGCTGCTAGGAATTACAAAATTCACATATGATAAGGCAAAATCGCCGCCAATTTATGATGTGGTTTGGCGTAATAAAAACGATGACAAATTTTACGGGGTCAAAATTGATTTCATTCGGAGACCGGCCAAGAAGCACACCCAGTCAGAGGAAATTGCCACTTTCAACACGCTGATTTTAGATGCTGCATTTCTGTCGGATCAAGAGCTTAAAGATTTGTTGCCAACAGCTGGATTCAAACCGCCACAGCGGGTCGTTACCACTACTGTCTATCTTCGCAATCCCTACGTTGTCGCCTTCGTGCTTCGCCGTGCAAATGGGGCGTGTGAAAAGTGCCGTAAAAAAGCTCCATTCATTAGTCATTCCACGGGGAATCCATACCTTGAAGTTCATCATGTACAACCACTCTCTAAGGGTGGGGCAGATGACATTAATAACTCTTTGGCTGTTTGCCCTAACTGCCATCGTGAAATCCATCATGGTAGTGAGGCATAATCCGCTGCTCAGTTGAGCAGTGGATTTACGATCAATGAAGAAAGTTCATTACAGTGATACCTTTCCATTGTTACACTTGGCTTTGCTGCACTTAATCAATGTGTTATCAAGGTATTTTGGGCTAAGAGCCCATTCCCCTTTTTTATTAATAAACCCAGAGTTGCCAAAATTGTCTGTTACGCCCGCTAAACCCTCGGAAAAGAATCCTGGATTTAAATATTTAGGTTGAATTACAACTTTTCCCGACGTGTTAACAAACCCCCATTTTCCATTAACCATAACGGATGCAAGCCCTTCTGAGAAATCCTTGGCATCATCATATTCAGGCTGCATTGCAACTTTTCCATCAATTGCCATGTAGCCATACTTGCTGTCCTTGCCTAGAGGCTGAAATAATATAAGACCATTTTTAACGTTGTCAGAATAGATAACATTGAACTTCGGATCTATGACAAAATTCCCTTGATGATCAATCCATGCATACTTATTCTCAATGAAAACTTTTGCAATTCCTTGATCAAATGGTTGAGCTTTGTCATATTTTGGTTGAATTACCCACTCTCCTTTTACGTCAATATATCCAAACTTGTCAGGTTGAGAGTTCCTTTCATCTGAAATTATTTTGTCTGTTCTTGGTGTATAAATAAGTGGTTTTGCCGCAGCAAGTCCCTCAGTAAAGGCAAAAGCTTGAGTAAATTTTGGAGGAATTTCAATGTTGCAGTTTGAATTTGAATACCCATAAGCCAAGTGACTGCCGTAAGTATTTTTCTCTACTACGGCTAACCCTTCCGTTGAAAAGCTGGTTGCAAAACGCCATTTCGTTGACATGGCTCCATCAGGTCTCTTTGGAAAACTTGAGAGATCACAGAGTGTTACATCATTGTTATCAATTACTAAAACAGGTTCTCCGCTTCCGGCAAAAGGAGCAACGACTGCAACCCCGTTATTGAAAGGACTTACCGATAAGTATTTTGGCTCAATCTTCCATTCGCCACTTTTATCTATAAAGCCCCACTTGTCATTAAGCTTTACTTGCGCAAGTCCGCTTTCGTTAAAGAGAAACGCTCCAGAAAGAAAAGGCTCAATAACCCATTTCCCTGATTTATCTATATAACCATATTTGTTATTAGCGGTGGCAACTGCCAGCCCCTGTAAAAAATTTGATTGAATACCGGCAGCGAAACTTGTGTTGGCAATTAAAAAAGCGATTAAGTATCTTGCAAGATTTATTTTCATGTTTGGTATGCGGTATATAATTCAAATCTTTTGCAAGTGTATGCTAATTTTGTTGACTGAAGTTTCACCGAAATGCATCAAGCCACCATACGGAGTAGCGCGGTGATGAAGGAATTATGAGTGGGTTTGACGAGCTTAGGGAAAAGCCTATCGAAACTCGGTTGCAACGCCACTTCGGT